>ERZ779637.323-NODE-323-length-33824-cov-16.354349_pt1 | contig 33824 bp, 28 predicted proteins | sample MGYA00514196_ERZ779637 | MGnify/ENA primary metagenome ERZ779637 (study PRJEB29562, sample SAMEA4376700) | mouse gut metagenome | isolation source: Cecum | study: EMG produced TPA metagenomics assembly of the A DSS colitis mouse model was used to assess the...
TTCGCAGGCACGGCATCCACCCACTTTTTTCAAAGCGGCATCAAAACGGGTTACTGTGTGCCCTTTCTCCTTGGCGGCCTTGATAAACGCCTCCGTCATGGCAAAACTGTTACCATTTTTACGCGGGCTTCCTGTAATAACAACAATTTTCTTACTCATACAACGATTCCTACTTTAATCTTTCTATATGATTTTTATAATAAGCCATATCAAAATCTGAAGCGGCTTTCCTAAACACCCTTATCCTACATTATGATACCACCATAAATAGAAGTGGGTGTTTAGAAAATTATGCACACAAAATCGGAGATTTTGGCGCGTTCACGGAGTCCGCAGTGTAATGCGTACTCCTGATTGACAGGTTACTTCTACAGTAAATACCCATAGTTCTGTATGGCTGTTCCTCCTTTACCTGCAGAATTGACTTTTCCAACTGTTGATATTATAATTATAGAGAGAATAAAACAGAAAACAAGTGCGCACCTTTAAGTGCGATACTAACATAAAGGTTATATACTTACCTAAAGGAGAGTGAAGAAATGAGCAAACGCTGCATATCACAAGAATGCCTGGAAACAACAGGTTTCAGCTACACATTATCCCTTATCAATGGGAAATACAAAATGACAATTCTTTATACGCTTATGGAATTTGGTATTGTCCGGTTTAATGAAATGAAAAAATATATTGGGGAAATTTCTTTCAAAACCCTTAGTTCTACTTTAAAAGAATTAGAAGCAGATCAGTTAGTACACAGAAAAGAATATCCCCAGATTCCCCCAAAGGTAGAATACAGCCTTACAGAGCGCGGAAAATCTTTAATACCAATTCTTGACGGAATGTGCGAATGGGGAGACAAAAACAGGCTATAATGAATTTAAACTTATCCTAAATCTTTTTAAAAGGAGTGCCCCTTCATCCTGTCTTTGGACCTCAACATCGTAGTTTTTACCCTCAGAATCTTTTGCGAATATATCAAGGACTATTGACCGTCCGCCGCTGATGGGATTTCTCTCTTCTTTTTGTGTGATGACTTCCATAACCTCTACATCTCTCCGCTTCAGGAGAATATTGAGCAGAAGTCCCGTTGCCTCTTTATTCTCGGAACACCATCATCATAAAATCATCATCCAAAAGCCGGAAACCTTCCAGTATCTGTAAATCTTCCTTGTTTATCTGTAATTCTCTGCTGTACTCCCTGCCTTACTTTAGAAACATCGGAAGTTCAATGATCCTGCTGCTGTATTTTCCTTCTTTATTCTTCAACCACTTTCAGTTCCATATTTCCGATCGAGCCGTCCTCGCTATACAGGTAATACCATCCTCCCTGTGATAACAGAGCCTGCGAAGAATATCGCTCATCAGCCTCCGGTATAATATCCGCAATATCCTGAAAGCGCTCCAGATATGCTTCGTAACCGGCCCAGGGCCAGAATGTTTCCGCTTCCAGCGCCTGCATGCTCCTATCGGGGATCGTGTACAGATAGATCTCTCCACTTCCTGTCTTTGGCAGTATCTGTATCTGGCCTTTCTGGCTCATACCGATCTCTCCTCCCTGCTCCCAGGAAAAATCACACTCCGCAAGAGAAATCAATTCCTCCTTCCTGTCGCACCATGCATCCCAGAGCCAGACTGATCGCCCTTCCTCATATACTACATTGCCATATGAGACAGACAAGATCCGCACGTCCGATATCTGTCCTCCGCCGCCGTTTTCTGCAGTCTGTGTATTGCGCTCTGACTCTTTACCAGCCGTATCCCCGGCTGTTTCGGCCTGCGCCGCCTTTGTCTGTCCGAGAACAATCTCCCTCTCTGTTCCGCCGTCATGGAACAAAAGCGCTGCCGTTTTATCCGGATCTATGGCCGTATCCAGAGAAATCTCAAAGCAAAATTCTTCCGCCTCGTCCATATGCCCGGACATGCTTAACTGCATTCCGTTCTCCTCTATGGTACTCCCGTCCTCATACCGCACACCTGTCAGATACACCATCTTTCCCCATACGGCATGTTGTGCGGTTTCTTTTTCCGTATACATCCGAATCCGAAAAGGGCTGATCTCCACCTTACTGAAAAGCAGTTCATGTCCCCCCAGCACACAAGTCTCCTTCGGATAGAACTGCACCAGATCCGCCGTTGCCGGCAGACTCAGAGGAATCTCCCACTCCCCTTCTGCCAGACAGGCAACAGTTTCCGTCTGCTCTGTCTGCACCAGATTTTTAAATCTTACACGGATCTTCGCTCCATCCGGCAGCTTTTCTTCATAATACATGATCTGCAGTTCCAACAGTACCTTCTGCTCTGCAAACGAATCCTCCACGAACCTGTGAACACATCCGAGATCTGTCCCTACGACTTCACATTCTTCAAACAGAATATCTCCATTCCATTCTTCTATGCCGTCCGGCACTGTCATTTCGATCAGAAAATAACCATAGGAATCTGTCCTGACTGCCTGCAGGGCCTCAAATTTCATTCCATTTCCTTCTGTTACGGTATCCTGTACCGACGCCACATGTTCCATAGAAAGCTTATCTTCCAATTCCTTATCCGTTCCAAAATGAGCAGACAGGACTTTATGCCATTCCATTATACCGGCTGCCACTGCCGTCACGGATGCGCAGGCAAGAATAGCCGCCGCAAGGATCAATCCATACTTTCGACGTCCTCTCCTTATACCGGAAGGGCTCTCTTCCAGCTGCGACAGGGTCTGCTCAAACTGTCTGTGAAAATTTTCGGGTAATTCTTTATAAATATCTCTCTTCATTCCTGACCTCCTAATCCTTCAACCTGTCCTTCAACTGTATTCTGGCCCTGCGCAGCCTGCTTTTGACGGTACCATCGGGCATCTGCATGATACGCGCGATCTGTCTGATAGAATAACCTTCAATATAGTACAAAAGCACGCAGATCCTGTCTTTCTCCTTCAGGGCATCAATCGCCTTATACAGATCCAGATATTCTTCCTGCACATAATTGCCAAAATCTACCTGTGCATCCAGCATCTGTTCTTCCATGGGAATCAAGCGTTTCTGCCGACGCAGCAGGGAATAGCATTCGTTGAGCAGGATCCTCATGATCCAGGTCTTGAAATACTCTTGCTTCTTCAACGTATTCCGTCCTGCATATGCTTTTACCACTGCTTCCTGCACCGCATCAGCACATTCCTGTTCCCTGTGCAGAACAGAGAAGGCAAGGTGAAACATGTCAGCCTCTACCTGAGACATAAGATTTACAAATTGTTCTTTTTCCATTGTCTTTCCTCGTTTTCCGATATGTCATTTTGACCCGCTGCATCCCATGTCATTCCATATAGCGTGCGAAGTACTTCCCCGGGTGTTTGTATCAAAGTCTGTCAAGGAATGCAAGTATGTAAAGAATATCTATGGCAACAGCTCTGCGCATTTACTGCGCTGAGCGTACACGCGCCTTGCATACATGCAGCTTGTCTGCATGTATGCATTGTGTGCATCTTATACTTGCACCATACTTTTCGCAGAACATTAGTATCTGGAAAAACATGAGGTGCACGTATGAAACTTCAAACTTGTTTGTTGTTTCTTACTAATTAGATGCAGCAGAACCTCAAACGGTTTAAAAAAACAAAAACCTCATAAAAGAAGATTTCACATCCTCTTCTATGAGGTTATCTCATCTAAATGGCACGTACATTACCCGGTACCGGTTCTGCTTCCTTTAACTTTATTGCAGGCAAGCAGCGGGGTCTTTGATTAGCTTGTCCTGAAATTATAGTAAACGACATAACAAATTTCTGTTTCCGTCTCTTGCAGGAGCCATATACGGAAGCACCTGCAAGGCCAAAAACGAAATTTCTAATGTCGTTAACTATATATAAGGAACGGCTGTTGCTGTTCCATGAACAATCTCAGTTACCTCTTCCCAGAGTTCCTGAATAGAACCTTCACCTTCCCGAATATCCTCCAGCTCTATTCCGCCATTATGCTCAAGAATATATAATGCATCTGTATAGCTTCCCATTTTAGCCAATGCGAATGCATAATAAAATTTTAGTTTTCCGATTTCCTGCTCCTGCTTTTCGAGAAGCCTGTAGATTTCTTAATCGAGGACCGACTGTTGCCGGCCGCCAGCGTCGGATCCATCAGGGACCAGCTCTTGCCGTCGAACTCAATGATATCGTCTACCCAGCCGATCTCCGTCAGATAAACACTGATCCAGGCATGATAGGCATCACCGGAATAACCGATCTGCAGCTTCGTCGGGATACCCTGGGATCGGAGCAGCGCCGCCATAAGAGCTGCATAATCAAAACATATGCCTTTCTTCGTCTGCAAAGTCCTGTCAACATCCGGAAGGTAGCCGGATGTGACGGTGGCCGCCAGTTCCTCATCATAGACAATGTTCCCGATCACATACAGATACACCCTCTCCACATAATCCAGGTCATCGGAAGAGGCATCCGACAATTCCATTCCATATGCCACTGCATTATCATCCTGTGTGAACCATGCATACTGGTTCGGATACAGAAAGGGCTTAAACTCGTCTTGCGTCTCCACCTGAATATCCTGCGAAAACAGCAGCGCATACATCTCTCCCTCTACGTTCTCCAACACATCCAGCTTATAGCTGCCATCTCCTTCTGACAATGGAAAGGTCTCATAGGAGTCTCCGGTCAGTGTATAAGTATAAGTAGTCATATGCGGTACGGTGATCTGCAGTTTGACCTTAGCTGCGTCACCGCTGTAGCGTACCATGACGTACCCTTCAGAAGTATTGGATGCGTCTATGGAAACTGTATCGTTCCCGTAAGTAATCTCCCCGGCAGCCTCGGGAATAAGACATTTGTACACGGTTTCTCTTCCCGGAGCCGCCGGCTTGTCATCTTCTGTCTTCGTCGTTCCGGTCTCTTTCGAGGAGCTCGTCTTACCCGGTACCTTGTTCACAGACGACTGTCCTGCGGAAGAACCCGCGGATTGAAAAGAACATCCGATAAAAGTAATGGTGAAAGCCAATATAAGAAATACACAGAGAAACATCGATTTTCTGTGCATACTGTAACTCCTTTCGTAAAAGCGGGATATAATGAAGTTAGTATAACACCAAAAAGCATCTCAAACAAGAATAATTATAGTTCGCTTTGACTCCGCATCCATAACATGCTATGATAGGTTCAGTTGTTTATATAAATTACGACAAATGATCAATAACCGGCTATTGGGTCGACCGATCAACACACAATATACCAGCATCGAACTAATACTGAGGAAATCATGCACAAACATACCGACACCGCAATTACAGAAACCAATACAGTGCATACTGCTACCAATGATCTAACCCCAACTACACCTTCTGAGGAATCCCCGGTTAAAACATATGACGATTATTATGTACAAGACGGCTTCGGGACTCTGGATTATCCCGTCGGCGTCTACTACCTTGACCTGAGCAAATCCTACATGAACAGGATCCGCTGGCACTGGCATGAAGAAATGGAGATCCTGATCGTCAATAATGGCTTCGCAGAGGTATCCAGTGACGATGTCGCCTATCCCCTGAAACCAGGACAGGGTATCATCATCAATCAGAATGTCATGCACTCCATCCGCTCCATGGACCAGAAGAACTGTACTTTTTACTCACTTGTCTTTCATCCGGATTTCCTGTTTGGACACAAGAGCAGTTATCTGCAGACACAGTTTCTGCTGCCGGTCCAGAATTTTCATCTGTTTAAGATGATGGTCCTCAATGAAACGAATCCCTGGCACGAACGCATGTTGGACGCTGTCAACGATACGATCGCCGCCAATGTTACGAAGCAGTTCGGCTACGAGATTGCCACGAAAGGATACTTGTGCCGTTTCTGGACAGAGCTCATCTCCGAGTTTCCGAAACTGACCACGGCGCCGCCGCCCCACGTTTCCACCGATGAACAGCGCGTCAAACAGGCCATGCTTTTTATCCGGAAGCATCACGCAGAACCGCTCTCTCTGGATGAGATCGCAAACAGCATTCATATCAGCAAAAGCGAATGCTGCCGTTGTTTTGCCCGTACCCTGCAGATGACTCCTTTTGAGTATCTGATGAAATATCGTATTTTAGAAGCCACCAAGAAAATGATCGAAACGATCAAGAACCCTATGTCCATCGCGGACATTGCGCTGTCTGTCGGATTTAATAACGTTAGTTACTTTAATAAATTATTTAAGAAGTTTCTGGGATGTACGCCCACCTACTACCGTACTCATAGAATTCCGTCCGACAACGTACTCCAGAAGAACGGTTCCTTCGAGGTGCCGATGATCTGACCTTCACACCTATTTGACTTAACGCAGATATATAGACTTATCGGTGCACCGCAAAGCGCACCGATAAGTCTACAAATTCTTGCTGCAGATATCCTTCAGACAACATTTATCACAATATGGCTTGGTCCTCGCTGTACAGATTTCTCTGCCATGCCACACCAGCCTGTGGCAGAAATCACTGCCTTCTTCCGGCGGAACGATCTTCCACAGCGCCATCTCCACTTTCTTCGGCTCCTTGATGCCATCCACCAGACCGATCCTGTTGCATAAACGGATGCAATGGGTATCCGTAACGATAGCCGGTTTCCCAAACACATCTCCCATGATCAGGTTAGCGCTCTTTCTTCCTACCCCCGGAAGCTTCAGAAGCGCATCAAAGTCATCCGGCACCTTGCCACCGTATTCCTCCTGCAGCATCTTCATACAAGCGCTGATATCCCGTGCTTTGCTGTTACCCAGACCGCAGGGATGCACGATCTTCTCGATCTCCTCCACCGGTGCCGCCGCCAGGGCTGTCACATTCGGGTATCTCTCATACAGTTTCTCCACCACAACATTCACTCTTGCATCTGTGCACTGCGCTGCAAGACGCACACTGACCAGAAGCTTCCATGCTTCATCATAATCAAGCGAACACGCTGCATCCGGATATTCCTTCTTCAGCCGTTCTATCACCGCCAGTGCCAGTTCTTTTGTCTTCATCCGTATCCCCGCGCCTCCTCCTTCGTATTTCGGTTTGACACCTCAGGAAATCTTTTCATCGTATTCTATGATCTATGCTCGTATAAATAGCAATTGCTCTCATGGGAATTGATGACTCCGACCGCCTGCAGGTAAGCATAGATGATCGTCGTCCCCACGAAAGTCATTCCCCGCTTCTTAAGATCCTTGGAGATCGCATCCGACAACGGAGAACTGACTTTATCGTTCTCATACACCACTTGTCCCTGCGTGTATCCCCACAGATATTTAGCAAAGCTGCCGTACTCTTCTGCGATCTTTTTATAAATACGAGCGTTATTAACTGCCGCCTTGATCTTCAGCCGGTTACGGATTATGCCGCTGTCCTGCTTAAGGGCTTCCATCTTTTCTTCATCATAAGCACAGACTTTCTCCAGATCAAATTCATCGAAAGCTTTCCGGAAAGCCTCTCGCTTATTCAGGACGCACTCCCATGACAATCCTGCTTGAAAAGATTCCAGGATCAACATCTCAAACAGCCTGTGGTCATCATATACCGGTCTTCCCCATTCTTCATCATGATATCTTACATACAGTTCGTTCTTTGGATTTGCCCAGATACACCGTATCTTATGATCTGCGTGCTCCATACTTACCTCCACGCCTCCTGCGTCCGCCTTTCTCCGCATACTACAGATAGCTCGTTGCAATGCATGACCATGAGTTATGAACCATGATCATACCTCTTGTCAGACACGAAATGAACTTACTTTGTCATGCAGTTCGACTGCCAGCCGATCCAATCTTCCCGCAAAATCCTTTAATCTGCTAATAGTCTGTACCTGCTGTGTGGAAATCTGCATGGCCTGTTCAGAATAGGTCAGACAACTTTCGGAACCTGAATCAATGCGCTCAAAGGAATCCGTAATATTCTCCTTCGCCGTTACAAACTCCTGCAGCCCGCCATACAGCGTATGATTATGTCTGTCCATTTCCTCCACAGAACCAGCCATCTCGTCAAAAGTCCCGCGCACATTTCCTGTGATTCTCTCGCTCTGCTCCAGCATCTGTGCCACATCCCCGATTTCTGCTACGGTCTCATTGATCTGTGACTGGATTTCCCCGATCAACTGTTTGATATTCTCGGTCGCTTCCTTTGTCTGCTCCGCCAGACTGCGAATCTCTTCTGCCACAACTACAAATCCTTTTCCCGCTTCGCCGGCCCTGGCTGCCTCAATAGATGCATTCAACGCCAGCAGATTTGTCTTGGATGAGATTCGTGTGATCGTAGAGATAATGTCTGTGATATGTTGCGATTTATCCTCTAATTCCTGAATACCCACCTGTAGTCTTTGCATATTACCCATGGACTTATTGGATGTCTTCTGCAGTTCCATAGTAATGTCAGTGCTGTCTGCAATCTTAGCATTCACATCACCTACCAACACACGAAGATCCTGAAACTGTTCATAGAACCGATCTATCTGCATCTGAAATTCGTTCAGCTTTGTTCTGCCATCCGACACATCGCTATGCTGTGTCCCGACGCTGTCCGAAATATGTTCCATCTCATCTTTCACCTGACCGGCTCCGGTCACCACCTCATCCGTTATGTCTTTCAGAACATCCGAAGATTCCCTGATATTCCTGGCTGCCTCGGAAGAAATCTCCAGAATTTCTTTCAAATTGACCATCATACCGTTGAATCCGCCTGCCAGTCTTCCTACTTCATCCTCCCGCTCCACTACGATCTCATGTGTAAGGTCTTTCGTCTCCACCGCCTGAGTCAGCCGCTTGATCGGCAGCACGATCCTGGTCGCAGTGACGCTGACGATCAGGACACAGAGCAACTGAGAAATCGCCATCGCGACAATAAAGTCTCTGATCATAGCGCTCATATTGGCATCCAGTACGTCTTTATCCACCGCAATCGCCAAAAGCCAGTCACACGTCTCAATGTCAGCCGTGAAGATCTCCCGCTCCACACCGTCATAGTCCTTAACGGAAATCTCTTCATGACTTCCGGACGCAAACGCATTCTCCAGCGCACCGTAAGGATTGCCCTGCAGATCCCGAATGGATACCGGTTCATCATCTACATAATCGTAATTACTGTTGGGGTGCACCACAAGGCCCATATTCTGATCCAACAGCATGGCATAGCTGTTATCCGGTACTGTACTCTGATTCACGGTATGTACGATACTGTCTATGAAAATATCCTCGGCCAGGACACCCGCCAACTTTGTGTTCACGGTAATCTTACGGGAGATGGTGATGACCATTCTCCCGGAATCGGCGTCTTTGTAAGGCGTCGAATAGTAGATCCCGTCCTTTTCGACTGCCTTCACATACCACTCCCGCTCCGTGAAGTCGATCCCGGGTTCCGGCTCATATCCGCTCGCCGCCGTCATCCTATTATTCTCACTGACGTAATAGATATCATATAGTACATTATCCTCATTATGGTCTTTCAGCAGTTCCGTCAGATAGGTCAGCAGCGGCTCATGCTCCGTCCGTTCTTCGATCTCAATGGTAGCAGCGATCGTATCCAGAAAAACCGCCTGTTCTTTCAACCATAGTTCAATCTCTCCTGCACTGCTCAAGGCCAGCGACTCCGCATTCTCCCGCTCCTTATCCTTGAGGTCTCCGGAAGTATTTACATAGTTGATCACAGATGCAATACTCAGACAGATCATACAGATCAGGCAAGTCTCCAGTATCAGTTTTCCTTTCAATCCCTTCATGATAGTCCCCTTCTCGTCAATTCCCATCCTGTCCGATCACTAGTACTCCGTACTTGAAGTTCCTGTGCAAATTTTCGAGGATATTTTTTCGAGTGTACAAGTTCAGAAACGGAGGCGTAGCGGGCTACGTTGAGTATTCTGGGCTTGTGCAATCGGGAAAATAGACCGAAATATTTGCACAAGGGTTTTCAGTACGGAGTACTAGTCACGGACTAAGTCTTTAAAACCTTTGCTGCCTGGCAAGCCATAATACTGCCGATCTCAATTCTCACCCATCTTGAGCAGCTTGGCAGCCTGGTCAGCCGCAATGCAGGCATCTATGATCTCCTGAATATCCCCGTTCATCACCTTATCCAGCTTATAGATCGTTAAATTGATCCTGTGATCCGTCACGCGTCCTTGCGGGAAATTATAAGTCCTGATCTTCTCGGAACGGTCCCCTGTACCAATCTGGCTCCTGCGCAGCTCTGCCTCCGCATCATGTCGCTGCTGCTGTTCTATATCATAAAGCTTCGCTTTCAACAGCGCAAACGCTTTGGCCTTGTTCTGAATCTGCGACTTCTCCGTCTGACTGTATACTACAATACCCGTCGGATAATGTGTCAAACGAACAGCCGAGTCCGTCGTATTGACACACTGACCACCGTTGCCGGATGCTCTCATAACGTCAATCCGTACATCCTTATCTTCAATAACAATATCTATATCATCGTCAACCTCCGGCATCACTGCTACACTGATCGTAGACGTGTGAATCCTGCCACCGGACTCCGTCTCAGGCACACGTTGTACACGATGCACGCCGCTTTCATATTTCAGAACAGAATAGGCGCCCTGTCCGGTCACCATGAAGGTGACACTCTTCATGCCGCCGATTCCGATTTCTTCTACTTCCATAGTCTCTACCTTCCACCGGCGGCCTTCCGCATAATGCACATACATACGGTAGATCTCCGCCGCAAAGAGTGCCGCCTCATCTCCGCCTGCACCGGCACGGATCTCCACGATAACATTCTTCTCGTCATTTGGATCTTTCGGCAAAAGCAAGATCTTCAGTTCTTTCTCCAGCTCCTCCACACGACGCTTCGACGCGGAAAGCTCCTCCTTCAACATCTCACGCATATCCTCGTCGGATTCACTCTCCAACATGGAAACCGAGTCTTCGATGTCCTGATTGCATTTCTTATATTCTTTATATGCATTAACGATCGGCGTCAGATCGCTCTGCTCCTTCATCAGTGCACGGAATCGCTGCTGATCATTCGCTACATCCGGTTCGCTCAATGCATTCATGATCTCTTCAAATTTTCTCAACAAATCGTCTAATCTGTCAAACATAGTCTCCTCCACAATAACTGCTTACTTCCGGAACCATATACTGCCACACCTTGCTACTTGGCCGCGATCGATCTGTAGGTTCCCTGTACCACTCTGTCATTTCCCGCATAGTCTTTATAGATTTCCACGTCCGTATATCCTGTTTCCCGCAGCAGGCGGCTCACATCCTCCCCCTGATCGTACCCGATCTCCAGAAAGAGCATTCCGCCTCCATACAAATGGGCGCCTGCCTGTTCAATGATCCGTCTAAAGAAAAACAGGCCGTCTTCCCTGCCGTCCAGCGCCAGAATCGGTTCGTAGTCTCGCACCTCCGGCATCAATGTTTTGATAATATCCGTTCTTATATACGGTGGATTTGAAACGATAAGATCAAATTTCTCTTCTTTATCTATTGCCTGAAACAGATCCCCCTGTCGGAAAAGGGCACGCCCTTTCTCCGCCGCACTCTTTCCCAAAATACGCTCCGCATTCTGCCGCGCGACCTGCAGCGCCGGCTCAGAATAATCGGTTCCGATGCCCGTACTGTCATTAGAATACTGCAGCAGACTGACCAGAATACAGCCGGAACCGGTACACAGATCCAGAATATGCATCCCATCATGCAGATTCTTTAGAACCTCTTCCACCAATATCTCCGTATCCTGCCTGGGAATCAGCACATTCGTATTGACTTCAAAAGTCAATCCCATAAACTCCTGTTCCCCTGTGATATACTGCAACGGAATCCGTCTGCTTCTCCGCTCAACCGCCTGCCGATATCCGTCATATTCTTCCGCCGATACAACATGGTCGCCATGCACTAGCAGGGTATTCCTGTCTGTACCGCAGCACCATTCCAAAAGCAGCCTCGCATCCAGCTGTGCCTCCGAAATCTTCGCCAGCGACAGACGCTGCCTCCCCCATTCATATAGTTCTTCATAACTGCGCCCTATATCACTCCCGACACAAACATTCTGCGGTTTCATTCTGCGTCCTCTTGTGGCTTCTCTTCATCCGTCAGCCAGGAATCGTCTATCTCATATCCAAATTCTTCATACAGATAATTCTTCCAGTCAAAAACAGCTTCCACTGCCGCGATGGCAACTTCCACCATGCTTTCATCCGGCTCTTTGGTCGTCAGCCTCTGCAGCCACAATCCCGGCGCCGAAATGATCCTCACCAAAATATTGTTGCTTCTTCCTGCAAGACGGATGATCTCATAAGAGATCCCCGCGATCACCGGGATCAGTGCAATCCTGATCAACACGCGGTACACCGGATTCTCCACTCGGATAAAGAAGAACAAGACCACGCTGACCAGCATAACAAACAGCAAGAAACTTGTACCACATCTCTTGTGCTGCTTGGAACTGCGCATCACGTTCTTGACGGTCAGCGGACGGCCCTTCTCAACACAGTTGATGCACTTATGCTCTGCCCCATGGTATCTGTAAAGCCGTCTGATATCCTTCATCAGGGAAATGCTCAGCACATACAGTACGAAGATCACAATGCGCAGCACGCCCTCGATGATCGCCATAAAAGAGGCGCTTCTGATATATTCTGCAAAAAGGGAAGTAACGAAATACGGCAATACCATAAAGATCCCGATAGCCAGCGCAAATGAAAATATCATGACGACAGCGCTAAGCACCTGATCCGCCCTGTCTTTGAAAAGCTTATTAAAAGCCTTATCCGTTACGGTCTCCTCCATAGTATCGTCCTCATAAAAAGAGGCTGAAAAATTCAGACTTCTCATGCCGAGTATCATAGAATCGAGAAACTGAAATATACCTCTGATAAAAGGAATCGTTTTCAGCTTGCTCTCATGCAGTACTCCGATATAGTGTTCAACCTCAACTTCAATCTCTCCGTTTGGCTTCCTGACAGCCACGGCATACTGGTCCTTATTCTTCATCATAATACCTTCCAGGACAGCCTGTCCGCCAATCCCGGAGTAATGTGTTTTCTTCTTTCTGCTCATTCTGTATCGTCCTCATATATACACTCAAACATCCATGATCTTGCCTTGCAGAATCATGGAGAAGTGCGGGGAATACGTCCCCGTGCATCGTCTACTAGAAAAGGGTGAGATTACACACCTCACCCTTCCTGTCCTAACCTTATTTGCTTTCCACACCGTATTTCTTATTGAACTTATCAATACGTCCGCGGGCCTGTGCAGCTTTCTGCTGACCTGTGTAGAATGAATGGCACTTGGAACAAACTTCCACGTGAATCTCAGGTTTCGTAGAACCTGTCACAAAGGTGTTGCCGCAGTTACATGTCACTGTTGCCTGATAATACTCAGGATGTATTCCTTCTTTCATCGCTGTACCCAAACTCCTTTCTAAGAACTTCCTACATACAGACGTTACCGCCGTTATTCTCATCCCATGCCGTCTTAAATCGACAGCTTTTACATTGTAGCATAGGACCCTGCAGGATGCAAGTCCTTTCCGGTAAAATAATATGATAAAAGTAACAGTTCAGCCATGAAATAATCTGCGGACTGTGTGTGGGTGCTTGCACACAAAACACTGGCAGCAGATTATTTTATGAGCGGAGCGCCCTCAGATGAAATAAAAGTTGAGCCGCAAAGCGGCGTCGGCTGCGCAGCAGACGCTTTTATGAATGAGGAGGGCTGAACTGTTACTGATAAAATAAAAGCTATAAAAATTTCATCTTCTTGACCATATTTACGAACTCGTTATTGTTCTTCGTTCTGGCAAACATATCCAGGATCTTCTCCACTGCTTCATCTGCCTTCATACCGTTAAGTGCCTTACGGATGATATTGATCGCCTCCAGTTCATCCGGAGACAAAAGCAGGTCCTCTCTCCTGGTACTGGATTTGGGAATATCGATGGCCGGGAATACCCGCTTCTCTGAAAGCTTACGGTCCAGGATCATTTCCATGTTACCGGTTCCCTTAAATTCCTCATAAATGACATCATCCATTCTGCTGCCGGTCTCCACCAAAGCCGTCGCAAGGATCGTCAGACTGCCGCCCTCTCTCATATTGCGGGCTGCACCGAAGATGCGTTTCGGCATATGTAATGCCGCCGGATCCAGACCGCCTGACAACGTACGTCCGCTGGGCGGAACCACCAGATTGTAAGCTCTGGTCAAACGGGTGATACTGTCTAAGAGGATCACAACATCCCTGCCGTGCTCCACAAGACGCTTCGCGCGTTCGATCACCATCTCGGACACTCTCTTATGATGCTCCGGAAGCTCATCAAAAGTAGAATAGATCACCTCAACATTAGGACCCTCGATAGCCTCCTTGATATCGGTCACTTCCTCGGGTCGCTCATCGATCAGCAGAATGATCAGATGCGCATCAGGTGTCGTCCGTGTAATGGATTTCGCCACTGCCTTTAATAAGGTTGTCTTACCGGCTTTGGGCGGCGATACGATCATACCTCTCTGCCCCTTACCTACCGGGCTGATCAGATCCATGATCCGCATGGCCACGGAAGCCCCGGGCGTCTCCAGTCTCAGTCTCTCGTTGGGGAAGATCGGTGTCAGATCCTCGAAACTTGGCCTGCGCATAGCAATCTCAGGCAGAAATCCATTGATTGATTTCACATACAGAAGTGCACTGAACTTCTCATTCTGTGTCTTGACTCTGGTATTTCCCTCTAGAATATCACCCGTTTTCAAGCCAAAGCGTCTGATCTGACTGGGTGCAACATAGACATCATTCTCTCCCGGCAGATAATTCTCACACCGAATGAATCCAAATCCATCACTCATAACTTCCAGAATACCGCTGGCTGTGATACCACTGTCCAATTCTGCCGGAAACTTCTCTTCCTCACCGTTCTCTCGCTTCGCCGATACTACGGATCTCACCGTAACTTCCTTGCCCGCCGCCTTATCTTTCTCGTCCTCCGCCAGCATCAACGCCACGATCTCCGCCTTCTTCATAGTCGAAGTGCCCTTGATGCCTCTTGCCTTTGCAACTGCTTTCAGATCTGCAAGCGCAAGTGATTCATACTTTTCTCTCATACATTCCTCCTGTATTTTCATGAAACCTCTATATATTCTTTCATATATGTTCCTTGTCTGGGGATTTCTAACTTGATGTGCCATACGAAATGATCTATAGGCTGTTTATTCTATTGGACATTATACACTACCTTCTTTAAAATAGGAAGTACTTTTTTATATATTGCACGGAAAAAGAAATAAGGGTATAGTAGGATGTGGCAACCGCTCCGCGCACTTGCTGCGCCGGGCATAAGCGGCATATAAACTTAGTAAGCGAGGTATGATCATGACAACGAATGAAAAGGCATTGATGTTACATAAACAGTGGAACGGTAAGTTGGAAACCGTGGCCAAAGCGAAAGTTAAGACGCGGGAAGATCTGGCGCTGGCTTATACGCCAGGCGTGGCAGAACCCTGTAAAGTGATCGCGCAGGATAAAGAGGCGGCCTACACTTATACGTGGAAGGCAAATACCGTAGCCGTCGTATCCGACGGTAGCGCCGTGCTGGGTCTTGGCAATATCGGTCCTCATGCCGCCATGCCCGTCATGGAAGGTAAAGCCGTACTGTTCAAAGAGTTTGGCGGTGTTAACGCAGTGCCGATCTGTCTGGACACACAGGATACCGAGGAGATCATCAAGGCGGTGACCTATCTTGCCCCCGGGTTCGGCGGCATCAATCTGGAAGATATCAGCGCTCCCCGCTGTTTTGAGATCGAGGAGCGGCTAAAGGAACTCCTCGATATCCCCGTATTTCATGATGACCAGCACGGAACAGCCATCGTCGTCCTTGCCGGTATCATCAATGCACTTAAGGTAGTCGGCAAGCAGAAAGAAACCTGCCGGGTCGTCGTGAACGGAGCTGGCAGCGCCGGCATCGCTATCACCAAGTTACTGTTAAACTATGGATTTACCGACATTATCATGTGCGATAAATCCGGTATCATCAATAAAAATGCCAAAGATCTGAACTCGGTACAACAGAAGATGTCTGAATTGACCAATGCAGGCAACGAGACAGGAACCCTTGCCGATGCCATGAAGGGCGCAGATATCTTCGTAGGCGTATCCGCACCTAATATAGTAACACCTGATATGGTATCTTCCATGAACAAGGATTCCATCCTCTTCGCCATGGCCAATCCGGTACCGGAGATCATGCCGGACATTGCTAAAGCTGCCGGTGCAAGGGTCGTGGGAACGGGCCGCTCCGACTTCCCGAACCAGATCAATAATGTGGTCGCCTTCCCCGGCATCTTCAAGGGAGCGCTGGAAGGGCGTGCCGTACAGATCACGGAAGAGATGAAATTAGCAGCCGCACATGCGATCGCCGGGCTGGTGCCGGAAGATGAGCTGCGCGAAGACAATATCATGCCGGAGGCTTTTGACCCGAAGGTAGCCGAGGTAGTAGCCGAAGCAGTGAAGTCCTACATCCACAGACCCGACTGATTCGTTCGTGTCAAAATCGACATCGGGACAACCGGCAGAATACTTCGTCACGGATTCTACTGCCCGCGTCCTCAGCACAAAGCGCTTCGGCATGGAGGTAAATATGATACCGGCACAGTGGCACGGTAAGCCCTACTACTCTTTGGATGCCTTCCTGAAAAATACACATGGGGAAAAACTGTATAAGATCGCCGTGGACGCCGGATTTACCTGTCCTAACCGTGACGGTACACTCGGCAGGGATGGCTGTATCTTCTGTTCCGCCGGCGGCAGCGGGGAGCACGCAGTCAAGACTGCTCTGCATACCTCAGTCCGGGAACAGATTGCGGCCGGTATCGCCCTTTTTCATCATAAGCGCATCGGCCAACGCTATATTGTATACTTTCAGGCATATACGAACACTTACGGTCCCTTGTCTTATCTGCGCTCACTTTATACTGAAGCGCTGCTGGAACCCTCGGTAGCCGGCATCTCCATCGCGACAAGACCCGACTGTATGTCACCGGATATCATGACTATGTTAGTCAATTTGAAGGCGCAGTTTTCTGACAAGTTTGTCTGGATTGAATTAGGTCTACAGACGATTCATGAGCAAACTGCCGTATTTATAAGAAGAGGGTATCCGCTCTCTACATATGACAATTGCGTCAGACTACTGCAGCAGTCTCATATACCGGTGATCACACATATTATTCTCGGTCTCCCCGGCGAGACAGCAGATGACCTTCTGTCCACTGTTGACCATCTGAATCAAATCGGTACCTGGGGTGTCAAGCTCCAATTGCTCCACATACTAAGTGGTACCGATCTTGCCTCGCACTATATGGTGGGCGACTACGCTCCCTTATCCCAGGAAGCTTACACGGATCTGGTCATTTCCTGTCTGGAGCGGCTCTCTCCCGATATCGTAATACACCGGCTGACCGGAGACGGCCCGGCTGCGCTGCTGCTTGCCCCGCTCTGGAGTCGTAACAAGAGAAATGTACTCAACACTTTGCACCATACAATGAAACAACGCTCCTCCTGGCAGGGGCGGCTCTATATGAAAGGTCTTATGCATGAATCACGATCAATTGGCACTCTACAATAAGCTTCTTGTGCTGTATATGCTCAACCGAGTCTCCTTTCCGCTGACGCAGGCCCAAATCTACGACTTCCTGCTGGAACGAAATTATGTCAATTTCATGAATTTGCAGCGGGCGATCACCGAACTGGTAGATACCGGTTTCGTGCTGGCTAATTCCAAGCACAACCGCACCTATCTTACGATCACGGCAGAGGGTCAGGAAACACTTTCTTTCTTTAAAAATCGCATCGACACATCCTTCAAGAAGGAGATTGATGAATTCTTTAACAGAAATCAGTTTAAGCTGCGCAATGAGACTTCGGTCCTGGCAGACTATAACAAAGCTTTCTCCGGTGATTACGAAGTCCACCTGGCAGTAAAAGAAAAGGACGCTACAGTAGTAGAAGTCACTCTGTCCGTCCCTAATGAAGATGCTGCCGAAGCAGTCTGTACCAACTGGCACAAAAAAAATCAAAATATTTATCAGTATCTGGCGGAGCAGTTATTCTGACATAACCGCTCGCCATAAACATCTGCTCCTCACAAAAGAAGATCTGCTGTAAACTCAGTGCTTTGAGATCACTTCTCCCCAATTCGTGATACCAATGACACGCAGGGCAAAATCCGTATATTTGGCGGCCTCCGCTGTATCGACATATTTGAATGCATTGTAGATAGATTTCCGGCCGCCACCCAGGGTGTTGATCCCCAGCGCCAGTCCCTGCGCCAGTTCTGTCGGCGCATCTGTCTGTCTGGAAAACAGCATACTGTCAATATACCTGTTGGACTCTATGATCTTATAGGCGTACACGAAAGAAGCTGCCTGCAGATCCTGCCCGGCAGAAGACGTATAGCCCATCTCGCTCAGGATCACATGCCGTACCTCTCCGGAATCCGTTAAATAATCTTCTTTCTGCAGATAATCCGTCAACACATGAATATTCTTGATCGTGATCACCGGCGTAGTCTCCGAGTTCAATACATAAGAACCGGACTTACCGCTGGTACTCCATGCCTTGGCGCTGGTCAACGGATAATTATACGGATGCTGTGCCACGCCCCAGTCTATGTTCCCGTCTTCTTTGATATTTCTGTTAAATTCATCCAGAATCTGTTTGGAACCGTATCCGCCGTTGGAGTACAGGCTCTTGGCCCACTGCTGGTCCAGAGAAATATAGACCCTGGCATTGCCGTTGATGCTTAAGATCGCATTATAGAAAATACGGAAGGCCTTCGCATACTCCTCGACATAATCCTCCGTCTCCATATATTCTATGTAATTCCATTCCTTTCTGGCATTGATCTCATTGCCGATCACCCAGTTCATCACCTTACCATGCCCGGTACCCGCATAGCGGTTTGCCAGGAAAGAAGCTATGGCAGCGATATATTCTGTTCCTGCTTCATCTGTGGCATTGAAAGCATAGTAAGGTGCATTGCCGCCTCCGGAACGAGCCTTCGGATGGATCAGTTCCATATACCCCGGATGAATATCATTTAGAATAATAGCCGTTGTGATAATGCCCTTATTCGTCAGAGTAGAAAAAACGTAATCGTATTCTGCTACGACCTGTCCGTTAAAAGCATAGCTTCTTCCATTATAAGTATAATATACCGTCGGATAATAGGCGTTACTCGTATTGCCAAGTATTCTGCTGAGTGGAATGTTGTAAGCTGCGTGCTTTACGCCCAGATCATCCAATTCCGATCCCCGCAGCTTCTCGGGATCCACCAGAAGGCCCTTCTTAGAGGATGTATTCCCAAACGACGGGCTGTATCTGGCTATGGCCTCCGGATTCGTAATATGCCGCGGTTTGCTGATCGCCATAAATTTGCCGTCCTTCTTGACCGCCACAACAAATTTGGAAAACAGTCTGGAATTGGTACTGTTGTAATTCAAATTGACTGAAAAGGTCAGGTCCACATCTTTCTGATCTTCAATGATATATTCATCGTCCGTTATTCCGTTCTCATATGCTTTCTCCTCAAACAGATAATAGTAGCCGTCGTCACTGATCGCTAATCCCTGCGCAGACATGGTCACATCCACTTTCCCCGTCTCCGTATTGATCTCGCAGCTTTCTATCTTGGCAAAATCAGCCGCATTTGCTTCCGTCAGTTCAACCTCCGGCGGCCTGTTGCGCACGCCGTCGATCACAAAGCGTGCAGCGTCCGTAAGTGCCTGAGAAATTCCTTCTCCGGCATGTTCTTTCACATACTCTTTCTTATGCCGCCAGACGCTGTACTCCGTCATGGCCACTGCCTCAGTGTGAACCATCGCCTCCACCGCTGCATCCGCGATTTCTATCTGCTCCAAATAATACCGTATTCCCAGAAAAGAACCGGAACCGACCAGAAGTACGATCGCCGCAGCGATCCCCGCAATGATAATGATCTTCTTTCTGTTCTTTGCTCTTTTCCCTGCATCGTCGGTTTCCTCAATAACGTAGGTCTCCTCTACCGTAATGGTACGTTCAACCGCTCCTCTGTCATTTACCGTGACCGACTCTTCCAGCTTCACCGACTCTTCCAGCACCTTGCCTTTTTGTCTTTCCGCTTTGATCCTGGCCTTTTCCTTCTTCAGCTGCTCCTTCTGACGGCGTTTTCTGGCCTTGGCCTTCTTCTTATTCTCGGCCACTTTCGCCTTATCGATGACTCTCTTTCTCTTTTTCTTCTTCTTAGGAGGCGCGGAGCTGCCGTTCACCTCATTCCCATGCTTACTGCCGGACGCGTGTCTGCTTCCGTTCTCTTCCAGATCCTGATTATTGTCACCGTCTGCAGCGTTGTTATGATCCGGAATCTTCTTGTCGTCATTACCATTATTCAATGTCATGTGCTGCTTCTTCCTTTATACGTTTCATATGCTCTCTGATCTTCATTTCATACCCGTTGCCTGTTGGCTGATAGAATTCTTTACCGTTCAGTTCATACGGCAGATACTGCTGCCTTACATAGTGATTCGGATAGTCATGGGCATATTTATAGCCCGTCCCATGTCCCAGCTTGGCTGCCCCTTTATAGTGGGCATCCTGCAGGTGGGTCGGTATCGGCAGGTTCCCCGTCTGTCTGACCGCTTCCGACGCCTCGAAGACCGCATTGCAGGCGGCATTGCTCTTCGGCGCGCAAGCCACATAGGAGACCGCCTGAGACAGAATGATCTGAGCCTCCGGCATTCCTACCCGCTCTACTGCCAGCGAGGCGTTGACCGCCACACACAGCGCCATGGGATCCGCATTGCCCACATCCTCAGACGCACAGATCATAATCCGTCTGGCAATAAAAGTCACGCTCTCCCCCGCATACAACATGCGGCTCAGATAATAGACCGCTGCATCCGGATCGGACCCGCGCATACTTTTGATAAAAGCCGAAATGGTATCGTAATGGCTGTCCCCCGATTTATCGTATCGTAACACTCGTTTCTGAATGCATTCCTGCGCCACTTCCAGTGTAATATGTATCTTACCGTCCTCGCTCCGACCGGTCGTCATAATGCCAAGCTCGATCGCGTTCAATGCGTGTCTGGCGTCGCCGCCGGATAGTTCCGCCAGGAAATCCACTGCATCCTCCTCGATCACCGCATCATAAGCTCCCATGCCCTTGTCTTTGTCATACACTGCCCTGTGAAGCAGTGCCTTGATGTCCTCCATAGATAACGGGTGCAATTCAAAAATGATAGAACGAGAGATCAATGCGCCGTTCACCTCAAAATACGGGTTCTCTGTGGTCGCTCCGATCAGGATCAGCGTACCATCCTCCACAAAGGGGAGCAGATAATCCTGCTGGCTCTTATTAAACCGGTGGATCTCGTCAATAAACAGTATGGTCTTCTTTCCATACATCCCGCGCAGGTCCTTGGCCTTCGCCACTACCTCTTCCATATCCTTCTTGCCGGCAACGGTGGCATTGATCTGCGTAAACTCCGCGCTGGTCGTGTTGGCGATCACCCTGGCCAGAGTCGTCTTCCCCGTGCCGGGCGGCCCATAGAAAATGATCGAACTCAATTTGTCTGCCTTGATCGCACGATAGAGCAGCTTATCCTTCCCTATGATATGCTGCTGTCCCACTACCTCATCCAATGTAGTCGGCCGTAATCTGGCGGCCAGCGGGGATTCCTTCTCCTGATTCGTGTTCCGCATATATTCAAATAAATCCATAATATAGTACCTGTATCCTGTATGTATCTATATGTTGTGGTCAGTCTCTTAAGTACCTGATTTTTGGCACATATTGCTTTTAATCATACCATTTTACAGCGAAAACCGCAACCTTCCACTTTCAAAATGACTGCATAAAAAAAGACCATTATCGGCCTTTTTTCAACATATCCTCTATATAGCCGTCAGCCTTCGCCGTGGCCTCCACCCACCCCGGACGGAAACCGCTCCGTATCGCATTTCTGACAGATTTTACATTGGACCAGGCGGCACAGTAAAAAGGTACAAGCTCTCGTTCAAATGTCTCTCTTGCAAGCCTGTTTGTCAGCGCCGACGCAATCCCTGCTCGTCTGTATGCCGGCAGAACATCCACACCGATCTGCCACATGGTATCGCAGTCCGCCGAACAACCTGCCAATCCGACCAATTGGCCCCGATCAAATGCGCCTACCGCCAGTCTGTCCAGATGCTTGCGGTCTGCGCACAGAGCATTCTTCCACTCCGGCAGATACAGTCCCGCAAACTCTGTGGATTCCATGACCCTGAATTCAAAGGTACCCGCACAAAGCCGCTCATACCGGAGTACCTCGTCGATATCCGGTAAGAAATAGTCCGCCATAAAGCAGATTCTAGCCCCCGCCTTCTCCAATATCCTATTGAGTGGATACATACCCGGCGTCTCGAAACAATTCTCTATCGCAGGCATACGATCGATACACTGCTCTATTAACGGAAGCAGATCTTCCCGTCCCGTGACTACAACATTCGTGCCGTAAGATACCAGATTGCAGATATGTGGCAATTCCAGATATCTTCTCGCACGATCCGAGGCTTTTGACACATGCACGTTACTATGCACTGACAGAAAATCTTCCGGCGCGCAGCTACAGTCATAAGCCGACTGTTCCAAAGCAATCCTCATGATCATGCTGTTATCCATATTATATCAATCCTCCTAATCCCCAAAATATGCTTATTGTCCTGCTCTTCCTTCCGGTCTCGCAGATTCCCTTATCATACTTACCTCTCATATCTCTCCGGACACAAACTTTCTCCAAAAAAGTACGGTGCCAATATTCGCGCATACCTGCGCATATGCACACATACAGACAATCTTCAATACTTAATCAAAAAGCAGTTCATCCACTGTCACAAACTCATACCCCTCTTCCGTCAATTCATCGATGACCTGCAGCGCCGCCGTCACCGTGGATTTGTATTCATCATGCATCAAAATGATCGCATTCTCCTTCACTTTCGTGGTCACCTTCTGTACAATACCGGCCACATTATCGCTGCACCAATCTAAGGGATCAACGGTCCACAATACCGGAAACATGTTCAGTTCCTTCTCGAATTTCTTGTCCCATGTACCATATGGCGGCCGTACATATTGGACTTCCTGTCCCGTCAACTTCTCAATCGTCTCACTGGTCCGAATCAGTTCCTCCTTAAATGCCTCGCCGTTACTGCTGCTTAGTTGTATATGGCTGTAGGTATGGTTACCGATCAGATGGCCCTCCTTCGACATACGCTGAATCAGCTCCGGATACTGCTCCGCATGCATTCCCGTCACGAAAAAAGTAGCTTTGACGCCACGCTCCTTTAACCCATCCAAAAGCTGCTCCGTATAATAAGGATGCGGCCCATCGTCAAAAGTAATGGCAATCTTCTTACTGCCCTCATCCTCCCCGGCAGCCTTCGCCGAGAGCCTGTTACTCATGACCGCAACTCCACATAAGACGAATACCGCCATTAAAATAGCAGTCGCTCTCATAGTTCTTCCCAACCGAATACTGTTCTTTCCACGCATCCCATACTCCATCCTTACTCTGTCTGCAGATTCGTAACACTATAACATCCGTTGTGTCTTGTGTAATACTTCTCACAATAGCAGACATTTTCATGTAATCTGACTTCTTTTAAAGAATATATATGTTGATGGGACGATGCGCATACTGTCATAAGCAGAACATTATTGCTTATAGCTATAGGCACAACAGGATTCCATATCGCTTTAGCAAAAATACCAGCTGTAATACTTAAGAAGGCATCCAGATCTGAAATGCTTTCGTATAGCCCTGTCCATACTCCAGTCTTACGCACAGTTCGCCGCCATGCATCTCCACGATCTTATGGGCAATACTAAGTCCCAGACCGCTGCCACCTGTTGAGCAGCGTGCCTTGTCCGCTCTTCTGAACGGTTCAAAAATATGTTTCGCAAATTCCCTGTCGATAGCCATGCCGTCATCTGCCACCGTAAGGCAGTAGTCCTCCAGGCGCACAAGCACTCTGCCGCCTGCTTTACCATAACGGATAGAATTATTTAACAGATTTGTGACGGCTCGCGCCATTTGAATCTTATCCATCAGACAGGGCATAGATTCCTCTGATATATCTATAACAAGTGATATATCTTTCTCCTCAAAATCAGTGTATAACGCTGCCGTACACTCTCTTACAAGTTCACCCAGATCCTCTTCTTCCCGATACAGTTCAAAACCACTGCTGTCCATCTTCACATACTCAAACAGCAGTGTGATCAACTCGTCCATCCGCCTGGATTTATTATAAATAGCCGCCAGATACTCCCGCCGTTTCTCTTCCTCCTTTACAACCCCATCAGACAATGCCTTGCTGTACCCACACAAAGTCGTGAGCGGCGTCTTAATGTCGTGGGCTATATCAGATAACAGAAGATTCCTTTGCCGGTCATAGGCAGTCTGCTGGGCTTTTTCTTCCTCTATCAATTCATTAACCTTCTTGGTCACCACACAATAATAATAAAAGGCACCGATCATCCACGGCAGCAGACTGATCAGCAACATCACCAGCAAGATCATTATGACTGCGATCCGCAGAACCACGCTCCACCTTCCTGTAAACAATGGCGATGTCACTGCAATCCGCAGAGAATCCCCCATCAGCTTACTGATACTTCCCTGCACGTATCCGGAAACCGTTCCCGGAAGGAGTGTTGCCAGAGCATATAGTAACGTCTGTAATGCAAAAGAGATCGGATTACCGCCACCACTGATCGAAATCTGCAGATCGGATAAAATATCAGCTGTCCAAAGAGTCAATTTCTCATAGAGACCTCCAATCGCCTCTTCGCTGACGTAGATGAAGAACATAATGAGAAGAAATCGCTTGATCAGGAACCATCTGAGTGATTTTCTTGCACCTGTCTCACTGTTATTTCCCATGTATATTATACCCTCTCATCCTTTTCCATGCGATACCCTAATCCTCTGATGGTCTTGATATACTCTTTGCCGTTATGCTCCAGCTTCGTCCGCAGCTTTGAAATGCCGACCATCACACTGTTATCGGAGGCCATATACTCGTCACCCCAAGCTCTCTCATAGATCTGCTGCTTAGTGAACACCTTACCCGGCTCCTCCATAAAAAGCTGCAGGATCTTAAACTCAATAGATGTCAGTTCTATCACTTCATCCCCACGGTATACAAGACATGCCTCCGAATCAAGACACAGATCCCCGGTGCGCAATTCCTTTACCTTCTTATGCAGATCTGCTCCCGCCCCCAGAGAGTAGAAACGACGAATATTGGAGTTCACTCTGGCTACCGCTTCCAATGGTTCAAAAGGCTTTGTAATATAGTCGTCCGCTCCCAGATCAAGCCCCAATATCTTATCTGTATTCGTTCCCTTAGCCGACAGCATGATGACCGGAATATTATTGGTCTCCCTAATATTGCGTAACACGCGATATCCATCCAGTCCCGGCATCATGATATCCAGAAGCAGCAGATCCGGATTCTCCCTCTTAACGCTCTCCATCGTTTCCAAACCGTCGGCTGCCTCCAGCACCTCGTACCCGTCTTTCTCCAGATATAGCCGAAGAAGATCTCTGATTTCTGCCTCATCATCCGCTATCAAAATCCTGTAACCCATATATGGCGCTCCTTTTCCGTTCTCGTAATCTTTCCCCTATTCATTCCTCAGTATTTTAAACTTTAGCATATCACATGTTCTATATCTGCGACATCTCGGCAGTCATATGTCCGTCACGTATCGCGCAAAGCCTCCGGTACAATGCCGCATTGGTCAGGCACTGATAGGGCGCTACGTAGAAAATATGCGCCACACCACAGGTCAGCACGCTGACGATCTGCCAAAGGATAAAGGACAGGTCCAGTACAAACGCCTTCCATTTCTGCCCATTCATCATATCTTTACTCATCCGCATCACATCCTTGTAAGGCATATCCGGATGCTCTGCCAGGATATACTCCACCATGCGGTACTGATACTGCTTATAAATTCCAGGAATCAAAAACAGCAACCCCCACAAGAAGATAGACAACTGCGTATGGAACATTGTCTTCATAATATTCTTATAAGAATGATCAAATGCATAGGCAATATCCTTCACCTCTGCACGGCCATCCAAACTCTTTAACATAAACCGGCCTGCGCCCACTATCAGCGGAAAGACCAGTAGAATTTCATATATAAGCATCATCGCTACCATCACCAGTAGTACGATCAGAAAAATAACAAGCATCATGATAAATCCGGCAATGAATCCTATCGTCTTCTCTATACTATCCGTATCATCTGTCATTTTATCAGTAATAACACCCAACGCATCCTCCTCCGAAGTCGTCGGCATCGAACTGTCACTGTCACCAATGTCCACCCAATCGTCCTCATCCGCTGCGACAATCTCTTTCAACATGACTGTGCTCACTTCACCCGGCATATCTGTTGCAGAAGAAAATATACTGCCGATCCAATTTCCACCAAACACTATCATAACCAGTGCCACCAACACGGTCTTCCAATAATTTCTTTGCAAGGCATCTTTCGCCTGCTGTTTTAATTCTTTTCTTGTCCACATACCTGTTTTACCCCCCCCCTAAATTTTACAGGTATTCACTTTTCCACTCCGTTTTCCTTTGCCACAGCCTTTCTCCTGCAGGAATCCAGTGTGCTGACACATTCATTTTCAGCGCAAGTCATTTGGCGAAATATGAACGTGTCAGTACACTAAGCTGTTTCGTCTTACTTTTGTAATAACCGTAACAAGCATAGCATCTGCATCTTAAGCAAAAACCGGAGAAACCTTAATCTATCCTTAAATCATACAAATCAACATGCTTCCACTGCGCGGGATCGTGAAAGCAAAGTCATGCAAGCTTGTCCGGGAGAATGTCCTGTTTCCTAGATTCTCTGGCGTTAGGTTGAATAAATTCTCTGATGAACAATTTAGTTCAACAAACTGAACAAGTTCGGTTAGAATTTGTTCAGGATCCACAAACTCGAAATTGCAGAGTCAAATCGGAGAATATTCATAGCATTTATATATCATATGCTATCAAAAATCTCATCTCAGATCTATATACCGAACATACAACGCATTAAACTCTTCCTGTTCAGCCAGATTGATACTCTCAATAAATGACAGTCGCTTTTCCAACTGCACTTTATCTGTCTTTCCATTCAATAAATCACATCCGATACGATATGCTCCTGCCAGAGAAGTATTTCCCGCCGCCGTCACTTTCCCCCGCATACTCGCAGGCAGCAAGCCAATCCGAAAAGCCGCCTCTACATCCAGGTAATAGCCAAATCCTCCGGCCAGATACACCCGATCGATCGGTGGCTGCCCCATCCTCTTCCATAAAATCTCTACGCCGGCACGCACTGCCGCCTTTGCCACCTGCAAAGCTCTGATATCCTTATTGTATAGTCGCACAGCCGGTTCTCCTACACTGATTCCTTCCGAAAACCATGGTTCCTCCAGCAAGCCAGTCTCATCTAAAACACCTGTCTGCAAGAGTTCCGCTACTTTAGCGATCATATCACTTCCCACGATTCCGGCGTCGGCGCCTCCCTCAAAGGCCGGTCCCGCCGCTGTAGCCGTAACGATCATACGCTTGCCGTCCGTGATCGCCATCTCCCCGTTTGTCCCCAGATCAATCAACAATCTGGCGTTTTGGGCAGCAATATCTTCCATTCCCTTATCCAACTCCTCGCATCGATCGTCATGCCTTATCGGGTCGATATTGAAAAGCATGCCAAGCGCATAAAGTCCTGCCACAATATCTCCACCCACAAATGCATTGATACCAGGCGATATCCATGCTTTGAAGTCCCAATCCGGATCCTCATAAACCTGCAGTCCAATCTCTACCGGTGTAAATGGATGTCTGCCTAAAGATAACACATCATATCCCATAAGGAGATGCACCATCGTGGTATTGCCGGCTATACACATACATTGAATGGATATCCCTCTTCTTCTGAATTGCATAACACCCTCTTTCAATACAAAAAGGACCATCTGTTGCAATTCTTTACGTTTCCCTTCACCAGATGCCTTGATGCGTGAAATAACATCCGATCCATAACACCTTTGCGGATTCATGGCGCAGTAAGTGTCAAGGATCCTCCCCGTGCCGATTTCCATAAGCTGCATAGCAATCGTAGTCGTTCCAAGATCAACTGCGATCACTGTTTCCACATCCTTTTCTGTGACACTTGCTTTATTCTCTATAACACATGTGTCTGAAACACATGTTGTTTGATTTACTGACTGTTCATTTTGCTGACTCAATTGGTCATCAAATTCCGACATCTCTTTCATTTCAGAAATAATAGCAATTTTCTTCTCTTCCGCAAAGGACAGTCTGATGACACAATCGTCTCTCGGTCTGGTCAAACATGCCAGGCGATATCCTTGTCGCAGTTCCTCTGCAGTCATCACACTTCTTTCCAACATTGTCGGTATCATAACACCTCGAATGAATTGTACACGACATCTTCCGCAATCTCCTCTTCCTCCGCAGAAGCTGCCAAGCACTAATCCATTTTTTAGCAGAGTTGACATAAGTGTCATCGAAGAATCATGTGTCACAGTGATATTTTGCCCAGTTTTTTCTTCAGAGCACATATTTGTTTTTCCGTCATCTGTAACAATTGTAATTTTTATCTTTTTTGAACTACCTTCCATCCCTCACTATTCTCCCATGATGATCTCAAGATTATATAAACTGATTTCTTACACTGTCATAGTGATAATCAATAACAGCCAATTTATCTTCAAGTTCTTTCCGGTCAAGCTCCAAATCATCACACAGTGCAGCAAGATCTCCATAGAAATCCCGTAATTTCAAATTGATATAGCTTAATAACATAACAGGGTCTTTTGGTATCATGGCATTTCATCCTTTCTATATATTGATAGCACACGTTTTTATTTATCCATTTCGTAATATCCCGTAGTACCCCACAGGCCATTGCTTTGTTTCCAGATCATATCCCCGTCCTGCAATTTTCCGTGCACCATTGTATCGTTCTTACCATGGCGTATTAACACAGTTCCATCTCTACGCTGTAAGTTGTACCATCGCTGACGACTCTGGCCATACTGCCACAGATCAGTGGCATCATCGGTGGCAGATGGCCGATATCCAGATCCATCATCACCGGAACATGATACTGACGCAGCATCTCATAGGCCGCCTGATAGTGATCGATACCAAACTCCTCCTGCTCCATACCGATACGAGGTCTGCCGATCAGAAATCCTTTACAGTACCGAAACCATCCGGCATGCTCCATCTGCCACATAGCCCTTCGGATACTCATCAGGTTCAGATCACAGGCTTCCAGAAACCACAGGATACCATCTTCTTTGTATCGCTCTATGAATTCATTGACCTTATCATACTTTGTACCAGTCAGGTTTACCAGACAATCCATACAGCCGCCCAACAGCCTTCCTTCAAATTCTATAACATCTGTTCCACACAGTCGTTGTCCCTCTGCCGTATCAGGAATATTCGCTATTAACTCCTTCGGTCTGTTAGTTTTTGACATTATATTACACGTGTTTGTTTCTTGATCTCCTGCAAGACTGTCTATGTTGGTCTTTCCATCCGGCAAAATATATTTGATAACAGATGCTTCTGTTAAATTGTAGGACTCGTATGGATGCTCCTCATCCTTTAACGATTCCCGCTCCCACTGGTCATATCCCTGCATGGTCAGTTTTTGTCCCGTAAGGAGTTTCATGGCATCCTCCAAAGACGAATGGCGCGGTTCCATGCCAAAGGCGGCGGCACAAGGCCCATAAATAGCAGCTGTATCACACAGGGTCGTCAGAAGAAACGTCATATTCGTATTATCCGAATATCCCATATACCATTTGGGAGCCGCATTTTTCAACTCCTCAAAGTTTACATAATCCAGAATCTCACACATCAATTCGCCGCCGCCGCAAGAAATTATGCAATCACTTGTTGTGTTACAATAATATTCTGTCAATTCTCTCCCGCAGCTCTCCGGCGTGCTGCTGATCCCCACACCATCAGACGCATAGCAATTTGGCCCAAATTCCAGAGAATATCCCTGTTTTTGCCATTTCTGCTGAGCCTTTTCAAACCCGCTCCTATAGGGTTCGATCGCACATCCAAACGATGGCGCCACAAATGCAATGGTTCCTTTTTCCTGCAAAAATTTTGGATATTTCATTCCAATTTCCTCCTTTTGATGCTCTGTATCACGCGATACTTAAATAAAGATTTAATATATTCTACATTTTTGCATGATTACCTTCAAAAAAGCAGTCAAAACTCGCCACACATTTCCTATCAAATAAAATACAGGTGTTTTATTTGACATGCTTCCTCCTTATTTTAACATACAATCTATTTATACTCCATACAAGATTTGCCCGGTCAGATTTACCAGACTCGTTTTCGTCTGAAATCGTAAAGGTATTGGTCGAATGCATATTGTGCAGCAATCAAAGACCCCGCTGCAAGCAACGGGGTATCAAACTTGCAGCGCTGCAGAGCAGCGGGGTATTTGACCCTCGCGGCAGTCGCCAAATGTCTGCAAGCAGCCACTTGGCTCGTTGCTCGCGGGAATAAATTATCTCTTGCATCCGTGTGCATATGGTTTTTGATTGACTCTTCGTCCGTTGCAGATTGCTTTAGTGGCATGATAAAAAATCCTTCCCAAACTGTAACGTTCCGGGAAGGATTTCAATCACGATTGCTATTTTATTAATACTTTCGTCTATACTTTTCGTTTTGCAGCCAGGGCTCCGTTTTCCATAACAATCAGTATTGTATCTTTGCTGCACACCTGATCTGCCAGAATCAGTTTCGCCGATAAGGTTTCCACATATTTCTGTATATAACGCTTCAACGGTCTCGCTCCATAGACTGGATCATACGCATTTTCCACAATAAACTGTTCCGCTTCCGGTGTCAGTTCTATCTGCAGTTCCCTGTCCGCAAGGCGTCTGTTCAGATCGTCCACGATCAGGTGAATGATTCCGCCGATATTATCCTTCGTCAATGGTTTGAAAAGTATCGTCTCATCCAACCTGTTGAGAAATTCCGGCCGGAAATGGTTCCTCAAGTCCCCCATGACCATCTGCTCTGCTTCCTCCGTGATCGCCCCATCTGCATCGATCCCATCCAAAAGATAATTTGCACCGATATTTGAGGTCATGATGAGAATGGTATTCTTAAAGTCGACCGTTCTTCCCTGCGAATCCGTAATACGTCCATCATCCAGCACCTGCAGCAATACATTGAACACATCCGGATGTGCTTTCTCAATCTCATCGAAAAGCACAACCGAATACGGTTTCCTCCTGACAGCCTCGGTCAATTGTCCGCCTTCCTCATAACCAACATATCCGGGAGGTGCCCCGATCAGCCTAGATACCGAATACTTCTCCATATATTCACTCATATCGATACGCACCATATTGGTCTCATCGTCAAACAAGGAAGCGGCCAGTGCCTTGGCAAGTTCCGTCTTACCCACGCCGGTAGGCCCAAGGAAAAGAAACGACCCGATCGGCTTTGTAGGATCCTTAATTCCTGCCTTGGATCGAATGATAGCATCCGTTACTTTAGTTACGCCTTCATCCTGTCCTATCACACGTTTATGCAGTTCGTCATCCAAATGCAGCGTCTTATTGCGTTCGCTCTCGGTCAGTTTGGATACCGGTATCCCTGTCCAGCGGGAAATGATCCGTGCGATCTCTTCATCTGATACACTCTCATGTACCAGCGACAGATCTTTCAATTTCACCTGTTCTTCTTCAATCTCCAACTGCTGCCGCAGAGCCGGTAGCCTGCCGTAGCTGAGTTCCGCCGCCTTCTCATAATCTCCTTCCCGCTGTGCGATCTGGATCTGATTGTTGATCTCATCAATCTCCTCCCGCATCTTAGACAGTTTCTCTACGGAAGCTTTCTCATTTTCCCACTGTGCCATACGGTTCTTCAGCTCTTCTTTTAACTCTGCAAGATCACGCTGCAGATTGGCCAAGCGTTCTCTGCTCAGAGTATCTTCTTCCTTTTTCAGGGCTGTCTCTTCGATCTCCAACTGCATCACTCTGCGCTGCAATTCATCCAACTCCGTGGGCATGGAATCCAATTCTGTCTTGATCAGTGCACACGCCTCATCCACCAGATCGATTGCCTTATCCGGCAGAAAACGATCGGAAATATAACGGTTCGAGAGCACTGCTGCGCTGACCAGTGCGTTATCCATAATCTTCACACCGTGGAAAACCTCGTAGCGCTCCTTCAAGCCGCGCAGAATCGATATCGTATCCTCCACTGTAGGCTCATCTACCATAACCGGCTGAAAACGCCGCTCCAGTGCGGCATCCTTCTCAATATACTGGCGGTACTCATCCAGCGTGGTGGCACCGATACAGTGCAGTTCACCTCTTGCCAGCATGGGCTTCAACATGTTCCCTGCATCCATGGCGCCGTCCGTCTTGCCTGCTCCCACGATCGTGTGCAGCTCGTCGATAAATAGAATGATCTGACCGTCACTGTTCTTCACATCATCCAGTACCGCTTTCAGACGTTCCTCGAACTCACCACGATACTTCGCACCTGCTACCAGCGCACCCATATCCAATGAGAAAATCTTCTTATCTTTCAACCCTTCCGGCACATCTCCTCTGACAATACGCTGCGCCAGCCCCTCTGCGACCGCTGTCTTGCCGACGCCCGGTTCCCCGATCAGCACCGGATTGTTCTTCGTCTTGCGGGACAGGATACGGATTACATTGCGTATCTCATTGTCTCTGCCGATAACGGGATCAAGCTTCTGGTTGCGCGCCCGCTCCACCAAATCCTGTCCGTATTTCTCCAGTGTATCATAAGTTGCTTCCGGATTGTCCGAAGTGACTCTCTGATTGCCGCGCACTGTAGACAGCGCCTGCAGGAAACGTTCCTTCGTGATACCAAACTCCCGGAATATCTCCTTGATTTCTCTGTTCGGATGCTTCATCATGGCCAAAAACAGGTGTTCCACAGAGACATACTCATCACCCAATGCCCTGGCTTCATCTTCCGCACCGATCAGCGTCTTATTCAGATCCTGTCCAATGTAAATCTGCCCGCCCTGTACTTTTGTACGCTTACGGATTCCCTGCTCTACACGATCCGTAAAATATTCCTTCTGTATTTCCATCTTCTCGATCAGTTTCAAGATCAGGCTGTCATCGATCGTGAGCAAACTGTATAACAGGTGTTCTTGCTCGATTTCCTGATTCCCGTATTCGTAGGCCAGTTTCTCACACTGCTGTACTGCCTGCATAGATTTCTGGGTAAACTTTGTCAGATTCATTATATCCCTCCTTTTGGATGTCAATTTCCGGTATCCGGTATTGTTTCTGCATATTTTAAAGTTTTAAATATCTATTGTTACCATTATTATTAATTAGTGTTGTTATTTTAATCACCCGGTAACCTGCATTGTTTGTTCTACTGACACTATCACAATACACCCGATTGTTAGCACTGTCAAGAGGTGAGTGCTAATTATTTTATTAAAATTTTGCAAGCCCTGTATTTATGCGGGTTTGCGTGTCCCAAAATTTCTGTTTTTCAAAGATAACAGGTGTTTTACACCAAATTTACACCATTTTTTCCGCGAGCAATGAGCAAAGCACCGTGCTTGCACGAGTATTTTGCGAATGTCGCGAGAGTCAAATACATCGCAGCTTGCTACGAAGTATTTGACTGTTTGGTGTAAGCACTCAGCCGCCTACTGCCAATGAGTACCGCTCCACTTCCTCCCTGACATCCTCTCTGCCCGCGATATGATTATAT
>ERZ779637.324-NODE-324-length-33751-cov-10.399217_pt1 | contig 33751 bp, 26 predicted proteins | sample MGYA00514196_ERZ779637 | MGnify/ENA primary metagenome ERZ779637 (study PRJEB29562, sample SAMEA4376700) | mouse gut metagenome | isolation source: Cecum | study: EMG produced TPA metagenomics assembly of the A DSS colitis mouse model was used to assess the...
AACGATCTACCAGACGAACGGCTCCCATGGCTGCATCAATACGCCGCGGGATGTGATGGTAGAATTGTATGACAGTGTAGAAGTGGGCACGCCGGTCGTAATGTTCTACTAGAATAGTTACAGTTCACGGTCTGACCGGTCGCAAACTCAAAAAAATTTGACGTAGTAATTGACTAAAGTGTTTTGAGAGGGTACAATGAGGTTTGTTTCAACTATGCAAGGAAAGCGAGAGGAGAGAAAATGGCCAGAGTATACAATTTTTCAGCAGGTCCTGCAGTGCTGCCGGAGGAAGTCCTGAAAGAAGCTGCAGAGGAGATGTTAGATTACAGGGGAACCGGTATGTCGGTTATGGAGATGAGCCATCGCTCCAAAGCCTATGACACGATCATCAAGGAAGCGGAGGCTGATCTGCGCAGTCTGCTTGCGATCCCCGAGAATTATAAGGTATTGTTTCTACAGGGGGGTGCCAGCCTGGTATTTGCTTCCGTACCGATGAACCTGATGAAGAACCGCAAAGCAGGCTACATATTGACCGGACAATGGGCGAAGAAAGCGTTTGCAGAAGCTAAGATCTATGGGGAGGCCGTAGAACTTGCCTCTTCGGCGGATAAGACCTTTTCTTATATTCCGGATTGTTCTGATCTGCCGATCACGGAGGATATGGACTATGTCTATATCTGCGAGAACAATACGATCTATGGCACGAAATTCCATAAATTGCCCGATACGAAAGGCAAGATCCTGGTCTCCGATGTCTCTTCCTGCTTTTTATCGGAACCGATGGATATCTCCGCATACGGTATGGTATATGCCGGCGTGCAGAAGAATGTAGGCCCGGCGGGAACACAGGTGGTGATCATCCGGGAAGATCTTCTCACCGATGATGTACTCCCGGGAACGCCGACGATGATGAAATATAAGGTCCACGCCGACAATGATTCTTTATATAACACACCGCCTTGCTATGGAATCTATATATGCGGCAAGGTGTTTAAATGGCTTCTTAAGAACGGAGGCCTGGAAACAATGAAAGCGCTGAATGAGAAGAAAGCCGCCATATTGTATGATTTTCTTGATGAGAGCAGTCTGTTCAAGGGAACGGTAAGAAAAGAAGACAGGTCTCTTATGAATGTACCCTTTGTGACAGGCAGCGAAGAACTGGATGCGAAGTTTATCAAAGAAGCATCAGCCGCAGGATTCGTAAATCTGAAAGGTCATCGGAGCGTAGGCGGCATGCGGGCAAGCATCTATAATGCCATGCCGCTCGAGGGTGTGGAGAAGCTGGTGGCGTTTATGAAGGCCTTTGAAGAAGAAGCATAAGTACGAAAAGGGTAATAAAGAAAAGAGGATGTGTATATGTTTAAATATCATTGTTTGAATCCGATCGCCGGAGTGGGACTGGAAAAGTTTACGGATCAGTATGAGAAGACAGAGCAAATGCAGGAGGCTGACGGTATCCTGGTGAGGAGCGCCGCCATGCACGATATGGAACTGCCAAAGAGCCTTCTTGCCATTGCAAGAGCCGGTGCCGGGGTCAATAATATTCCGCTGGACAAATGTGCGCAGCAGGGTATCGTAGTCTTCAATACACCAGGAGCCAATGCCAATGGTGTCAAAGAACTGGTGATCGCCGGTATGCTGCTTGCTTCACGTGATGTTGTGGGCGGCATTGAGTGGGTGAAAGCAAACCAGAGTGACGAGAATGTCGGGAAGAATGCGGAGAAAGCCAAGAAAAATTTCGCAGGAACGGAACTCGAAGGCAAGAAGCTGGGGATCGTAGGTCTCGGCGCGATCGGTGTCAGAGTCGCCAATGTGGCAAAACATATGGGGATGGAAGTGTATGGTTACGATCCCTATGTCTCCGTAGATGCGGCATGGAATCTGAGCCGTGATGTAAAACATGTGCTGAATGTGGAGGAGATCTACGAGGAATGCGACTATATCACGATCCACGTACCGCTGCTGGATTCCACGAAGGGTATGATCGGCCAGGCCGCCATTGATAAGATGAAAGACGGCGTGATCTTGCTTAATTTCGCGCGAGATCTTCTGGTGGATGAGCAGGCAGTACTTGCCGGGCTTAAAGATGGCAAAATCCGCAAATATGTATCGGATTTCCCTAACACGGTCACAGCCGGACAGGATGGATGTATTGTGATTCCTCATCTTGGCGCTTCCACGGAAGAATCGGAAGATAACTGTGCGGTCATGGCGGTAAAGGAATTGAAGAATTACTTGGAAAACGGGAATATCATCAACAGCGTAAATTATCCGAAGTGTGATATGGGTATCTGTGCCCAGGCAGGACGTGTAGCCATTTTCCATAAGAATAAGGCGAATATGATCACGAAATTCACGGCTTGTTTCGGCGATATCGGCATTAACATCTCTGACATGATGAACAAATCAAAAGGAGATGTTGCGTACACGATGCTTGATATCGAGACGCCGGCTTCGACACAGATCATAGAGAAACTGCAGTCTATAGACGGTGTATTCAGAGTGAGAGTCGTTAAGTGATTCTGCCATCGGCTTGTACACTATCCCCGGCATAGTACCGTGAGCGATATGCCTGTAAACTATGCCGGGAAATTTGACTTAAACAGTCAGTCCAGTCGATTGGCAATCTGGGAGAAATTGGCATTCTCGTTTTCCTCTAAAGTCGCCTGAAGCTGATTCTCTGCCTCCACCGAAGCTTCACTGGCAAGATCCATATAAAGGATGAAGATGTCTTCGACCGATGTTCCCTTTTCGTCGGCGATCTCCTGCATGACAGGCTTCAATGCTTCCAACTGAAAAGAGATCCTTGTTTTCTGCGGATCGATATCTGCCAGCACTTTCTCCGCATAGGCATTGATACGATCTAAAATTTCCTTATTTTCAGATGTCATTATGTGTCACCCTTTCTTTTGCTGATCATGGTCTAACGTCCATTCATAGCAATCCCTTTCTTTTCTTATTATTCGCTATTCAGTTTGCGGCTCATAGCTGCCGGATCCGGAAAGTCCCGGCTGAACTGTTACCCTAATATTATGATGTTGGGGTCAAAAGGTTTTTTGCCCCCTGATGCCTACGGATTGCTCCGCATTTCATGCTCCCGCAATCCTAAAAACATTCAAAATCCGCCCTATCGGGCTACTTTTTCATGTTTTTTCGGGTCCCAAAGTCATGTATTGACATGCAAGCATGTCATACATGACCTTTTGACTCTGGCATCATATTACGATTTTAACACTTCACGCTTGTACTGCATAGTCTAATTTGATAAAATAAGAACAATATAAAGTATTGGTGTTACAGTTTGTGAGCGGTTAGGACGTGAATTGTAACGTATCGGTTAAGACAGGAGGCAGAATGGCAGACATTAAACCTTTTCGGGCACTCAGGCCCAGGGACGATATGGTTGAGCGGATCGCGGCGCTTCCGTATGATGTGTACAGCAGGAAGGAAGCATATGAGAAGGTACATGATGATGCCTACAGCTTCCTGCGGATAGACCGGCCGGAGACGCAATTTCCGGAAGATCATGATATGTATGCGCAGGAAGTCTATGAGAAAGCAGCTTCCATGCTGCAGGACATGCAGAACACGGGCCTGTTGGTCGAGGAAGCGACGGAAGTCTATTATATCTATGAACTGGCCATGGACGGGCGCTCCCAAGTGGGAATCGGTGCCTGTGTATCGGTAGAGGATTATGAGCGGCAGGTGGTAAAGAAACACGAGAATACCAGGACTGAGAAGGAGGCAGACCGTATCAAGCATATCGATCTGTGTAATGCACAGACTGGTCCGATCTTACTGGCCTACCGGAGACGTGAACGGATCGAGGATGTAGTACGGGAAGTCATGCTGAGTACTCCGGTATATGATTTCCTGGCAGAGGACGGGGTTACGCACAGAGTTTGGATCATCGGCGAGAGAGAGAAGATAGAGCTCATCCGGCAGGAGTTTGCGCAGGTCGAAGCAATCTATATCGCAGACGGACACCATCGATGTGCTTCTGCGGTCAAAGTCTCCCAAATGAGAAGGGCAGCGCGGACTGTCCACACCGGAACCGAAGAGAGCGACTATTTTCTTTCAGTGCTCTTTCCGGACGATCAGCTGATGATCATGGACTATAATAGGGTCGTCAGATCTTTAAACGGGTATACCGCAGCGGAATTTATCAAGGCGCTTGCTCCTGTCTGCGATGTCACAGCCATAGGACGGGAATCGTTTCGGCCGGGACGCAAGGGTGAGATCGGCATGTATCTGCAGAACACATGGTATTGCCTGAGAATCAAAGAGGAGCGCTATACCGATGATCCGGTCGAGGATCTGGATGTGTCGATCTTGCAGAGAGATCTGTTGGGACCGTTGCTCGGCATTTTTGATCCCAAGGTTGATAAGCGGATTGATTTCGTAGGTGGGATCAGAGGTCTGGAAGAACTTGCCAGACGGGTTGATACAGACGCGGCAGTTGCATTTGCTATGTATCCCACAAATATTCATGAGTTGTTTGCGATAGCCGATGCCGGCAGATTGATGCCGCCTAAGTCTACTTGGTTTGAACCCAAATTACGGAGCGGCATATTGATCCACAAGATATAGTATAGACAACGATATAACAAAACAATATACGGAAGCGTTTGCCGGACAGAAAGCGCGCTTCCCAACAGCATGACTATAGAAAGATGACAGGGAGGGGCACTTATGAACAAGAAACTGTATAAACTGATGAACTGGCCGGAGATCGAAGGGATCGTATATTCCGAATCGGATGATCCCCACGCGATCCTGGGGGCACACGTAGCGGGAAGTTCCGTACTGGTACAAACTTTTCAACCCGGTGCAAAAAGCGTGCGGCTGCAGCTTCTGGAAGGGGACAAGAGTTATCCGATGGATCTGGTTGATGAGGAAGGCTTCTTCGCGGCCTTGATCCCTGGCAAGAAGATTCCGGAATATGAATATGTCATTGAATATGAGGATGATTCCTTGAAGAAGGTGCGGGATGCCTATAATTTTGCACCACAGATCACCAGAGAAGATACCGAGAAATTCAATGCCGGCATACACTATATGGTCTATGAGAAACTTGGCGCACATCCTGCCAAGATCGATGGCGTAGAAGGAGTACTTTTTGCCGTATGGGCACCGAATGCGCTGCGTGTCAGCGTGGTAGGAGATTTTAACAGATGGGACGGCCGGGCACACCAGATGAGACGGCTCTGGAATTCCGGTATTTTTGAATTGTTCATCCCCGGTGTGGAACAGGGAGAGTGCTATAAGTTCGAGATCAAGGCAAAGGGCGGACTTACCTTCCTGAAAGCGGATCCTTATGCCTTTGAACAGCAGCTGCGGCCGGACAGCGCCTCGATCGTCAGAGAGCTTAACGGCTTTAAGTGGGAAGACGATAAATGGATGAAGAACCGTGCCGGCATGCAGACAGAAGATAAGCCGATCAATGTGTATGAGATCTATCTGGCATCTTTTGCGAAACCGGCTGACGGAAGAGAATACTATAATTACCGGGAGCTTGCACCGAAGGTCATCGAATACGTGCAGAAGATGGGGTATACGCACATCGAACTGATGCCCGTTATGGAACATCCGCTGGATGCCTCCTGGGGATATCAGGTGATCGGCTATTATGCTCCTACATCACGTTACGGCAATGCGCAGGATTTTATGTTCTTTATGAACGAAATGCATAAAGCCGGTATCGGCGTGATCCTTGATTGGGTACCGGCACATTTCCCGAGAGACACTTACGGACTCTCCAATTTCGACGGGACATGCCTGTATGAGCATCAGGATCCGCGTCAGGGCAGCCATCCGCATTGGGGCACGCTGATCTACAACTACGGCAGACCGGAGGTACGCAATTACCTGATTGCCAATGCACTTTACTGGGTGGAGCAGTATCATGCAGACGGTATCCGGATTGATGCCGTTGCCTCTATGCTGTATCTTGATTACGGCAAGAATGACGGTGAGTGGGTAGCCAATATGTATGGTGGTAACGAGAATCTGGAGGCTGTCGAATTCTTAAAGCATCTCAATTCCATTATGAAGAAACGCAATCAAGGTGTTCTTATGATCGCAGAGGAGTCTACGGCGTGGCCGAAGATCACCGGCAGCCTTGAAGAGGACGGTCTCGGATTTGATCTCAAATGGAATATGGGCTTTATGAATGACTATCTGGATTATATCAAGACGGATCCTTATTTCCGTTCCGGACGTCATAACGAACTGACTTTCAGCATGATCTATGCTTACAGTGAGAAGTTTATGCTGGTGTTCTCCCATGACGAAGTGGTGCACGGGAAAGCCACTTTGATCGGTAAGATGCCGGGAGAACGCGCTGAACAGTTTGCAAACATGCGCCTGACCTATGCTTATTATATGACTCACCCCGGCAAGAAGCTGTTTTTCATGGGGCAGGATATCGGTGAATATAAAGAGTTCAATGAATCCAGAGAGGTCGAATGGGATCTGCTGCAGTACGAGGAGCATGCCAAATTAAACCGTCTGGCAGCGGATATGAATAAACTATATACTTCCAGACCGGCATTGTATGTGAAAGACACTTCCTGGGAAGGATTTGAATGGATCAATTGTATTACTCCGAATGCCTGCATGTTATCTTATCTGCGCAAAGCGGACAGGCCGGAGGAGTCACTGGTAGTCGTAGCCAATTTTGCCAACGCCAGGCAGGAGTTTCGGGTAGGTGTGCCATATGAGGGCAAATATAAAGAGATTTTGAACACGGATGCCAGGATCTATGGAGGAAGCGGTGTAGTCAATAAGGATGTCTGCAATACGCAGGAAACAGAGTGGGATGGTAAACCGTATGCGATCGATATGGTAAGCGCGCCTCTGTCGGTCAGTATTTTCTCCTATACGCCGTATACCAAGGAAGAGAAGGCCGAGATTGAGTGGATACACGCAGAAGAACTCCGCAAGGCCAGGGAAGCAGAAGAGCGGAGAATCGCCAAAGAGGAGGCAGAGGCTATCGCAGCGGAGGCAGCGGAGGCCAAAAGACTGGCAAAGCTGGCAGCGGAGGAAGCCCGGCTGAGAGCCAAAGAAGCGGAAGAAATGTTGAAGAAGGCCAAAGAAGCCGAGATTAAATTGCAGAAGATCGTAGAAACGCAGGAAAAAGAACAGAAACTGCCAAAGACCGGAACTACTGCCGAAAAAAAGATGCCGGAGAAAAAGAGCGCAGCAGGAAAGAAATCCACTAAAGGGGAAACTTCCGTAAAGCCAACGCGCAGGACCAGAACGCAGAAATAACCTGTGCGGGAATGCCTGAAATGCGGGATCATGAGTAGTGAAAATAATAGGAAACAGGGAATGCGCTATGGATGAGCAATTGAAGGGATTAGAACAGCTTACAACAGAAGAAATCGATGTGGGATTGATACAGCAATATTTGCAGCAGCTGCCTGATAGAGCACTGCGATTCGGGGCCAGAGTCTTGCTTGCGCTGGTAGTTTTCCTGATCGGCGTACACGTCATTAAACTGGTCCGTAGGATAGTTCGCCGTTCTCTGAAAAAAGGAAATGCGGATATCGGTGTCACGCAGTTTCTGGACTCCTTTATCAAAGCAGTCTTGTATATTTTACTGTTGTTTATGATCGCCTCAGGGTTTGGATTGGATGCGACAAGTGTAGTGGCGCTTCTTGGATCGGCCGGGGTGGCGATTGGTCTCGCGATCCAGGGGAGCCTGTCAAATTTTGCGGGCGGGGTGTTGATCCTTTTATTGAAGCCGTTCCGTGTAGATGATTATATCAAAGTAGATAATGATGACCACGAAGGCACCGTAAAGGAGATTCAACTCTTCTACACCAAACTGTCAACACCTAATAATCATGTAGTCATCATTCCCAATGGGACATTGTCTAATTCCAGTATCTTGAATATGAGTACTTTGACAGAGCGACGGATGGATATTAAGGTAGGTATCTCATATGATGCCGATATCCGGCATGCCAGAGAAGCGATCATGAAAGTGCTGGAAGAAGATCCTGCCGTGCTCAGTTCTAAAGACCGCAGGGTGTTTGTGGAAGAACTGGCGGACAGCAGTGTCAATCTAAATGTGCGATGCTGGGCAGACAACGATGAATACTGGGAATGCAAATGGCGGATCACAGAGAAGATTAAATATGCTTTGGATGATGCCGGCATTTCCATACCTTATCCGCAGATGGATGTTCATTTAAGCTGAATTATTGTTACAGTTTTGGGATAACATTTTTATACTTGAAATTCTACTGTAAGCTATTATATAATAGATATTGTATCACATCACGAACTCGGACGGCATATTTAGTATGGGAGGGGACCCTATGTCAACGAAAACAGATACAGAGGTTATTATTGCCGGTAAAGTGTTTACCTTAAGCGGCTACGAGAGCGAAGAGTATCTGCAGAAAGTCGCATCTTACATAAACAATAAAGTTGCGGAATACAGCAAAGTTGACAGCTTTAAGAGGCAGTCTCTCGACACGCAGAATGTCTTGATGCAGTTGAATATAGCGGATGATTATTTCAAGGCGAAGAACCAGATCACACGCCTGGAGGAAGAGATCCAGAATAAGGAGAAGGAGATGTACGATCTGAAACATGAGTTGATCGCGTCTCAGATCAAGCTGGAGAACATGGAGAAGAATATCCGCAATCTCCAGACAGAGGCCAACGAGACAGCCAAGAAGATCGTTCGTCTGGAAACCGAACTGAAAGAGAAAGAGAAGAAGAAATAACGGTAAATAGAAGAAGCCCTGTTGGGGAAACCCACAGGGTTTTTCATGTAATCTCCCATGCGTCTGCCTTTGCGGCTGATCTTCCATGCAAGGCGATTATAGGGAAGGTAACGGAGACATTAAGAAGATGATAGAATCCTCTACGGAGAACAAGAAGCAACCAGAGGCCAAAGTCGAATTGCTGGCGCCTGCGGGAATCTATGAAGCTTTCCTGGGAGCCGTCAACGCGGGAGCCGACGCAGTCTATCTGGGCGGCGAGAAGTTTGGCGCCAGGGCCTATGCGGAAAATTTCACAACGGAAGAGATCTGTCGGGCCATCCATGTGGCACATGTTATGGGACGAAGAATCTATCTTACGGTAAATACTCTGATAAAAGACGATGAATTTGAAGATTTAATCCCTTATCTGCGGCCTTTTTATGAATCCGGACTGGATGGGGTCATCGTGCAGGATATCGGTGTCCTTACGCAGATCAGGAATTATTTTCCAGAACTTGCGCTGCATGCCAGTACGCAGATGACACTTACCGGACCGGAAGGATGTGCTTTCCTGAAAGAACATGGGGTAGAGCGCATTGTACCCGCCCGTGAACTGTCACTCGAGGAGGTTCGTCGGATTAAGAAGCAGACCGGCCTGGAAATAGAATGCTTTGTACATGGAGCCATGTGCTATTGTTACTCAGGCCAATGCCTTTTCAGCAGTGTACTGGGCGGTAGAAGCGGAAATAGAGGACGATGTGCCCAGCCATGCAGACTGCCGTATCAAATCTGTGACGGTGCTGGCAAGACGGTATCTCCTGATACAGCATTTCCGTTGAGTTTGAAGGATATGTGCACCATTTCTTATCTGCCGCAGCTGATCGAGGCCGGAATAGATTCCTTTAAGATAGAAGGCCGCATGAAGAAAGCAGAATATGCCGCCGGTGTCACGGCGCTCTATCGCAAATATATCGATCTCTATTATGAGAAAGGACCAGAAGCATATCAAGTCAGCAAAGAAGATCTGGACAAGCTGAAAAGTCTTTATATCCGCAGTGAGATTCAGACCGGCTATTACGAACGGAAAAACGGACGGGAAATGATCACACTTCACCGACCAAACTATGCCGGAAGCGATGAAAGCCTGCTGGCCCAGATCAGGGCCAAGTACCTGCATGAGCCGGACAAGCTGGCAGTTTCCATGAAAGTTACGCTGGACAAAGGAAAGCCGGCAATTTTGCAGATCACGGGAGACAGTCTTTTTGTCAACCGAGAGACCCTTACACGTTTCGACAAAGATTCTGAACGTATGCACGGCATAGAAGAGGAGTGCGCTTGCGGGAAGATAGATGTTTCCGTGGAGGGAGAAATCGTAGAAGCGGCTCAAAAAGCACCTTTACGAGCAGAAGACATTCGGAAGCGCTTACTGAAAACAGGAAATTCATGCGTCTTTGTCACAACATGTGAGATCTGCATGACTGAGGATATTTTCCTGCCGGTACGGGCTTTGAACGAATTGCGGCGGGCAGGAGTCGAAGCCTACGAGCGGCAATACATTTTACGACAGGGCATGAACACCGGGCGAAAAACGAGCAGAAATATACCGACCAGGTCAGTCAACCATACCGAATCGGTCGACGGCCGGCCACTTGAGATGCAATTTATAAAGGAGCAGCCTTCAGAACAAAAAAGAATTGCGAATAGAACAGAAACGATGCATGCGGCATCGGTGGATATTCTGATCACGACCAGTGAACAGTTTGCCGTGGCTCTGCAATTCCCTTGTCGCAGAATTTACATTGACAGTGATCTGTATGTTATGCAACATGAGCGTATCCTGGGATACATGACGGAACAAAAGGCCAGATATGCAGAAGCGGCGACGACAGGAGATGCACCGGAATACTATCTTGCACTTCCTTATATCCTGCGGGCAGGCGATGGAGCTTACATGGAACAGCTGATCCGGTTTTTGGACCAGGAGCATACGGCCGCGGACTCTGATGCAGGCGGCCGACTGATCGGCGGATTTCTGGTACGCAATTACGAGGAAGCAGCTTTTGTCCGGAAGCTGGCAGATTCCTATGATATAGTACCGGATGCGGGATTGTACTGTTTTAATGCTGAGAGTGTGCGTTTTTGGGCACACTATTGTAGAGAATATACATTGCCCTGGGAGCTGAATCGCAAAGAAGCGGGAAAACTGGCAGACCATGCCATGCGCAATGGTATGCGCACGGCGATGATCATTTACGGACGGATTCCGATGATGATCACTGCTAACTGCATTCGCAAGACAGCGAAACAATGCCATGAAATCTATCAAACGGAACCAAATCCGCAGACGATGCCGATTCAAAGATCACGGTTACAATTAAAAGATCGCTATGGTGTTATTTTTCCGGTGGAAATAAATTGCAGGCACTGCTATAATATCATCTATAATTCAGTTCCTTTTTCTTTACACCAGCAGGAGAATGTGGTAAAAAGAATCGGAGTGGATGTAAGACGCTATGATTTTACCACTGAGACGGCTGATGAGTGCAGACGGATCCTGACAGTCGGACAGTCCGTTGATGAATCCTATACCACAGGTCATTTGAAAAGAGGCGTGGAATAGTTTTTTATGGAAATATATATTACAGAGCTTTCCAAATATTTTATTACGTTGTTTATGGCATTATATACGCTGGAGTGTTTTCTCGTATTCCGCTATCAGGATGAAGAGAGCCGGAGCGGCTGTTATGTCCGCCAGAATCTGTTGATGTTTCTGGTGCATTTTTCATGCTTTCTTGTTATCTGCTTTGAAACGGGTAATATAGAATATCTGCTTTTCTACGTGCTGCAACAGATTCTTCTGTTTGCCACGGTGATGCTTTTTCGTATGGTCTATCCCAAGGGAAACCGGCTGATCGTCAACAATATGTGTTTGCTGCTCAGTGTCGGTTTTGTGATCCTGACCAGACTGTCTTTTGAAAAAGCGATCAAGCAATTTTTCATCGTGACGGTATCGATCGTGGCGGGGATGCTGATCCCTTATTTCATCCACAAGTTAAAATTTCTGAAAGGCCTAATCTGGGTCTATGCAGCAGTGGGGATCATAGCGCTGGGTATCGTGCTTGTACTGGGAGCCGTGACCTATGGCTCGAAGATTTCTTATTCTATCGCAGGAGTGACCTTTCAGCCTTCTGAGTTTGTGAAGATCGTATTTGTCTTTTTTCTGGCCAGTGCGCTTTATGAATCCCATGATCTGCCACGGGTCATCCTGACAGCAGTGCTGGCAGGTATCCATGTGTTGATCCTGGTCGCCTCCAGGGATCTTGGCAGTGCATTGATCTTCTTTATCGTTTATGTGATGATGGTCTTTATCGCTACGTCCAAGTGGATCTATCTGTTTCTTGGCAGTGCCGGTGGATGCTGTGCAGCGATGTTGGCCTACCAGTTTTTCTCCCATGTGCGTGTCCGTGTCCAGGCCTGGAAGGATCCATTCAGTTGTATTGACGATGCCGGGTATCAGATCACACAGTCCTTGTTTGCCATCAGTAGTGGCGGTTGGTTCGGTCTGGGACTCTTTCGGGGCACTCCCACATCGATTCCCTTTGTGGAGGCCGATTTCGTGTTCTCGGCGGTGGCGGAAGAGCTGGGGATTATATTCTCCATGTGTATGATCTTAATCTGTATCAGTTGTTTTATCATGTTTATGGATATTTCCGTCAGGCTGCAGGACAAGTTCTACCAGTTGATCGCTTTCGGACTAGGCGTCACCTATATTTTCCAGGTGTTCCTGACAGTGGGCGGAGGAACGAAATTTATCCCGATGACCGGTGTCACACTGCCGTTTATCAGCTATGGCGGCAGTTCCGTGCTGACTACACTAGTGATGTTCTTTATCATAGAAGGACTGTTTATCATTCGACAGGAAGAAGGAGCAAAGCGTGTCAAGAGGAAGAAGAGAAGACGGCCAACGCGTAAGGAAGCCCTCCAGGAAAAAACGGAATAAACAAATTCTTGCAGTCACATACCTTTTTGTTTTCGTTTTTTTGGGGATGATGGGATATACATGCCACTATGCCGCCACAAATAAACAAGAGCTGATCAACAACAGCTACAACGGCAGGCAGGAGATCTTCGCCGCACAGAATACACGGGGCAGCATCTACGCGGCAGGCGGACAGGTACTGGCCGAAACGCAGACAGATGAAGATGGCACCGAAAAAAGGGTTTACCCCTACGAAAATCTTTTTGCCCATGCCGTGGGATATGCTTCCAACGGCAGATTCGGCATAGAGGCTGCGGCCAACTATTACCTGATCAATTCCAATGCCAAACTTTCGGACAAGGTAGCCAGTGACGTGGCCGGTGTCAAGTATCCGGGAGACAGTGTGGTGACCACTCTGGATGTGAGTCTGCAGGATATCGCATCCCGGTCGCTGGGTGTCTATAAAGGAGCGATCATCGTCTCCGAGCCGGCCACGGGTAAGATCCTGGCCATGGTCTCCAAACCGGACTATGACCCCAATGAGATAGATGCGATCTGGGACGAGGTGATCCAGGACAAAGAAAGTACTATCCTTTTGAATCGGGCCACTCAGGGATTGTATCCTCCGGGATCTACCTTCAAGATCGTCACGGCCTTGGAATATATCCGGGAGAATCCGGACAGCTACGAACAATACCGCTACCAGTGCAATGGCAGATACAGTGCCGGGCCGGATACGATCAACTGCTATCACGGATCGGTGCATGGCAGCGAGGATTTTACGAAATCTTTTTCCAAGTCCTGCAACGCTTCGTTTGCGAACATCGGCATGCAATTAGACCGGGCAAAATGGGGCAGTACGCTGGATAGCCTTTTGTTTAACCAGGAACTGCCGGTATCCTTTGCCTACAACAAGAGCAAACTTGTAGTGGACGCCGAGACTTCCGATTCTGAGATCCTGCAGGCGTCCATTGGTCAGGGGACTACCCAGATCACGCCGCTGCATCTGAATATGATCACCTGCGCGATCGCCAACGGCGGCACGGTCATGAAGCCCTATCTCGTTGATCAGGTCAAGAACAACGAAGGGAATATCATCAAACAGTTTTCTCCTGACGCGTACAGGAAGCTGTTTTCCGAGGAAGAGGCGGCGGCGCTGACAAAATTGATGACTGCGGTGGTGGAAAGTGGAACGGGCACGAAATTATCCGGATTGACCTATACCGCGGCCGGTAAGACCGGGTCTGCGGAATACAATAATATAAAGACCGATTCTCATGCCTGGTTCACGGGTTTTGCCCCGGCAGAGGAACCAGAAGTGTGCGTGACCATCATTATTGAGGGGGCGGGAAGCGGCGGCGATTATGCGGTACCTATTGCCAAACGTATCTTCGATGAATATTTTGGGGTATGAGGCGGACAGATGTCATGATGATCCGGGCATATTGCCAAGCGACCGGTATAGAGAATGTATAACAAGATGACAGAACGAGTAATGAAATGGAGTAAGTTATGATCGAGGCTGTGAGCAGCGGTGGCGTTGTTATCTTTCGTGGAAAAATATTGGTGCTGTATAAGCATCTGCACAACAAATATGAGGGTTGGGTCCTGCCCAAAGGAACGATTGAGGAGGGAGAGACGCAGGCACAGACGGCGCTCAGGGAAGTTTATGAGGAATCCGGCGTGCAGGCATCCATCATGAAATACATCGGCAAAAGCCAGTATACTTTCCTTGTCCCGGAAGATACGGTGTCCAAGGAGGTGCACTGGTATCTGATGATCGCGGACAGCTATTACAGCCGGCCCCAGCGAGAGGAATATTTTACGGACTCCGGGTATTATAAATACCATGAGGCATACCATCTGCTCAAATTCCCCAATGAGAAGCAGATTTTGGAGCAGGCCTATGGGATTTATCTGGATCTGAAGAAAAAGGAACTTTGGTATGCCAGGACATAGACATGAAATTTAAGAAAAGTTAATGGTTTATGTCTGTTTTATTTCGAGGAAGTGTGTTAAAATGATTTAAGTTTTATCTATTTGGGAACAATGAAAAAGGAACTATCATTTTTTGTCAGGAATATCCATGAAATTTTATAAAAATCTTTATATTGGGGATACTATTAGAAATCCGAGGAAAACACGGAGAAAATTGAAAAGACATGCAAAGCTGCAAAACGTATACGTGATCGCCTACATGGAGGAGAGCGGACATCTGTCGATCTATCATAATCTGATGTTTCAGCAGTGTTATTACAAGGAGCACCCGCCGTATGTGATCGGGATCGCCGGGAGTCATGATGAGGCCGTGGAGATCATTTGCCGCATTGCACAGGAGTCTGTCCGTGAGACCGGACAGGCTGATCTGACTGCGTATCTTTTGGGAAGAGCCATGAATTGAGAAGAGGGAATTGACGTTAACTTATATGCTACATATTATTTTACTCATTTTAAAAATCATAGGCATTATCCTTCTGTGTATCCTGGGTGTTTTGCTTCTTGCCATAAACTGTGCACTTTTCGTGCCGCTGCGGTACCGAATCGAAGTGTTTCGGGAAGAAGGCGAAGGTAATCCTCCCTTTGTCGTATATGCGAAGGTTACATGGCTTCTGCATCTGGTCAATATCCTCCTATGTTATCCGGCAGATGTATATGTGAGGATACGGATTTTCTTGTTTACTCTATTTCGAATACCGGAAGCAGAGAAGAAACAGACTAAGGAAAAAGCAGAAAGAAAGAAAAAACGAAAAAAGAATAAACCGGCTGAAACGGATGAAAATACAGCCGGGAAAGAAGTGGCGCAAGAGGCAGGAGAACAGTCAGTACCGGATGCAGGTAAAGTGCCTGATACAGAGGACAAGTCAGGCGTGGATACTTCTTTAGAACAGGTGAAGACTGTGGATCCTGAAACTACCGGAGAGACAAAAGATACGGAAACTACGCAAAAGGCAGCGCCAGAACCTTCCGGTCCATTTCGGAAATGGATTTATAAGATTTCTCAAAAGGTTCGGAATCTGCTCTACAAGATCCGACAATTTCTGGATAGAATAAAGAATGCCGTTCAGAATATACTGTACACAATCCGACATATGTGTGATAAAATAAAGTCTACGTCGAATACTATACAGTACTATAGAGAGGTGCTTCAGAGCGATGCTTTCCAACATTCCTGGGAACTGTGCAAAGAACAGATAGGTATTTTGTTAAGAACCTTAAAACCTGATAAATTTGAGGCAGACCTGATCGTGGGAACCGGAGATCCGGCTTCCACGGGAGAGATATTGGCAGTGTATGGTATGTTGTACCCGTTTTTTGGAGAGCATGTGCGGATCGCAGGGGATTTCGAGAGGGCGCATGTGGAAGGGCATCTGTTTATCAAAGGCAAAATACGGGCGTTTACTTTCCTGCGCGTAGCATGGAAGGTCTACAGAAATAAAGATATAAGAACATTGGTCAAGCTGTTTAAAAAGGAGGCTGTATAAATGGCAGATAATAATTTTTCCGGTGTAATCGAAGCTTTAATGAAAGGCATGAATGCGGTGATCGGCACGAAGACAGTGGTGGGAGACGCAACACAGATTGGTGATACCATCATTCTGCCACTGGTAGACATCAGTTTTGGCGTGGGTGCAGGAGCCAGCGCCAGCGATAAGAAGAATGGCGGTGGCGGCGGTTTTTCTGCCAAGATGACCCCAAGTGCAGTGCTTGTGATCAAGAACGGTTCCACGAAACTGGTAAATATCAAGAATCAGGATACCATCACTAAGGTGCTTGATATGATTCCTGATATCGTAGATAAATTTACCTCCCCTAAAGAGGAGATGATCGAGGACGATCAGGCGGTGGATATCGCATTCCCGGAAGAAGAATAATGGGCTGAGGCAGAACTATTTGGGCCTTTCATTCATATAATATACAAAGGGCATAAGCAGGGATATTATATGAAGAAATTGATAGGTTTTGTGGCGGTCTGTATTGCAGCGGGTATGCTGTTTATGCTTTTTTTGGCCAACCGGTTTATCGGTCTGGTACTCATTGTCCTGCTGCTGCTGATCGGATATAATTTTTTTTGCTGTGATTAAGGGGAATACAGCAACTGGTGATTTGTATGGGTTTGGGCAGTCATACGCTGCTCAAATAGTTGGGGTTTATCATTATGAAGAGGGTAGAAGAGATTCTTGCACAGGGCTCAGAAGGGGAACTGCAGGCTTTAAAAGCATGGCTTTTTCGAGAAAATATCCGTTTAGAGACGGCGTCAAAAGAGTTGAAGAATATGCAGGAACAATTCCTGAAAGAGAAAGTACAATTTCAGGAAGAGATGAAAGTCTTAAACCGCAAGGCAGCGGGTGAGCGTCAGCGTTTGAAAGAGGACAACCAGTTCTTCGAGAAGAAGATGGAGATATTGCAGAACGGATTCAAACAGCTTGATCTTGACCGCAGAAGGCTTGATAAAGAATGGGCGCGTCTCTCGGCAGAGAAGGAACTTATGGACGAGCATCTTCTTTACGGCGGACATGCGGAGGCATCAGTTTTCTTCCAGGGCGTACATAATCCGTTGTCACTGAAGAAACGCTACAAAGATCTGATCAAAATATTCCATCCGGATAATGTGGCGGGAGATAAAGATGTGATCCAGCGCATCAACAAAGAATATGAGAGATTGAGAGAGAAATACGAGAAAGAATTTAAACATGCATAGAATATGCTGTAGCTAACGCGGACCGGCTGATGAGCTGGTCTGTTTTGGCTATCCTGATTTTGTCTTCTGTCTGTGGGAGGATCCGAAGCGTTCCGACGCCTAAACCGGGGCATATGATGCTGTGGGCAATGCAGAGTGTGGCCCATAGAGGCAAAGAAAAGGGGTATATTTCCACATAAAAAAGGAATATTGTGAAATGACCAACCTGACCACTTTACAATACTCCTCTGTACTGACAAAAATTATGCTCTTTCAACTTTACCGGATCTTAAGCAGCGCGTACATACATGCAGCTTCTTGTTGGCACCGTTCACCTTGCACATAACGCTCTTAACATTAGAATTCCAGATTCTGTTAGATCTTCTATGTGAATGGCTTACGTTATTTCCAAAATGAGCGCCCTTACCACAAACATCACACTTAGCCATCTTTGCACCTCCTAACGATACAATCGATTCTTTTTTGTATTCTTTGCTCACACAACATTTGTATAATAGCAGAAAGTAAAACGGAATGCAAGCGGAAATTACATATTTTGCCTGAAATCATGTTTCTTTTTTTGAGCAAACAGGTTATAATATGGATGTATATTCAGAATAATAAGGAGGTAGCATATGAAAGTTTCTTCGATGGACACACATATGGGGAATATTTCTATCGATCAGGAAGTCGTTGCACAGTTTGCCGGCACGGTAGCCATGGAATGCTTTGGCGTGGTCGGCATGGCGGGCATGAGTGTGAAGGACGGACTCGTGAAATTACTTAGGAAAGACAGCATGACGCGCGGCATACAGGTGTTTTTGAATAACAACAAGCTGACAATGAACTTTCATATTATTGTTTCTTACGGTGTGAGCATCCTTGCAGTATCGGATAATCTAATAGATAGCGTAAAGTACAAGGTGGAAGAATTTACCGGAATTGAAGTGGAAAAGATAAACATCTTCGTCGAAGGTGTGAAAGTGATTGACTAAGGGAGGAAGTGTAAGGTGGCTTCAAATACAATGGATGCCGGTATGCTGGCAAAATTGTTCCTGGCAGGAGCAAAGAATCTTGAGAGCAAGAAAGAATGGATCAACGAATTAAATGTTTTCCCGGTACCGGACGGTGACACAGGTACGAATATGACACTGACGATCATGTCTGCGGCCAGAGAGGTGGCATCACTCTATGAGATGGGTGATGTGGATATGCGTTCTTTATGTAAGGCCATTTCCTCTGGTTCCCTGCGGGGCGCGCGCGGCAATTCAGGGGTTATCTTATCCCAGCTGTTCCGTGGCTTTACCAAGAGTGTGAAAGAATATGACGAGGTTACGATCCCGGTCTTTGCGTCCGCCTTCGAGAAAGCGGTAGAGACCGCTTATAAGGCTGTCATGAAGCCCAAGGAGGGTACGATCCTGACCGTTGCCAAAGGGGCGGCGATCAAGGCGAGAGAACTGGCTGACAGCGGACTGGACGATCTGGGAGAATTTATGGCACAGATCATTGCCCGCGCGGACGAGGTACTGGAGCAGACGCCCGAGATGCTTCCCGTGTTAAAGCAGGCAGGAGTGGTTGACTCAGGTGGTCAGGGATTGATGCAGGTTTTGAAAGGCGCTTATGACGCTTTCTGCGGCAAGGAAATCGATCTGTCTTTAGATGCGGTAAGCACGGCCCACACTGGTGGAAGGACTGCTGGCGGCAATTTGGAAGCCCAGGCGGCAGCAGAGATCAAATTCGGTTACTGCACCGAATTTATCATTATGCTCAACAAGGTATTTAATATTAAGATGGAGTTGGATTTTAAGGCTTATCTGGAATCCATCGGTGATTCTATCGTGGTAGTAGCAGACGAGGATGTGGTAAAGGTACATGTACATACCAACGATCCCGGTCTTGCGATCCAGAAAGCGCTTAAATACGGCGCGCTCTCCAACATGAAGATCGACAATATGCGTCTTGAGCATCAGGAGAAGCTTTTTAAGATGTCCCAGAAGGAAGAGAAGGCGTCGAAAGCTCCGGTGCAGCAGGAACAGCCTCGGAAGAATGTGGGATTTATCGCCGTATCCGTGGGCGATGGAATCAATGAGATCTTCAAGGGGCTTGGTGTGGATCATATCATCGAAGGCGGACAGACCATGAATCCCAGCACCGAAGATATGCTCAACGCCATCGATCAGGTGAACGCCGATACGATCTTCATTCTGCCCAACAACAAGAATATAATCCTGGCGGCCAATCAGGCCCAGTCCCTTGTGCGGGATAAGAAGATCGTGGTCATCCCTACGAAAACAGTCCCCCAGGGAATCACGGCTGTGATCAACTACGTGCCGGATCTGAGTGTAGAAGAGAACGAGAAAGCCATGTTAGAGGAGATCGCCAATGTTTCCACAGGCCAGGTCACCTATGCAGTCAGAGATACGAATATCGATGGTAAGGAGATCAAACAGGGGGACTTCATGGGAATCGGTGATAAGGGCATTCTTTCCGTAGGCATCGCCATCTCGGAAGTGACGCTTAACATGATCGATGAGATGATATCTGACGAGCGGGAATTGATCAGTATCTATTACGGTTCTGAGATTCAAGAAGAAGACGCCGAGAGTCTGCGGGCGCAGGTAGAAGGGAAATATCCTGGCTGCGATATCGAACTGCAGTACGGCGGACAGCCGATTTACTATTATATCGTATCAGCCGAGTAAATCATTGACTTTGTATTTTGCAGGAGTAGTTTAAGTTTACGGATTATATAGATTATATAGATAAAGAAACTTTAGTTCTACCAGGAGACCGTAACGTGGTATCCTGGTAGAATTATAGTTAACGACATTAAAAATTTCGTTTTCAGTCCTGCAAAAGCTTTGGTATATGGCTTTGACAGGAACCGGAAGCAGAAATTTGTTATGTCTTTTACTATAATTCATGTTCGGAGGAGGGAATATGATCGAGAATAAAAGCAGCAGTTGTGGTGTCTGTGAGAGAATTGCCATGACCATTACCTCCCTGAAAGGCGTTGGCGAGAAGACTGCCAAACTATTCGAGAAACTGAACATCACAACAACAGACGATCTTCTGACCTATTACCCTCGCGATTATGAATATTTCTCCGAGCCAGTGACCCTGGATCAGGCCGCTGAGGAAGTGACCGCCGTTTGCGGCAGCATCCGCGGCAATATCGCGACCAGACATGTGAGAGGACTTAGTATCACCGCCTTTGAGTTGGTGTGCGTGGACGGTCAAATCTTACAGATGACATATTTCAATATGCCATATCTGAAGAACAGTTTAAAGCGCGATACCAGGTATATCGCGCGCGGTTATCTGCAGAAAAAGGGCGGCCGTTTCGTGATGGAGCAGGCAAAGCTGTACAAACCGGAAGAATACGGAAAGATGGCCGGCCGTATGATGCCCTGCTACGGAACGACGAAAGGGCTTACCAACAACGCCATCACCAAAGCCGTCAGACAGGCTATCGATGTTTCCCGGTTTCCGCAGGATTATCTGCCCGAAACCATACGGGCGTCCGAGCATCTTTGCCGATTGGAAGACGCCATGCGCCAGATGCATTTTCCGGACGATAAGGAATCGTTGGTATGGGCCAGAGAGCGGTTGGTCTTCGATGAATTCCTGCTCTTTATCCTGATGCTGCGCAGGATGCGGGATCATAACCAGGTCATGCAGAATCAGTATCCAATGATCGAGGTGGCGGAGACCGGGCGTTTACTGGAAGCACTGCCTTACCGCCTGACCGCTGCCCAGCAGAAAGTATGGGCGGAAATACGATCGGACCTCACGTCAGAACATGTGATGAATCGTCTGATTCAAGGGGATGTCGGCTCCGGCAAGACGATCCTGGCATTTCTTTCGCTGCTCATGTGCGTGGCCAACGGCTATCAGGGAGCCATGATGGCGCCTACGGAAGTGCTGGCAACGCAGCACTATGAGGCATTACTGGAACTACAGAGACAGTATAAACTGCCAATCCATCCTGTACTGCTGACAGGGTCCACCACTGCAAAGGAACGAAGGCATATTTATGCGCAGATCGAAAGCGGAGAGGCAAACGTCATCCTCGGTACCCATGCGCTGATCCAGGATAAAGTCGTCTACCATGATCTGGCATTGGTGATCACGGATGAACAACACCGCTTTGGCGTCCGTCAGCGGGAGAGTCTGGCTCACAAAGGGAAACAGGTGCATGTGCTTGTCATGAGTGCGACCCCGATCCCACGGACACTGGCCATCATTCTGTACGGCGATCTGCATATTTCGGTACTTAATGAACTGCCAGCTGACCGGCTGCCTGTCAAGAACTGCGTGGTGAACACTTCTTACCGGGATACTGCATATCATTTTATGGAAAAGGAGATAGCTGCGGGTCATCAGGTCTATATCATCTGTCCCATGGTGGAAGAGGGAGAGCAGGCAGATTTGGAGGACGTGGTTTCCTATACTGCCAGGTTGAAAAGCATCCTGCCGGCAACAATCCAGATTTCCGCGCTCCACGGGAAGATGAAGCCTGCGGAGAAGAACCGGATCATGGAAGCTTTTGCCGCAAGACAGATTGATATCCTTGTGTCGACCACGGTCATCGAAGTGGGGATCAATGTTCCGAATGCCACGGTAATGATGGTGGAAAATGCAGAGCGGTTTGGTCTGGCACAGCTGCATCAGCTGCGCGGACGTGTAGGCCGGGGTAACGCACAATCTTATTGTATTTTCATGAGCAAATCCCCGAAACCGGAGACTATGGCAAGGCTGAAGATCTTGAATGAATCCAACGACGGTTTCTATATCGCCAGCCAGGATCTAAAATTGCGCGGACCGGGAGATCTGTTCGGCATCCGCCAGAGCGGCGCATTAAAATTCACACTTGGCGATATTTTCCAGGATTCTGCTATCCTGCAGAAGGCCAGTGAGTGGACTGATCGAATCCTGGCCGAGGATCCTGCACTTGCGACAGACACCTATGCGGCTTTAGGGGCTCATTTGCAAAATGGTATAATAAATGAGGTTGACTTTAAGACTATCTGAAAGTAATATGGTTAGGTAGATGTTTACTGAAACAAGGAACTGTTTCGGGAGTATAGTAGAGTGACGGAGAGTGAAACAGATATGGCAAAGAAAATTGCGGTCGTTACCGACAGTAACAGCGGAATCACACAGAAACAGGCGGCGGACCTGGGACTTCATGTGCTGCCCATGCCTTTTATGATTGATAACGAGACTTATTTTGAAGATATCACATTAACGCAGGAAGCTTTCTATGAGAGACTTGCGTCGGGGGCTGATGTTATTACCAGCCAGCCTTCACCGGATTCGGTAATGAAGATCTGGGATGAACTGCTTAAGGAGTATGATGAGATCGTACATATTCCCATGTCCAGCGGCCTGAGCGGTTCCTGCCAGAGTGCGCTCATGCTTGCGGAAGACTATGAAGGTCGTGTGCAGGTCGTCAACAACCAGCGGATCTCTGTCACGCAGAGACAGTCTGCTCTGGATGCGCTCAGCCTTGCGGATAAAGGCATGGATGCTGTGCAGATCAAGCAGTTCCTGGAAGATGACAAGTTCAATTCCAGCATCTATATCATGCTGGATACTCTGTATTATCTGAAGAAAGGCGGCAGGATCACGCCGGCGGCGGCAGCACTTGGAACGATCCTGCGGTTAAAGCCTGTGCTGACGATCCAGGGAGATAAGCTGGACGCTTTTGCCAAGGCAAGGACCATTTCACAGGGCAAGACCATGATGATCAACGCAATCCGCAACGATATGGAGAAACGTTTCGGCGGCGCAAATAAGGATACGATATGGCTGCAGATCGCCTATACATATGACTTAGAAGCTGCCACCCAGCTGCGGGACGAAGTGGCAGCGCAGTTCCCGGGATTTGATATCCATATGGATCCGCTGTCTTTGAGCATCGCCTGCCATATCGGTCCAGGTTCCCTGGCTGTTGCGTGCTGCAAGAAGATAGCATAGGCGAGTGTATGCGGAGCATCCAGAGAGGTCAAGAAGGGAATTCCTTCAAGTACGGAGTACTAGTAGATAGGAATTATCATGCAAAACAGGTTATCGTCCACTGGTGTGGCAGATTGCGGCGGCACAGTAGTTTGGCGTGAGGATACCTGTTTTGTTTCATGTAAAAGAATCCTGCCTGTAGGATTCTCCGCCTGCGACGGGTCGCTTTGGCAGTATGATTCCGTATTTCCAACCACTATAAGATATCAACAATTCATAATAGAAATGAGGTTTACGATGGGACAATATGCATCCAGAAATGATGCGCAGGAACTGGCTCTGCAGCAAGTATATATGGAGAAAGCGGCTTCCTATGTTGCTGAGTTGAAGCAGCATCTGGGACGTCAGCCGCTTTGCTGTGTCACTACCTTTGGCTGTCAGATGAATGCCAGGGATTCCGAGAAGCTGCTGGGCATTCTCACGCGGATCGGTTATGCGGCGACACTGGAGGAAAAGGAAGCAGACTTTGTTATCTACAATACTTGTACGGTGCGTGACAATGCCAACCAGCGAGTTTACGGCAGACTGGGATTTCTAAACAGCATGAAACGAAGTAAGCCCCATCTTAAAGTTGCTCTCTGCGGCTGTATGATGCAGGAACAATCGGTGATCGAGAAGATCACAAAGAGCTACCGCTTCGTGGATCTGATCTTCGGTACCCACAATATTTTTAAGTTCGCGCAGCTTCTGGTGACCATGTTCGAGAATCATGAAATGATTGTCGATATCTGGCAGGAGACCGATCAGATCGTGGAAGAGCTGCCAGTAAACCGCAAATATTCTTACAAATCCGGAATCAATATTATGTTCGGATGCAATAATTTCTGCAGCTACTGTATCGTGCCATATGTGCGGGGGCGGGAACGGAGCCGTGATCCGAAAGAAATCATACAGGAAATTGAGCATCTGGTGGCGGATGGCGTAGTGGAAGTGATGTTGCTTGGGCAGAACGTTAATTCTTACGGTAAGAATCTGGAGGATCCCATTAACTTTGCACAGCTTTTGCAGGAGATCGAGCAGATAGAGGGTCTGCGGCGGATTCGCTTCATGACGTCCCACCCGAAAGATCTGTCCGACGAATTGATCGATGTAATGAAGCAGTCGAAGAAGATCTGTCGTCATCTGCATCTGCCCGTACAGGCCGGTTCCGACAGAATCTTGCAGGCCATGAACAGACGCTATACGAAAGCTCAGTATCTGGCTCTGGTGGATAAGATTCGGGCTGCCATGCCGGATATCGCCTTAACTACGGATATCATTGTCGGATTTCCGGGAGAGACGATCGAAGATGTGGAAGAGACCATAGACGTAGTACGTAAAGTGCAGTATGACAATGCCTTTACTTTTATCTATTCAAAGCGAACGGGAACCCCGGCGGCAGCCATGGAAGACCAGGTACCGGAAGAGGTGGTCCGTGAAGGATTTGACAAACTTCTCAAAGTTGTACAGGATACGGCGAAGGAGCGGGCTGCTCTTTTGCAGGGCAAGGTAATGGAAGCGCTGGTGGAGGAAGTAAACGAACAGGATGCCTCCCTGATGACAGGCCGCCTGTCCAACAATATGCTTGTACATTTCCCGGCATCCGAAAGCCTGATCGGCCAACTCGTACAGGTTTCCCTGGATGACTGCCACGGGTTCTATTATACGGGACATATCGTTATGTAACGAGTCCCCTCATACTTACAGCAAGTCTGCCTGATATATACTATATGACAAAATAGTCCCGATGCCTTCGGTATGGATCACTGCTTGCTGGAAACAGATTATCTGAGTGCTATCAAATTATTTTTATAGAAAGACGGTTATAAACATATGGCAGAACTAACACCAATGATGCAGCAATATCTGGAAACTAAGAAGGATTATCAGGATTGTATCCTGCTCTATCGCCTGGGTGATTTCTATGAGATGTTCTATGAGGATGCGCTGACCGCATCAAAAGAGTTGGAGATCACGTTGACAGGTAAGAACTGCGGCCAGGAGGAACGGGCACCCATGTGCGGTGTACCTTATCACGCAGTGGAAAGCTATTTGAATAAACTGGTGTCCAAGGGCTATAAGGTAGCTATCTGCGAACAGGTGGAGGATCCGAAACAAGCCAAAGGAATCGTTAAGCGGGAAGTGATCCGTATCGTCACGCCAGGCACCAATCTAAACTTGCAGGCGCTGGACGAGAGCAAGAATAATTATATTTTCTGTATTGTATATTCCCTGGGCAAGACAGGGATTTCCATGGCGGACGTCACGACCGGAGATTATTATCTGACGGAGGTGGACGATATCCGCAAATTGCAGGATGAAATTCAGAAATATAGCCCCTCGGAGATCATCTGCAACGAACAGTTCCTGGTCAGTGGTTACGATATCGAAGATCTGAAAAACCGCTTGGGAATCACTGTTTATTCGCTTGCCTCGCACTATTTTGACGAAGAAAGCTGCCGTAAGAACCTGATGAAGCATTTCAAAGTCAATTCGCTGTCCGGGCTGGGCATAGAAGATTTCCCTTCCGGTATGATCGCCGCAGGGGCGTTGCTTGCCTATCTGTATGAGACGCAGAAAACTTCATTGGCGCATTTTACCCATCTGTATCCTTATCTGATCAGTAAGTATATGCTGCTTGACAGTGCTACCAGGCGGAATCTGGAGTTGACGGAGACGCTTCGCGAGAAGCAGAAGAAGGGTTCTCTGCTGGGTGTGCTGGACCGCACGAAGACTGCCATGGGCGGGCGCCTGCTGCGCAAATATATCGAACAGCCGCTGATCGTCAAAGAACAAATGAACCTGCGTCTGGATGCGGTGGAGATGCTCTGTAAACGAAGTGTTGACCGGGACGAGCTGCGTGAGTATTTGAATGCGATCTACGACCTGGAGCGTCTGATGGGTAAGATCAGTTACAAAACGGCCAATCCCAGGGATCTGATCGCCTTCCGCAATTCTCTTGCCATGCTGCCTTCCATCAAAACATTGTTAAGCGAGCTGGACACCGGACTTTTGGCGAAGATACGGAACAATACGGATACGCTGGAAGATATCTACAACTTGATCAACGATGCGATCCTGGAGGAACCGCCCATATCTATCCGGGACGGCGGTATGATCAAAGAAGGATTCAGTGAGAGCATTGATGCCTTAAGAAACGCCAAGCGGGACGGCAAGAACTGGCTTGCCGCGCTGGAAGAGGAGGACCGAGAACGGACCGGGATCAAGAATCTGCGTATCAAGTACAACAAAGTGTTCGGCTACTATTTCGAGGTCACCAATTCCTACAAGGATCTGGTGCCGGAAGATTATGTGCGCAAACAGACACTGGCCAATGCGGAGCGCTACACCACGCCCCGCCTGAAGGAGCTGGAAGATACGATCCTGAATGCAGAGGACAAACTGTCTTCGCTGGAATACGATCTTTTCTGCCAGATCAGAGATGCCATCGCCGCGGAGGTGGAACGTATCCAGCGGACTGCCAGGGCCATTGCCAAGTTGGATGTCCTGGCGGCTTTATCTTATGTGGCGGAGCGGAATCAATATGTGCGCCCATCCCTCAACGAAAAAGGCGTCATCGATATCAAGGACGGCAGGCACCCGGTAGTGGAGCTGATGACAGGTAACGATATGTTTATCGCAAACGATACCTTTCTGGATAATCAGAAGCATTGCATTGCGGTGATCACCGGTCCCAATATGGCCGGTAAATCCACCTATATGAGGCAGACGGCGTTGATCGTGTTGATGGCCCAGATCGGCTCCTTTGTACCGGCCAAAAAAGCGAATATCGGCATCGTGGACCGCATTTTTACCAGAGTGGGGGCATCCGATGATCTGTCCAGCGGCCAGTCCACCTTTATGGTGGAGATGAACGAGGTAGCCAATATTCTGCGCAATGCCACCGCAAACAGCCTGCTGGTACTGGATGAGATTGGGCGCGGCACCTCTACTTTCGACGGCTTGAGCATCGCCTGGGCGGTGATCGAACATATCAGCAACCGCAAGATCCTGGGCGCCAAGACGCTGTTTGCCACCCATTACCATGAACTGACGGAACTGGAAGGCAAGATGGATAATGTAAATAATTACTGTATTGCCGTGAAGGAAAAGGGCGATGACATTGTTTTCCTGCGCAAGATCATCAATGGCGGCGCGGATAAGAGTTATGGCATTCAGGTGGCGAAGCTGGCAGGCGTGCCCGATATGGTCATCGACCGCGCCAAGGAGATCGTGCAGCAGTTAAGCGACAACGACATCACGGAAAAGGTACAGAAGATCGAGATCAATATCAAGAACGAAAAGCGCAAACCGGTAAAATACGACGAAGTGGATCTGGAACAGATGTCACTCTTCGATACCGTTCGTGACGAGGATATTATCAAAGAACTGCAGGAAATCGATGTCGGAAATCTGACACCTATCGATGCGCTGAATGTGCTGCACCGGCTGCAGACGAAACTGAAAAACAGATGGTAGAAAACAGATGGAAGTATTTTGAAGGTTGCATATGAAAGAATCGGGGAAATATATGACTGCGATAAATATCCTGGATCATCAGACGATAGACAAGATTGCGGCCGGCGAGGTAGTAGAACGGCCGGCGAGCGTAGTGAAGGAACTGGTTGAGAACGCCATCGATGCCGGCGCAAATGCCATTACGGTGGAGATCAAAGAGGGCGGGATCTCGCTGATCCGTGTTACTGACAACGGCGGAGGGATCGAGAAATCTCAAGTGCGAAATGCCTTCCTGCGCCACGCCACTAGTAAGATTACATCGGCAGATGATTTGACCGACCTAGTCAGTCTTGGTTTTCGTGGCGAGGCTCTTGCCAGTATCGCTGCAGTTTCCATGGTGGAACTGATCACCAAAGTACCGGCGGATCTGATAGGACTCCGTTATGTGATCGAAGGCGGGGTGGAGAAAGCACTGGAGGAGATCGGCGCTCCGGATGGCACTACGATCCTGGTGCGAAATCTCTTTTTCAATACCCCGCCCCGAAAGAAATTCTTAAAACAGCCGCAGACGGAAGGCGCTTACGTGACGGATCTGATGGAACACCTTGCGTTGTCCAATCCACAGATTTCCTTCAAATTCATTCTTAACGGTCAGACCAAATTCTATACTACGGGCAACAACGAACTGCGAGAAATCATCTATCGTATCTATGGTAAGGATATGGCGGCTGAGTTGATTCCTTTTCACTGGCAGGGGGAGGGACTGGCGGTCAGTGGCTTCCTGGGAAAGCCGGTCATCAACCGCGCCACTCGCGGCTATGAGCTCTTCTATATCAACGGCAGATATATCAAGAGTACTCTGATCAGTAAGGCCATCGAGGAGGGTTACCGGGAATATCTGATGCAGCATAAATTCCCGTTTTGCGTATTGCATTTCCAGATTGATACAAAGCGGATCGACGTCAATGTACATCCCACGAAGATGGAAGTGCGGATTGCAGACGGGCCGGCCTTCTATGAAGCGGTAAGGCAGGCTATACATGATGCCCTCCATCGACAGGAGATGATCCCGGAAGTCAGTCTGACAGACAAGAAGGAACAGACGAAAGCATTGACGACCCCATCCATTCCCGAGCCTTTCGAGAAGAAACGGATCGCCGGGATGCCCCGGAACATCACATCCGATGCCATCAACCGCATCTATCAGGAAAATCGTGGCGACAGCCTAAATGCATCGCCTTCCCTTACGCATCTGAATACGAGTACACCCGCATATTCAGATCACACAGGCTCATACGAAGATATACTCAAAGGACAGGAAGGATCCTCACAGAGTGCTGTACATTCGCCCGGCGGATATCACGCTGGTGACACTTTCGTAAAACAGCAGTCAGAGGCGAAGGATGCCCCTATGGCTACAACGTCTAAGGCAGCTTCCGTGGAACCTGCGGCGCCTACAGGCACAGAACAATCATCGCAGCCTGTCCAGATGGAATTGTTCGCAGATAAGATATTGTCTGAGTCGGCCAGACAACGGTTTGAACTGATAGGTCAGATCTTTGATACCTACTGGCTGATCTCTTATGAAGATAAGCTCCTGATCATCGACCAGCACGCCGCCCACGAGAAGATCAAATATGAGCGGTTGCTGAAACATTTTCGGAGACATGCGATCGTCTCCCAGACAATGAACCCGCCTATAGTGGTGACGATGACTGGCAAAGAACGGGAATGCTATCTTAAACATGCCGGAGATTTTGAGGCCCTTGGATTTACGATCGAGGAGTTTGGCGGCAGCGAGTACGCCCTCCGAGGGGTGCCCATGGATCTGTACGGATACGACGCAAAGACCTTTTTTCTGGAAATACTGGACGAACTGGTGGGGGAAGCCGTGACCGGTACACCGGAGAGTATCCGGATCCGTATCGCAGCCATGGCCTGTAAAGCGGCAGTCAAGGGCAATATGCGGCTGAACAGGCAGGAGGCAGAGCAGCTGATCGACGAACTGCTGACACTGGACAATCCCTATAACTGTCCCCACGGCAGGCCGACCATCATCTCCATGAGCAAATATGAATTAGAAAAGAAATTCAAGAGGATAGTAAGTTGACATTGATCAAATCAGCAAAAAAACCCAGCCTCGTGATCCTGACCGGACCGACGGCTGTCGGAAAATCAGAACTCTCCATTGAACTTGCCAGGCAGATTGGCGGCGAGATCATTTCCGCCGATTCCATGCAGGTCTACCGTCAGATGGATATCGGTTCGGCCAAGATCAGACCAGAGCAGATGGGCGGCGTTCCACATCATCTGATCGATGTGCTGGATCCCACCGAAGAATTCAACGTAGTCGCTTTCCAGCAGTTGGCGAAAAAAGCCATGGCCGGGATCTACGAACGTGGTCATATCCCTATAGTGGTAGGCGGTACGGGCTTCTACATTCAGGCGCTTCTTTACGATATCGATTTTACGCAGAACGATGAAGATACCGCGCTGCGATCCCATCTGGAAGAACTGGCTGCCACCCAGGGCAGTGAAGCACTCTATGAGCAGCTTCGGCAGATCGATCCGGAATCCTGTGAGATCATTCATGCCCACAATGTCAAGCGTGTCATCCGGGCCATCGAATTCTATGAAAAGACCGGAACAAAGATTTCGGAACACAATAAGCAGCAGCGGAAACACACTTCCCCTTACAATTTTGCCTATTTTGTATTAACCGACGACAGGAACCGGCTGTACGGCAGAATCGAAGAGCGTGTAGACCGGATGCTGGATGAGGGGCTTGTGGATGAGGTATCCGCCCTGGCTGCCGCCGGATGCACGAGAGACATGGTATCCATGCAGGGCCTTGGCTATAAGGAGATCCTGGATTATCTCAACAATAAGTGCTCCCTGGAAGAGGCTGTGTATACGTTGAAACGGGACACCAGGCATTTCGCTAAGAGACAGCTCACCTGGTTTCGCCGGGAACGGGATGTGCTATGGATCAACAAGCCGGAATATGCGTATGACGATGCCAGCATTCTGGAGCATATCATGTCAGAACTAGGAAGGAAAAATATTATGTAAACTACATAAACTTATCGGTAAAGAGCAGTACTATACAGCACTTGACAGAACGAAATGAACTCAACACTAATAAGAGAAAGGCAGTCTTTTTCATGAAAAATAAGAATTCCATCAATATTGCAGATCTGACCGGTCAATACGCGCGCTTCGGTATTTCGGAACCGGTAGTCCGGTTCGGAGAAGAGATTCTTGCTTCCCTGCAGGAGCGCTTCCGGCAAATTGACGAGACGGCAGAATATAACCAATTGAAAGTGACTCTGGCCATGCAGGAGTGCCGGGTCAGTGAGGCGTGTCTCCTTGGCACTACTGGTTACGGCTACAATGACCTGGGCCGGGATACCCTGGAGCAGGTATATGCATCCCTTTTCCACACGGAGGATGCGCTGGTGCGCCCGCAGATCACCTGCGGCACCCATGCGCTGGCCCTGGCCCTGATGAGTAATCTGCGGCCTGGCGACGAATTGCTTTCTCCGGTAGGTAAACCTTACGATACGCTGGAAGAAGTGATCGGCATCCGCCCCTCTAAAGGTTCCCTGAAAGAATACGGCATTTCCTACAGACAAGTGGATCTTTTACCTGACGGCTCCTTCGACCATGAGGGCATCCGTGCCGCCCTCTGCGAGCGGACGAAGCTCGTCACGATCCAGCGCTCCAAGGGCTATCAGACAAGGCCCACACTCTCAGTGACCAAAATCGGCGAATTGATCCGTTTTATCAAAGAGATACGCCCGGATGTCCTCTGCATGGTGGATAACTGTTATGGAGAATTCGTGGAGACGATCGAACCCACCGATGTGGGGGCGGACATGGTGGTGGGCTCCCTGATCAAGAACCCTGGCGGTGGTCTGGCTCCAATCGGCGGCTATATCGCAGGACGGAAGGAGTGTGTGGAGAACGCGGCCTACCGGCTGACCTCTCCGGGGCTGGGTAAAGAAGTGGGTGCTTCCCTCGGGGCTTTGTCATCCTTCTACCAAGGTTTATTCCTGGCCCCCACCGTAACGGCAAGCGCTTTAAAAGGGGCTGTTTTTGCCGCCAATATCTATGAAAGGATCGGTTTCCCGGTGGTGCCGAACGGACAGGAGAGCAGACACGACATCATCCAGGCCGTTACCTTCGGATCCCCCGAAGGCGTGATCGCCTTCTGCCAGGGAATCCAGGCAGCGGCTTCGGTGGACAGCTTCGTGACCCCAGAGCCCTGGGATATGCCCGGCTACGATTCCAAGGTGATCATGGCCGCAGGGGCATTCGTATCCGGATCTTCCATAGAACTTAGCGCAGATGGTCCTATCAAGCCACCCTACGCAGTCTACTTCCAAGGCGGCCTGACCTTCCCTCATGCCAAGCTTGGCATCCTGAAAACCCTGCAGAACTTGATAGATCAAGGGGTGGTAACGACGGAGTTTCATAAAACCGAGCATGGAAATAACTAAGACGAACCTAATTTTTAAGTAACAGTTCAGCCATGAAATAATTTGCAGGCTGTGTGTGGGTGCTTGCACACAAAACACTGACTGCGAATTATTTCATGTGCAGAGCGCCCTCAAATGAAATAAAAGACGAGCCGCGAAGCGGCGTCGGATGCGCAGCAGACGCTTTTATGAATGATGAGGGCTGAACTGTTACATTTTTAATATATTTTTTACCAATTTTTGTATACATAAAAAAACTGTTGTGATAAAATGAGCGTTGAGAAAGGAGAACCTGAATCATATGCGTAAGAATAATTGGGCTTGTTTTCTGCTTGTTCTGGCAGGGATTGTCATCGGCGGCTTTATCGGGAACCTTTTTCCAAGTACATGGCTGAATTATGGACAATCATTCGGTCTGTCTTCCCCGTTGATCTTGGATCTCGGTATCTTGAGTGTCACCTTCGGTCTGTCAATCAAGATCACGATCGCAAGCATACTTGGCATTGCCGCGGCAATCATGATCTATCGTTTTATATAGCCCTGTGATCGTCAATGTTGTACAGGCCGTGTCGTTAAAGAGCGCCGCACACGGTATATGGAACAGGTTTATGGCTTTACAGGACCTTCCCGTCATTTTAAGGAGAGAAGCTGTCGGGAAAGAGGCTGCATGAAATCAAGAAAGTTTGAGAACAATGAATATTACAGAATGCAAAATCTTCCATATGAGAAATTTCTTACCTATGGAAGTAAGGCGCTGACTGACTCGGAGCTTTTGGCAATTCTACTGCGAACGGGCACGCGTGGCGTGAATGCCTGTATGCTCGGCGAGGAAGTACTGACGAAGGCCGCTTATTACGGGAACGGATTATCCGGGTTATACCATATCCCGCTGGGTTGTCTGAAGCAGATCGACGGTATCGGTGAAGTGAAGGCGATACAGCTTAAGACCATAGCAGAGTTGAGTACGCGTATGGCACAATCGAAGGCAAAGGACAGGCTTTCCTTCCAAGACCCGGGGTCGGTGGCCGATTACTACATGGAGCAGTTTCGCCATGAAAATGTAGAGTATATCATGCTTCTTCTGGTGGACAGCGGAATGCATCTGATCGAGGAACACATCCTTTCCAAAGGGACGGTCAATGCTTCCCTGATATCGCCCAGGGAAGTTTTCATCTATGCATTACAGGTTCAAGCCGCAGGAATCATGCTGCTGCACAATCATCCGGGCGGCAATCCGATTCCCAGCGATAATGATCTCAAAGTGACTGAGCGTATCAGGAAAGTCGGAAATCTGACGGATATTCCCCTTCTGGATCATATTATTATCGGGGATCATAAATATTTTAGTTTCAAAGAGAGTAAATTAATGGCATAAATGCCGTATTCCGGAATACAAAGTAACTAGAAAGAGAGGAATGGCTGTAGTGGCTAACAA
>ERZ779637.325-NODE-325-length-33745-cov-7.632087_pt1 | contig 33745 bp, 32 predicted proteins | sample MGYA00514196_ERZ779637 | MGnify/ENA primary metagenome ERZ779637 (study PRJEB29562, sample SAMEA4376700) | mouse gut metagenome | isolation source: Cecum | study: EMG produced TPA metagenomics assembly of the A DSS colitis mouse model was used to assess the...
TTTTATAATTTAGGCAACTTGGAGAGGTGATAAATGGATTTACCTTTCAGAGCTGATAGAAATCTAAACTGCTTGACAATATATAGCATTACGGGTAAAATTCATTTTTAACTGGAATTTGTACTGCAAGGATTAAACAGCACGGAGGATTATTATGAATATAGAACACTTGAAAAACTATGGAACTGATATTGCAGTTGTTTCCAGTGATGAATTGGTGATTGTCGATACGCAATCCGCCCTGGATCTGGCTATGACCGTCAAATATGAAACTGACGCTGCAAAAATTATCATTAATAAATCAGCGGTATGTGAAGATTTTTTTATACTCAGTACAGGAATGGCCGGCGAAATACTTCAGAAATTTACGAATTATCACGTTCAATTTGCCATCTACGGAGATTATTCGCAATACACAAGCAAACCGTTAAAGGATTTCATATATGAATCCAATAACGGCAGCAATTTCTTTTTTGTACAAACCAAAGAAGAAGCTATACAAAAATTAACTGAAACACAATAACAATATAGTGCAAATTCCGGTTTATAAACAAATCTAACTAACGGCAGAAAGCAACGCATATGAACAGACAGCTCATCTGGGCCATCTTTCCTTTCTTTCCGGCAGCTTCGGGAACTCCCCATGGGGTTCCGTCTGATACCAGTAAGCAACCGTTGCCACATCGTCCCGGCGTTCAAAAATCCCGGCGTGGCAGGAACCGATCTGCTGGAGCGTTACTTTAATATCCGATTCAAAGCAGACAGGATCGGGAATATGAAAACGATACAGTCCTCTCATAGGCGGGCAGTCATCGTTATGGTAATCGTTGTGAATCCTTGTGTCATGTCTGGAATAATAAGGATATCCCAAAAACGGCGTGCTGTACGTCTGTTCCGTCATCCTTCCCCCCTCCAGTGCGGCAAAGCTCCACGCCCCGCCGAAATAGTCTTCCGTTCCGGTTCCGCATATAGTGGGATACCGGTCGTCCCCGTCCAGATAGAACTTTACTTCCCCTTCGCCCCACCAATACCGTTCCAATGCAGACAGCGCCAGAAAGGTTCCCACATACTGTCCCCTGCCCCGGACGCCGTCCAAAATCACGTGATCCCGTCCGGTTTCCGTTATGATGCTCCTGCGCCACTGTGCATGAAAATAAGCGGCGTCGGCAGGAAGCTCATCGTAAAGACAGTAATCCACCTGATAGAAAAAGGAAGGAACCGCCTCTTCATTTTGATTCTCCAGGGTAATCCTTGCCATTTTGCGGAAAGGCATGGAAAAGTAGCAGTTAAATCCATTTCGCGGCAAGACAACGACAGGCATGGAATGTACCGGATAACTGGCGCCAAAGCCACAGCAGAAAAAATCTCCGAGCGGACATTCCACGGACGGCGCATCCTCTCCATCCCAATACATGCGCAGCACCAAGTCCCGGAAAACAAACCTGTTTTTTTCACTGAGCTTATCCGTCACGGTCATCCAAATATGCTGAATTACGCCTGTCCCTTCTATGCGGGCCAGTTCCTTTTCTTCCCCCGGCGCAATAAAAGGAATACAGGGAGCGCCTTTCCTGCCCTCTCCCAATAAACTTGCGGCCGTTCCGCCTTTTCCTTTTTCTCCCGTGGGATTTTCCGCATTTATGGCGCGGCTCCTTCCCTGTGTCAGCAATGCCGATGCCATCATACCGCCTGTCCAGTTAAACATGTTCCCTCTCCTCTCCGGCCAAAAGCCTTACACCTTTCCATGTTACACACCCGCACTCCGCAAACAGTCCGATACCGCCGTCCAAAACACCATAGCACCGCGTAGTTAAGGCCGTATCGTTTACATACGCCTGCATAATATTTCCGCTGACAAGCAGCTTTATTTCCGCCCGGTTTGAGGAAAATCGCAGCCTTCTCTCAGGGGAATAAAACTGATCGCCGTCCGTCTGGTCATAACGCTCCATCACCACCCGGCCGCGGCCCGGCTCCAGACGAAGCTGACACCAGGTCCGCAATTTTTCACCGTCCGTATGAATCATCAGTCCAAGAGCCCGGGTTCCTTCTTCCCATTCCGCCGTTCCCTCAAACAATACCGTACCGGCAAGCTCTCCCAGCTGCATCCAGCCGAATTCGTTTTCACACCGGCAGAACCACGTCTCCTGTCCCGTCCATTGTCCCCTCACAGGCTTTGGCCGCAGCGGAATCTGTCGGTTAAAGGAACGCCGGATGGCTTCCGGCATGGCCACTCCCAGAGTTTTGTCTTCCCTCGGAAAGATTCTGTGAACCACCACATTTCCGCCCCATACAAATTTTCCGTCGTCTCTGCAGTCCCGGCGTATCGACTGCCATCCTACCAGATAACGGTCTTTGCCGTCCGTTACCGTCTTGGCGGCATAAAACTCGCGGCCGTCAAACAGATCATCCAGCTCCGGCGTTTCCCATGGCCCTTCAAAATGCTCTGCCATCCGGTATCTCGTCTCCCATTGTCTGTTGTACGTAGAAAAAGTCAGATACCAGCTGCCGCCCATCCGAAAAGCGTCCTGACATTCATGGGTCGGAAATATTCCCGGCTTGTATATGGTTTTGTAATAACTCCAATTGCGTATGTCTTCCGATACATATACGGCGCTGCAGCCGCCACGCAGATACGCGCCTTCTTTTTCCTCCGCCGTAACCAGCATGCAGAACTTTTTCATTTCTTCATTCCAAAATACATGGGGATCTCTCCAGTGCAGCCCTTTAAAGTACCGTTCGTCCGGACAGAAGAAAAACTCCCGGTCTTTTTCCCATGTATACAGATCTTCACTTACGGCACGCAGAACGGCCTGCTCGTATTTGCCTTCTTCCCCCCGGTTCCCCTCGCAAAATCCCGTATAATAGAAATAGAATAATCCGTTATGATAACACACGCTTCCGGTTGCGGCATGCCAGTCCTGCTGTGCGGGGCTTCCGTTTTGCAATACCAGCCGGCAGTCGCCGTAATGCACGAAATCTTCTGTTTCCACCGCGTAAATGCAGTACTTATACAAAAAGAACAAAATGAATCTGCCATCCCGGTAAAAGGGCATAATATCGCCGCACATTTCTCCGTGGGGCATTCCCGGATACTGGTTTTCCGGCGTATAAAAAATATAATTATTTCCTTTCATGCAGCTTTCTCCCTGTTATAATCCTGTCGAAGGGTTCCTGTGTAAAATACAGAAACGTTCCCACCGCCTCCCCTCCCGCGGCAAACACTTCTATACTTGTAACATCCAAAATGACATACAACTCCCGGTCCGCCTCCCTGCGGAAATATTTCCATCCCGCTTCCGGAAAACAGGGGCCGTAAACATTCCCTCCGCAGCCGCTCCTGTCTACCGTTATCTTGCCGTATGTATAATCCACCGTAATCCGCAGGCGGCTGTTTTGATTGCAAAAAACCATCTCGCCGACTTCTCCTGCGGGAGTATATTTGTAAATACCGGGAAGCTTTTCTGCCGTAACCTCTGCGTTATCCGGTACAATCTGCAGATATTCCCGCATTTTTTCCTCCGCTTCCCTTACCGGTTTCTGGATAACTCTGCAGCCATCCGCCGTTTTTCGAAGAAACAGTTCTCTGGGAAGCGTCATACTTCCCCGAAAGCCTGCCTCCGGAAGCTTCTGCGCATAACTCCAGCAGTTCATCCATCCCTGCTGGATTACCCGGCCGCCCGTCTGCGCATACGTAGCGGCCGCATAATTATCTCTTCCAAAATCAGCAAATAATTCTTCCTGGACGCCCGACTCCGCCGCAAACCCTTTTCCGTTAAAAATACCTGTAAAATACCGGATGCCTGTACAAACGTAATCCAGCGTATTCTGACTGACGAACAAAACCCATTGTTTTTCTCCCTCTTCATCCGCCAGCTCCACAAGATCGGGGCACTCCCATATTTCATCCGGTTTCAGTCCCTTTCCCGAAAAAACTTCTCCGGGCGTCCAGCTTTTCAGATTTTCGGAAGTGAAAAACAGTATTTTGCGTCCTGCCGCCGCCAGAAGCACCCACTTTTTTGTGTCCTCGTGCCAGAATACCTTAGGGTCTCTGAAATCTTTTAATCCCAGATCCAACACCGGATTCGCGCCGTATTTTGAAAAGCTCATTCCGCCGTCCAGGCTGTAAGCCAGGCTCTGATACTGGACACACCTTCCCTCCCGTTCCAGGTGATGTGTAAAAACGGCAACGAGGGGCGGCTTGTCCTGAGAACCGAACCCGCTGGTATTATACTTATCATACACCATGCACCCCGAAAAAATAACCCCCAATTCATCCGGGTACAAGGCAATGGGCAGTTCCTCCCATTCCATAAAATCCTTCGTTCTTGCGTGTCCCCAGTGCATGGCTCCATGCGTTACTCCATCCGGATAGTGCTGGTAAAACAGGTGATAATATCCTTCATAAAAAATCAGGCCGTTGGGATCGTTTATCCATCCCGCCTTACTGGTATAATGAAATACAGGGCGGTGCCTGTCGTATAATTCCTGTAATTTTTCTCTATACATATGTTTTATCCTTTCACCGCTCCTGCCACCACGCCTTCAATAATGTATTTCTGCAGCAGAAGATATAACAGAAGAACCGGAATAATCATCAAAACCAAAGCTGCCAGTAAAAGTCCCAGATCCGAGGAAAATGCACCGTAAAACACTCTTGCCGCAACAGGGAGGGTATGAAGTCTGCTGTCTCCAAGAATCAAACTCGGCAGCAAATAATCGTTCCAAAGATTTAAGGCGTTAATGATGACGGTTGTAGCGACAATCGGTTTCAGCAAGGGCAGCACCACCTGGAAAAAAATACGGAATCTCCCGCATCCGTCGAGCGCCGCCGATTCTTCCATTTCCGGAGGTATGGTACTTTTAACCGCTCCGTAAAACAAAAACGAGCTCATTCCCACACCAAAACCCACATGCATAAAAATCAGTGTCAGCCGGTGATTCAGGATTCCGAACATTCCTCCGTATATGGAAACAAGCGGAATCATAAGCACCTGAAAAGGGATTGCAAGAGACAGAATAAGCAAAGAAAAAAACACTCTGCAGACCAGCCAGTTTTCCCGCGCCATAATATAAGCCGCCATGGCTGAAAACAAGACGATCAGTACGACGCTGACGCCCGTTATCAAGAGGGAATTGCCCGACGCCCGGAAAAAATTCATTTTTTCCATTGCCGCCGGAAAATTACTTAAGATAAAACCACGTTCACCCAAAAGGGAGAGCGGATTTTTAATTACATCCACTTTTTCCTTAAACGCGTTGATAAGCACCATGAAAAACGGAAAAATATAAGCCGCCAGAAGCGCTGTCAGAATTACGTATTTTATTGGATTTTGGGACTTCTTTACATGCATGACGCCTACACCTCTTTTCTCTTTCCGATCCATACCTGGGTAATGGATACCGCGGCGCAGATCAAAAATAAAATAACCGCTTCCGTCTGCCCCATGCCATAATTTTTAGATACAAAAGCCTTTTGATATACATACATGGACGCCATCTGTGTGCTTCCAAAGGGCCCCCCATCCGTCAGGGACAAGTTTAAATCGTAGGTCATAAAGCAGCGGGTGATGGAAAGAAACAGGCATATTATAAAGGACGACGCCATCTGAGGCAGTATAATATGACGCAAAAGCTGTTTTTTCCCGCATCCGTCAATCACGCCCGCTTCCACAAGTTCTCCGGGTACTCCCGTAAGTCCGGCAATATAAATTAACATCATAAATCCGGAATTCTGCCACACGGATACCACAATCAGGGCTGCCATGGCCTTTATGGGATCGGAAAGCCAGGACGAAGACAAAAAGCCAATATTCAGATTCTGCCCAGCCGTAACCAGCGCCCTGGAAAAAACGAACTGCCAGATATAACCGAGAACCAGACCGCCGATCAGGTTGGGCGTAAAGAATCCTGCACGGAAGAAGTTCTGTCCCTTTATCCCGCTGGTTACAAGGTATGCAAGGGCAAACGCCATGATATTGATCAGAACCACCGAAACCGCCGAGTATACAACGGTCAGTCCCAGCGAATGCCAGAAAGCCGAGTCACCAAAAACGGCTCCGTAATTTTTCAGTCCTACAAAAGCTTTGTCAGCGGATATGCCGTTCCAGTCCGTCAGTGTCAGATATATTCCGTAAATAAAGGGAACCAGCATAACAAGAACAAAACAGATTGCGGCCGGACCGGCAAAGCCGGTAAACCATAATGCCTTATAGAGTGTCTTTTCTTTTTTCTTCATGTTTTGTCTCCTTTTCATGCCGGTTCCCGTATTATTACGGCTTTCGTGTCAAACCCTGCCTTATTCCAATCCCTGCCAGTATTTCTCTACTTCCCCGGCCAGTCCGGTCCGGTCGATGTTCCCACTTAAATATTTCTGCATTGCCGCTCCAACCTGTGTGCCGTGGTCTCCCGGAATCGTCTGATACCAGAACTGCGTTGCGTTATTCCGGATAAATGTCTGCGCCGCAACACTGATCGGTGCGGAAAACTTTTTATCGATATTGGCAAACGCCGGAATAATACTGCAGTCGTCAACCATAAAGCTCTGTCCCGCTTCATCATATACAAGCCAGTTCAAAAAGTCTTTTGCCGCCTGCTGCTGTTCCGGAGTCGAGTACTTCTGATCAATTACCAGCGTTTTACTTGCACCGGAAATCAGATAATCGTTGGCCCCGTCGCTATCATCTTTCTGCGGCAGCGGCATCATGCCGATTTTTTCCGTTTTGTCATAAACTTCCGTTACCCAGCTTCCGTTATACCAGAATGCAACGTCGCCTTCTGCAAAATATGTGTTATTCATATCGTAATCCGCCGCCAGGGGATCTGCACCGTTAATATTGTATTTTGCCAACAGATCAAAGCTGTCCATCAAAGAATTGAAGCGGTCGTTATCCACAAGCTTGGTTTCACCGTTCTTTAAAGAATCGACAAACGCCTGGGAGCCTTCGGCCGAATTGCCCTGCTGATTATAAAGCTGTCCGAAGAAATGATTGGCCAAAGACCAGTCCTCTTTATTTACGGCAACCGGCTTTTCCATTCCGCCCGCCGCCAGCTCGTCCAATAATGCCTGAAACTTCTCCGGCGTGTTATACTCCGACCATACAAATTCTTTACCGGTTATATCCTCGATGGCCTGCGCATTATATAAAAGTCCTACCGATTCGATCAGCATCGGAAAACTGTATACTTTTCCATCAATGGTCACGCCGTATGCGGATCCGCCGTCTTTGATCCAGTCCTCGCCGCTCAGATCAAGCAGGTACTCCTGAAAATCGTATACATCCGGCCTGTCTACCATCATAATGGTATAAGGGCTTCCCGAAGCGTATCTTTCTGCAAGATGTGTGCCCACCACATCGCTGGTAAATACCACCTCAATGTTTACTCCTGTTATTTCTTTATAAGTCTGCGCCATTTTTTCAAACTGATCTACCAGTTCGGATTTCGTATTCAGCAGTGTAATGGAAATTTCTTCTCCCTCTTTGTTTTCAGCCTGCTGTGTACTTTCTTCGGTATTCTCTGCGCCGATCTGCGTATCCGGCTGTTTGCTTCCGCTTTCCTCCTGCGTATTCTTCTTATCCCCGCAGCCGGCTATTAACATTGCAGCCATAACGATACTCATTCCTAAACAAGTTATTTTTTTCATTATAATTCCTCCTATTGTGCTATTGTTTCCCAATTGCCGTACTTTTTTCCTCCTCTCCAATTTTAACATTTGTTAAAATTTGTTTATATAGCTTTTTGCTTTTGCTACATTTTATATTTCTATATTTACACCATTTTTTAATATATGTCAATATTTTATGATAAAAATGTAGTATTTTGTTAATTATGCATAGAATATGTAGTCATTTTTTGTTAAAATAATCTTTTCAAATGTTAAATTATATTATCATCTAAAATAAACATTTTTAACATTTGAATATTTTAATGTTGCTTTTTTCTTCCGTTCCGGTATAATAAAGTTAACGATTGTATTATATGAGGGGGTAGAAGTAAACATGGCAAAAGAGAAAGTTACCGTACAAGATATAGCGGATGCGCTGCATCTGTCGCGCACTACCGTATCCAAGGTATTAAACGGCGCTCCGAACATGCCTTCCAAAACCGTATCCGCCGTATTAAACAAGGCTCGGGAAATGAACTATAAGCAGTTTGCTTATTTACAGGCTGCGCAGAATACATCGGAATGCAATACTCTCCCGAAAAGGGGCGGGGGCGGAACTTTCGCCCTTCTGGCAAATTTTCTTCCGGAGCATTTCCATATCGCTTCGTCTATTATGGCAAGTCTGGAATCGGAAATCAGCGCATACGGCTATTCCCTTACGATACATATGCTGAATTCCGGAGATATTCGCTCCCTGCAGCTGCCTTTGAATTTTAAGCCGGAACAGATCGACGCCATTTTGGGAATCGAACTTTTTGACGAAGAATATTCCAAAATGTTATGTTCCTTCGGGAAACCGGTTTTGTTTTTCGATTCTTTTTATAACCCGGTGAAAGAACCCCTAAATGCCAATATCCTGCTGATGGAAAGCCGAAACAGTATTTTCCGCATGCTTCATAAGGTAATCTCCCGCGGAAAGGTAAAACACATAGGGTTTATCGGAGACTATAATCACTGTATCAGCTTTCATGAACGCTATGAGGGTTACCTTGACGCTTTAAGAATTCACAATCTTTCTTATGAAGAGGATTTTTGCATCACGCAGAATGATTTGCTGTTCCAAAGCCCTGATTTTCTGAAAACCGAACTGGGCAAAATGGCAAAGCTTCCCGATATGTTCTGCTGCGCCAATGACCTGTTGGCGTGGAGAACCATTTCCGCCCTGCGCTCCCTGCATAAAAAAGTGCCGGAGGATATTTTGATCTCCGGCTTTGACGATACTCTTGTATTAAATTCTCTGGACTCAGAGCTTACCACCGTTACGACTCCCAGCAGGGAGATGGGAATCACTGCGGCCCGTATCCTTTTGGACCGGGTGGAGAATCCTTCCCTTGCTCCCATGACGGTTTATCTGAACTGTCAGGTGCAGATTCGGTCTTCTACGCTGGGTGAATGACGGCAGGTAAAAAAAGAGCGCCCGCATCTATCATATATAACGGATGCTGAGCGCTTATTTCAAAACTTCTTATCATTAAACCTCAAAAATCAAATCGCCGTAGGAAGGCACCGGCCATGCATCTTTATCCACCACCATTTCCATGTGATCGATCGGAGCGCGTAGGGCTTCCATCGCCGTCATCACGGTATCATGGAAGAAAAATGCCTGGCGTCTGGCGTCTCCCGCCAAAGCCGCCGCTTCGGCAATCGCCGCTTCCAAATTTTTCACGGCCTTCTTAGCCTCCGAAAGCTTTGCAGAAATCTCCTGCAATAGTTCTGTCTGTACGGAAGCGTCCGCACCGGCTTCCTTTACGGCGAGCACCGTATCCGCAAGGGTCTTTGTATACTTCATAATCGCGGGAATATACTGTTTATTGGCCATATCCACCATGGTAAGGGCTTCAATATTTATACTCTTTGCATAGGTTTCATAAAGGACTTCTTCTCTCGATTCCAGTTCCGCCCTTGTAAAAATACCGAATTTTTCAAAAAGCTTAACGCTTTTTGCGGTGGTCAGGGTATCTACTGCCTCCACCATGGATTTGATATTCGGAAGTCCGCGGCGTTTTGCTTCCTCCACCCATTCATCGGAATAGCCGTCGCCGTTGAAAATGATCCTCTGATGTTTCGTCATGTACTCCTTGATCAGATCATGAACCGCCAGTTCAAAGTCTTCCGCTTTTTCCAGAACATCCGCCGCTTCGCAGAAAGCTTCCGCAACAATTGCGTTCAGGGTCGTATTGGGACTTCCGATCGAATCGGCGGACCCTACCATACGGAATTCAAATTTATTGCCGGTAAAAGCAAAAGGCGAAGTTCTGTTCCGGTCGGTTGCATCTTTCTCAAAATCAGGAAGCGTGGAAACGCCGGTTTCCAGCTTGCCGCCCTCCAAACAGGTGGCCGCTTCCCCCGTCTCCACCAGCTGCCTTACCACGTCCTCAAGCTGCTCTCCAAGGAATACGGATATGATTGCAGGAGGCGCTTCATTTGCCCCAAGTCTGTGGTCATTTCCTACATCGGCAGCGCTTTGGCGGAGCAGATCGGCGTGGGTGTCTACCGCTTTAATAATACATGCAAGAACAAGCAAAAACTGGATATTCTCATTAGGCGTTTCACCGGGGTCCAAAAGGTTCACACCGTTGTCGGTTCCCAGCGACCAGTTGTTGTGTTTGCCGGAACCGTTCACTCCCGCAAAGGGCTTCTCATGAAGCAGGCAGTTCATGCCGTGGCGGCCCGCCACCTTTTTCATGGTCTCCATTACAAGCTGGTTGTGATCCACCGCAATGTTGGCGGTTTCATAAATCGGCGCCAGTTCGTGCTGTGCCGGAGCAACCTCGTTATGCTGCGTCTTGGCGCTTACGCCAAGCTTCCAAAGTTCCACATTCAAATCCTTCATGTACGCGCCGATACGCTCCCGGATCGTACCGAAGTAATGATCCTCCAGTTCCTGCCCTTTCGGCGCCGGAGCCCCGAAAAGCGTACGGCCTGAAAAAATCAGGTCCTCCCGCTTCATGTATTTCTCATGATCCACGAGAAAATATTCCTGCTCCGGTCCAACGGATGCAATGACACGGGATGCCCCGGTATTGCCAAACAGCTTTACGATACGAAGAGCCTGTGTGCTTAACGCCTCCATGGAACGAAGAAGCGGTGTTTTTTTATCCAGGGCTTCTCCCTTGTAGGAGCAAAACGCCGTAGGAATACAGAGAATCTTACCGGTGGCGTCTTCCTTGATAAAAGCGGGAGAAGTTATATCCCATGCGGTATAGCCTCTGGCCTCAAAGGTCGCGCGAAGACCGCCGGAAGGGAAAGAAGATGCGTCCGGTTCTCCTTTAATCAGCTCTTTACCCGAAAATTCCAGAAGCATTTTGCCCTCTTCATCGGGATGGGTCACAAACGCGTCGTGTTTTTCGGCCGTAATACCGGTTAAAGGCTGAAACCAATGGGTATAATGGGTAGCCCCTTTTTCAACGGCCCAGTCCTTCATCGCCTTCGCTACTACGTCGGCCGCCTCTCTTGACAGCTCTCCGCCCTGTTCTATTACTTTTCTGACCTCTTTGTAAACGTTTCTGGGAAGCCGTACTTTCATGGTCCCAAGGGTAAAAACATTTGATCCGAATAATTCTTCCACATTCAAAACATCGCTCATCTTTTCATTTTCCTTTCTCCTCATTTTGTTAAAAGGGCAAAATTGTTCCATTACGGCAAAAAAAATGCTCCAAAATAACTTTTGGAACATCCTCGTTCAAGATACCTGTATATTGAAAGCAACCTTTGCCTTCGTTTTCTATAACATACTCTAATTTGAAGTAAATTGCAACACTTTTTTTGAATTTCGCCATTTTTTCAAAAATGAGTCGTTTACAGGGGTGTTCACTGAACACATTGTACAATAAAACGACAAAATCGGTCAATGTATATTTTTCACATACATTTCCCGCATCAATCTCCTTTTTTGTCCGTATTGGATACCCTCAGAAGATCATAAGGCTCCGGCGTCTCCGAAAGATCCGCATAAAGAATCTGTCTGGAGTGAGGCGCGCTTTCCACCGGGCAGCCTTCCGCATCATACATCGCCCGAACCCGGACCGGTACATTCCGTCCGTCCGGCTTCATGATCTCAATCGAGTCTCCCACGCAGAATTTATTTTTCTGCTCAAAGCGCGCAAAACCTCTGTCGTCTATGGCTTCCACAATTCCCAGATATACATATTCGTTTACATACGTATTGTTGTCATATATCTGGGTATTCTCATCCGGCTTCCCAAAATAGAACCCCGTGGTAAATTGTCTGTAGGTACATTTGGAAATCTCGGCGCGGTACCAGTCCATATTGCCGCGGTAGGTTTCTTCCGAGACAAAATAATCGTCAATCGCTTTCCGGTAAGTACGCGCAACCGCCGCCACATACAGAGCCGTTTTCATACGGCCTTCAATTTTGAAGCTGTTGATACCGGCTTCTACCATTTCCGGAATATGCTCGATCATACACAGGTCTTTGGAATTAAAAATATAGGTGCCTCTCTCGTTCTCATATACCGGCAGGTATTCGCCCGGCCGTTTCTCCTCGACCACCGCATACTTCCAGCGGCAGGGATGGGTGCACGCTCCCTGGTTAGCGTCCCTTCCCGTAAAATAATTGCTGAGCAGACAGCGCCCGGAATAGGAAATGCACATGGCTCCGTGAATAAAGCTTTCAATCTCCATTTCCTGCGGAATTTCACTTCGTATCCTGCTGATTTCTTCCAGGGAAAGCTCTCTGGCGGAAACCACACGTTTCGCGCCCTGTTCCCACCAGAACCGATACGTCATATAATTGGTATTGTTCGCCTGGGTGGAAATGTGAATCTCCAGATCAGGGCATATGTTTCTGGCAAGCATAAACATACCGGGGTCTGAAATAATCAGCGCATCGGGAGCAATCTTTTTCAGTTCGTGAAAATAAGCCTCCGCGCCTTCCAGGTCATGGTTGTGCGCCAGAATATTGGCTGTCACATACACCTTGATTCCTCTCCGGTGTGCAAAAGCAATTCCTTCCTCCATTTCTTCCATGGAAAAGTTTTTGGCTTTGGCCCGCAGGCCGAACGCTTCGCCTCCGATGTAAACCGCATCCGCTCCGAATATACATGCTGTTTTCAATACTTCCAGGCTGCTGGCAGGAATCAATAACTCCGGTTTGGTTCTCATAATTTTACTCCACCTTCACGCTGACGGTAACTCCGTCTCCCACCGGAAGAATGGAAGTTACAAGTCCTTTGTGATGCTTTAACTCATATAAATATTCCCGCATGCGGGAGTGAATGGTCCGGTTCCGTCTGGTTACGGCAAAACGGGATTCCAGAATTTCTCCATCCTGCAGTACGTTATCCGAAACGAGAAGTCCGTCTTTTTCCAGTAATCGATATACTTCGGGAAAAAAATGAATATACTGCGCTTTCGCCGCGTCCATAAATATAAAATCATAAGATCCCGTAAGATCCTTTAAAAGCTCCGCCGCATCTCCGCATAAAAGGGTGATGTCAGCTTCTTTTCCGGCCCGTTTAAAATTCTCTCTGGCTATCGGAATCCTTTTCTCATATTTTTCTATGGTTGTAATATGACAGCCCTGCGGTGCATATTCGCTCATCAACAGGGCGGAAAAACCCACAGCGCATCCCACTTCCAGAATATTCACCGGCTTTTTCAAGGCTAACAGCAGCTTCAGCAGATCCTGCGTGGCGCTTCGGATAATGGGTACATTATCCCGCAGCGCTTCTTGCTCCAACTGATCGAGAAAGAGTGTATTGCCTGAATCAAAAGAATGAATAAAAGCGGCTGTCCTCTCATCAGTCATCATCGGCGCCTTCCTCTTCTTCCGGTTCCTTCTCAGCCATAATTTCCATCATCTGAGCCGCCGTCATGGAAGTATTCAGCGTATATTCTCCGGAAGCCAGTTTGTTCCAATAGGGAGACAGGAGATTCTGCAGATAAAAAATAGTCGCGTCTTTCACAAGTCCCTTCGATTCCAGGATCTTTCCAATCTCCTTCGATCCGGTCCCCATGGTAATGGAAACCGTCACATCCCTTCCCGGCTCCTCTGCCACCGGCTTGTCCTCAAAAATCCGATAGCCAAAATCATACGCTTTCACGGCGCCCTTATAGACAAATACCAAAATTACCGCTACTGCCGCTACCTTGACTATCGTAGCGAAAATTGCCTGTACTACTTTTCTTGAATTCATATCGATACCCACGTCTTTCCCGTATCTGCGTCCTGTAAACTATTCAAAGTTTAACGCATCCGTAATATATATGTTCACATTCTGCATCATCCGGCAGAAATCAAGCTCCGCCTGTAAAAAATCCGATACAAGCGGCGTGTCCAGAAGATCCTTATACTGATCCTGAAGGCGTTCCAGCTCTTCCATAAGATTGCTGCTCATGGATTCGTTCTGTAGTTCATAATTTTTCAGGCGGTATTCGTCGATCCGCGCTTTAAGCTCCGGAAAACGCTTTACCTTTTCTTTTTGAATCTCATATTCCCGGTATTCCTTTGTATTTTTAATGGCATCTATATAGGCGTCCGCACTGTGATAGATACCGTGTTTTTTCATTTCAACATCCGTCATATACCATCACGCTCATACTTCCATAATAATCGGTAAAATCATAGGATTTCGTTTTGTTTTTTTCCATACAAAATCACAAAGCACTTCCTTGATGGTGCTCTTTAATTTGCCCCAGTCGCTGATTCCCCGTCCAAGACAGGACTGAACAGCCTCATCCAGCAGGACTCTGGCTTCCTCCATCAGTTCGTCGGCTTCTCTTACATACACGAACCCGCGGGATACTACATCCGGCCCCGATACGAGATAACCGCCCACCTTATCCAGGGCAAGCACTACGATCATAATCCCGTCTTCCGCCAGATGCTGTCTGTCTCTTAGAACCACATTGCCCACATCTCCTACGCCGAGTCCGTCTACCAGTATCGTTCCCACCGGCACTTTCCCGGTTACCTGGGCTCCCTCATGGTTCAATTCCAGCACGTCGCCGGAAGATAAAATGAAAATGTCTTCTTTGTCAATCCCCAGATTCTCAACCAGTTTGGCCTGCGCTTTTAAATGCTTATATTCTCCGTGAACGGGAATTGCATAGCGGGGCTGCAGCAGCGTATACAGCAGTTTGATTTCTTCCTGGCAGGCATGTCCCGACACATGTGCATCCTGAAAAATAACGTCCGCGCCTTTCATAAGCAGCTCATTGATTACTTTTGTTACCGCTTTTTCATTGCCGGGAATGGGATTACTCGAAAAAATGACGGTATCGCCTGCGGTAATGGATATTTTACGGTGATTATCCTCCGCCATACGGCTTAACGCCGCCATGCTCTCTCCCTGGCTTCCCGTCGTAATAATTACGGTCTGTTCGTCGGGATAGTTTTTCAGCTGATCAATCTCTATCAGGGTTTTATCCGGAATGCTCAAATATCCCAGGCTGGTGGCAGTCTGAATAATATTGACCATGCTGCGGCCTTCCACCACAACTTTTCTTCCGTATTTGTAAGCCGAATTGATAATCTGCTGCACCCGGTCCACATTTGAGGCAAAAGTCGCAATGATAATCCGGGTATCTTTATGCTCGTTAAACAGCGTGTCAAAGGTTCTTCCTACCGTGCGCTCCGACTGGGTAAAGCCCGGTCTTTCCGCATTGGTGGAATCGCACATTAACGCCAGGACTCCTTTTTTACCAAGCTCCGCAAACCGCTGCAAATCAATAGCGTCGCCGAAAACAGGCGTATAGTCCACTTTAAAGTCGCCGGTATGCACCACAATTCCGGCCGGCGAATAAATCGCCAGCGCCGCCGCGTCTACAATACTGTGATTTGTCTTGATAAATTCAACCCGGAATGCGCCCAGATTGACAGAATCGCCGAATTTGATAATTTTGCGCTTCGTACCGTTTAACAGCTCATGTTCTTTTAATTTATTTTCTATAATTCCCATGGTCAGCTTTGTTGCATAAATGGGTACGTTTAATTTTTTTAAAATATAGGGCAGCGCGCCGATATGGTCTTCATGCCCGTGTGTAATTACAAATGCCCTGACTTTATCCGCATTATCCATCAGATAGGTAATATCCGGGATTACCAGATCGATTCCCAGCATATCGTCCGCCGGGAAACTCAGTCCGCAGTCTACCACAATGATACTGTCCTCATACCGGAAGGCAGTAATGTTCATACCAATTTGTTCCAAGCCCCCCAAGGGTATAATGTTCAGCTTGGAAGCCGTTTTAAGTTCGCTTCTTTTCAATCAGTTTTCCTCCACATTCTATACAGATCCCGTAGAGCTTCACCTCATGATCCATAACAAAAAAACCGGTAGTTTCCTGAATTTTTTTCTCCAGTCCTTCCAACAAGTCGTCCTGAAAGGATATTACTTTACCGCATTCTCTGCAAATCAGATGATGATGATGGTGTTTCATTTCCTTCGTGTCTACGTTTCCGATTTCGTATCGCACAAAGCCGTCATCAAGATTGATCCGGTCCACCAGATGTAAGTCTGACAGTAACTGTATGGTTCTATAAACAGTAGCCAATCCTATCTCAGGAAAGTCTGTCTTTACGATTTCATAAATTTCTTCTGCAGTTAAGTGCTTCTCAGGGCAGGAAGAAAGCGCGAGAAGAATCCGGATACGTTGTTCCGTAACCTTTATTCCGTTCTGCTTAAGCAGCCTCCTGAATTTTTCCCTGTCCCCGCCAGCCATATAAATTCCTCGTCTGTTCCTAAACAAATTCCACGTCGTCCAGCATGTTTTCAAAGACCTTCGCCACGGCGTCCAGTTCTTCATCCTCCGATACGATGGCGTATACGCTCTCCGCCGCATCTTCTCCTGACAGATCTTTTAAAATTAATGCTTCTCCGTCTCCTTCTTCAAAATCGGTAACAAGAATATAATTAATTCCTCCGATCTTCGTCTGCTCCAACACATAAAAATCAACCGGAGCTTCGCCCTCCGGATTAAAGGTGATTTTATCCATTCTGTTGTCCGTTCTCCTTATTCTTTCGATAATCCAGATACCCCTGCAAAATAAAAACAGCCGCAATCCGGTCCACATGTTCCTGACGGTCTTCTCTTCGTATTCCGGCTTCCATCATAAAACGATCGGCAGCCACCGTCGTCAGCCTTTCGTCCCAGAGTCTGACGGGAAGTCCGGTCCTGCGCTCCAGCCTGTCCTGAAATTCTTCCGTAAGCCGTACACGCTCTCCTTCCGTATTATTCATGTTCTTTGGCAGTCCAAGAACAATTTCTCCAACACCGTACTCCACAATAAGTTCTTCAATCCGCGCAAGGCTTTTGCGCAGTTTATTTTCTTCTTTTCTCCGGATAATCTCAATTCCCTGCGCCGTCAGAAGCAATTCGTCGCTGATTGCAACGCCGATGGTCTTAGAGCCAAAATCAAGTCCCATTATACGCATGAACAGTTCCTTCCTACTTCCAGTTTTTATTGGCAATATACGTGGTGAGCAGTTCCTCCACCAGCTCGTCCCTCTCGACCTTCATAATGAGACTTCTTGCATTCTTATGGCTGGTAATATACGTAGGATCTCCACTCATAATATACCCCACGATCTGATTCACCGGATTGTATCCTTTCTCGGTCAGTGCCTCATAAACCGTCGATAATACCACCTGCACGCCGGTTTCCTGTTTCATTTCTACATTTAAGTACTGTGTATTTCCCAAATCCTGCATAGTATCACACCTTTTATCCTGTGCCTTCCGGCAGACTGTCTCGATTCTTTTACCTTATATCTTACTCTAAATGAAAAAAAATTTCAATGTTCTTATTCCATTAAAAGTATATCTTCAGTCAAAAATTTTGTTAAACGCCCTTTTATCTGCCTGTTTGACAAATTATCTTCACATAATTTGGCGGCCTTTACGTAGCGGGAAGTATGACCGATCTGATATATTTTACCTTCCCATAATTTCGTTTCTTCAAAAAGAACTTCTTCCACCTGGTTTATGTATTTTTCCCGGAATCTTCCTGACTGTTCTTTTTCCATACGGAGCAGCTCTCCGCTTCTTTGCGCCTTCACGGAATCCGGAACCTGTTCCTTCATTCCCGCCGCGACGGTTCCCTTTCTTGCAGAATAACGGAAAACATGCATTTCATAAAATTGTACCCGGGCAAGAAACTCTCTGGTTTTTGCAAATTCTTCTTCCGTTTCTCCCGGAAATCCCACAATAACATCGGTTGTAATGGCCGGATGTACAAAGTGCCGCCGGAGCCTTTCTACACATTCAAAGTATTCACCGGTGGTATAATGTCTATTCATTCTTTTTAAGGTTGCATCGCAGCCGCTTTGCAAAGACAGATGAAAGTGGGGACATACCTTGGAAAGACAGCCCAACCGCCTTGCAAATTCTTCCGTAACAATGCGGGGTTCAAGAGAACCAAGCCGGATTCTGCAGATTCCTTCTATTTGATGAATTTTTTCAATTAACGACAGTAAATCCGAACCGTCGTCAAAATCCATTCCGTAGGAGCTGATATGGATACCGGTCAGAACAATTTCCTTATAGCCATTACGGGAAAGGCCTGTTATCTCACTGATAATATCTTCCATACGACGGCTTCTGACGCGCCCCCTTGCGTAGGGAATAATGCAGTAACTGCAAAACTGGTTGCAACCGTCCTGAATCTTGATGTAAGCCCGCGTATGCTCCGCCGTATGCGTCAGAGTCATCTCTTCGTATGCACAGGGATCTTTCATGTCCATACATTCTATTACCGGCCGGGGCGTTTTGGGGGCACTCTGCCTTTCTCTTTTTTCAAGGTACTCTTCCAGAATCGATACAATATCTTTTTTACGGTTATTCCCGACGGCAAGATCGATGGCCGGGTCTTTTTCAATCTGTTCCTTCCCTGTCTGCACATAACAGCCTGCCGCCACCACGACAGCCTCAGGATTCCTGGCTTTTGCCCGGTGAAGCATCTGCCGGCTTTTTCTGTCCGCAATATTTGTTACGGTGCAGGTATTGATAATATAAATATCGGCATGTTCATCAAAAGATACAATGTTGTATCCCTTTTCTTGTAACATTTGTTGCATAACGTCTATTTCATAAGCATTAACCTTACAGCCAAGGTTATGTAATGCTACATTTTTCATAGTAATCCCCGCATTTTTTGTATTGTTTTATTATTGACTTTTATTGGCAAAGCCGTTAATATGTTGATAGAAGGTATGAAAACAAAAGGAGGTAGTTTCCAATGAAAACTGTTCAAATTTCTTTAAACTCAATCGACAAAGTAAAATCTTTTGTAAACGACATTACAAAATTTGATTACGATTTCGATCTGGTATCCGGCAGATACGTAATCGATGCAAAGTCTATCATGGGTATTTTCAGCCTGGATCTTTCTAAACCAATCGACTTAAACATCCATGCTGAGGACAATGTAGACGATGTAATCGCTGCTTTACAGCCTTACATGATTTAATGAACAAATGATGGAAAAGCAAGACTTAATGTCTTGCTTTTTTCTATTACAGGAAACCGCACGATCTGGCAGCGGTACTTATTCCTGAACAATCATCAGTTCTTTCGTTTCCATCGCCGTTTGTACCAGCTCTTCTATTTTTTCCGCCAGATTCTCTTCATGACGGCAGATAACCTTCAGATTCGGTTTTGTAACCGGATGCTTTGCCACAAAGATGGTACAGCAGTCCTCATAAGGAAGAATCGAAGTCTCATAGGTATTAATCTTTTCGGACAATTCTACGATCTCCTGCTTGTCAAATCCGATCAGAGGCCGGTAAACCGGAAGCGTGCACACTTCGTTAGTCACCGCTAAGGAATGCATGGTCTGGGAAGCCACCTGACCGATACTCTCTCCCGTAACCAGTCCCAGACATTCCGTCTCTTTTGCTATCCGCTCGGCAATCCGCATCATATAACGGCGCATGATAATCGTCAGTTCTTCATGAGGACACTTCTCGTAAATGTATAACTGAATGTCCGTGAAATTAACAACGTGCAGATACACAGGCCCGGCATACCGGGAAACCAGCTTAGCCAGATCCACTACTTTCTGCTTTGCACGTTCGCTTGTGTAGGGCGGCGCATGAAAATATACCGCATCTATTTTTACGCCTCGTTTGGCGATCATGTAACCGGCAACCGGGGAATCAATGCCCCCCGAAAGGAGAAGCATTGCCTTACCGTTGGTTCCAACAGGCATTCCGCCGGGTCCCGGGATAATTTCCGAATAAAGATAGATTTTCTCCCGCACTTCCACGTTCAGGAGAATATCCGGATTATGAACATCAACTCGCATTTCAGGGTAAGCGTCCAGAATCACCTCGCCAAGCTCCCTGTTAATCGTCATGGAATCCATGGGATAATTCTTGCGGGAACGTCTTGCCGCCACCTTGAAGGTTTTCTTCTTATCTGGATATACATCATCCAGGTATTTCAGCACATCTTTCGTAAGCTGCTCAAATCCCCGATCTTCTGCATAGACGACGGGACAGATTCCGGAAATTCCGAAAACGGTCTTTAAAGCGGCGACTGTCTCGTCATAATCGTAACCGCTTATTACGTCCACATAGATACGTCCTTCCGCCTTGTGGACCATAAACGCTCCTTCGCACTTTTTTAATGCATACTTAATCTGCCTTACCAGCGCATCCTCAAAAAGATACCTGTTCTTGCCTTTAATTCCGATTTCTGCATACTTTATCAAAAACGCGGTATAAATCATAATAAATGTCCTTCCTTATCTGCCGTATCTTCTCAGCATAGGAATCATATCATACATTGCCTGCAAAGTATAGTCTAATTCCTGTTTTGTTGTAAAAACAGAAAAGCTGAATCGAATCGTGGAACCAAGCAGATCTTTTTCCAGGTTCATGGCCTTAAGGGTTTCGGATGTTTTGGGATGATTGGATGCGCAGGCGCTTCCCGCCGAAACAAAAATACCTCTGTCTTCCAGAGCATGCAGCAACACCTCGCTTCGGACTCCCCGCACCGATACGCTGACTACATGGGGAGCGCTGCCTGTTCCCGGCAATCCGTTTACCTGCACTCCGTCCATCTTTAGAATTCCTTTTACAAAGTACTGTCTTAATTCATATAAAACCTTTACGTCTTCCTCCAGATTCGCATAAACCAGTTCCGCGGCCTTTGCCATACCTGCAATTCCGGGAACGTTTTCCGTACCGGAGCGTACCCCTTTCTGCTGGCCGCCGCCAAAGACAATGGGATGCATCTTTACCTTTTCTCCCGCATAGAGAACGCCCACTCCCTTGGGGCCATGGATTTTATGGCTGCTGACAGACAGCAGATCGATCCCTGTTTTCTTCGGATAAATACGGAATTTGCCAAAGCCCTGTACCGCATCTACGTGGAAAAGAATCTTCGGATTATACTGTTTAAGAAGCGAACCGATTTCAGCAACAGGCTGAAGGGAACCGACTTCATTGTTGGTATGCATCACAGAAACCAGAATCGTATCGGGCCTCAGGGCGCTGCGTACATCTTCCGGTCTTACGACGCCGTTTTCATCCACTCCAAGCCAGGTAATGTCAAACCCCTGGCGTTCCAGGTATTTCATAGGTTCCAGTACCGCCGGATGCTCGATCCTGGTGGTAATCAAATGCTTTCCCGCCCGGTAATTGGCCGCGGTGCAGCCAAGCACAGCCATATTGTCAGACTCCGTACCGCCGGAAGTAAAGAATATCTCTTTTTCCTGCACCTTCAATAACCTGGCAAAGGTTTCTTTCGCATACCGGATATACTGTTCGCTCTGAACGCCTTTCATGTGCATACTGGAAGGATTGCCATAGTCTTCGCACATGATTTTTGACGTAAGCTCCGCGACCTCCGGAAAACAGCGGGTGGTAGCCGAGTTATCTAAATAGACTTCCATTTTTGTCTCCTTGTCATATTCTATCTGTTTTTATCATATGCTGATAGATTAGAAACCGTAACACTTAAGTTTGTCCTTCCAGGCGGTACATCAGCCAGGAAAGTACGGTAAAACCCGCCGTTTCCGTTCGAAGAATCCGCTTTCCAAGTGTCACGGGAACGATGCCCGCCTCCCTTGCCAGTTCAATCTCTTCTTCCGTAAAACCTCCCTCGGGTCCAATAAAAACAGCGACATTCCAGCCGGCCCGAACGCTCTCGATCTGCCTCCTCGTCTCGTCCATTCCCTCGCTTAACTCGTAGGGAATCAGCTTCAGTTCCATTTCTTTTGCATAATCTACCGCCTCTTTAAAGTTCATGCAGTCCGTCACTGTGGGAATCACACGCCGTTTGCTTTGTTTTGCCGCCGCCTGCGCAATAGCGTTCCACCGGGCGGTTTTGCCCGCCGCTTTTTTGGCGTCCAGTTTTACCACGGCACGTTTTGTCTCTACGGGAATAATTTCAAAGGCTCCCAGTTCCACGGCCTTTTGAATGATCAGCTCCATCTTGTCCGCTTTGGGTAATCCCTGAAACAGATAAACCCTTGCAGGAAGCTCCACACCATCCTCTTTCATAAACAAAAGTCTGCAGATAATCTGCTCTTCCTCCAGTTTTTCAATGGCGCAGCGGTACTCTCTCCCGTCCCGGCCGTTACTGACTGCAATCTCTTCCCCCGGCTTCATCCGCAGCACATTTTTTATGTGGTTCACATCCGTTCCCTCAATGGTGACCAAATGTCCTTGTATCTGACCGGGATTTACAAAAAACTGATACATCTGTCAGTAATTCCTTTCCTTTTACGGTTTTTGCGCCGTAATGCTGACCCATTCTCCCTGACGCGTTATTTCGAGAATCGTAAATCCTGCCGCCTTTACAGCGTCCGCCACCGTTTTTTCTTTTTCGTCTATAATTCCGGAAGTAATATAGATCCCGCCGGATTTTAGCTGGTTTTTAATGACCGGTGTCAGAGGAACCAGGACGTCCGCAAGAATATTGGCGACAACAATGTCATAACATGCAAAGCCGACTTCCTTTTGAACCGCACAGTCCGTAATCAAATTACCGATCATCATTTTAAAGGCGTCCTGCCGTATTCCGTTAGCCTCCATATTTTCCCGCACGGCTTCCAAGGAACAAGGGTCCAGATCGGTTCCCACCGCATGTTTTGCCCCGAACATCAGCGAAAGAATGGCCAGAATACCGCTTCCCGTTCCCACATCCAAAAGCTCTGTGTCCGGCGTAATATATTTGCGGAGCTGACGGATGCAAAGCTGTGTCGTCTCATGCATCCCGGTTCCGAACGCAGTGCCCGGGTCAATATGCAGAACCAGTTTATCCTGATCCTTTCTCTCCATTTCCTCCCAGGATGGAATGACAAGTATGTCATCAATATAAAACTGATGGAAATACTGTTTCCAATTATTGATCCAGTCCAAATCCTCCGTTTCATCTACAAGAACCGTTCCTTCTCCGATATCCATAAATGTTCTGAGGTCTGCAAGCTCCCGCTCTACCATTGCCAGGACGGCCGCCTGATCCGTAACTTCATCCCGCAGCTTCAGACTGCCGTCCTCCTGCACTTCAAGAAAAAAGCTCAGATAAGCAATTCCGTCGTCTTCCGGTACGTCCGGCAGGATGTCTACAAACATCTGCTCCTTTTCCCATGCTGTCAGCGGAACCTTGTCTTCAATCTGGGCGCCCTCCAGCCCCATGTCATAGAGCGTACTGATAATCATATCTTCCGCCTCGGTTATTGTTTTTATTTGAAACTTCATCCACTTCATAAGCTTTCTTACTCCAATTTAAATTTACCTGCTTCTGCGTTTAATTCATCAACGATATCTAAATTTTTATTGGCTTCCCCTCCGATATCGCTGACGCTGTTTGTCAGGCTGACTGCCGTCTCCGTTACATTCACTACGCCTGTGGCGCACTCCCGCACGGCAATTTTAATGCCCTCCGCCACTTCTTTAATATGGTTCATATTAACCTTTAACTGCCCGCTTTCATTGGCAAAGCCGTCCATCATCCGGCTCATGCTTCCCACATCTTTCCGGTAGCTTTCACTGGTCTCAACCAGTTCGCCATAACCGCCCATGGCAATTTCATTCATGAAACGTATCATTTGGGACGCTTCCGAAGCCAGCCCGTCTACCGCCTGAATCACCGCCGCCGTTACTTTCTGAATCTCGGCGGCCGCCTCCGCCGAATTCGAAGCCAGCTTTCCGATTTCATCCGCTACAACGGAAAAGCCTTTTCCGGCTTCGCCGGCTCTGGCGGCTTCAATACTTGCATTTAAAGCCAGAAGATTCGTCTGTCCGGTAATACTGATAATATTTTTGGTAAGCTCTTTTATTTTCTCAACTTCTCTGGATTTCTCAATTTTCTCCAAAACGGCCGCTTCCATATCGGAGGCCTGCCTTGTTGCTTTTTGCCGATTCTCAACAGCCCTGTCATAAACCTGTCTTGCATTCTCCATAATCCGGGCGGAAGAATCCCTCCCGTCTCCGGCCTGGCTGCTGATTGTCTCAATAGACTCAAATGCCTGTCCAACGGACTCGTTCATTTGATCCAGGGATGCGCTGGACTCTTCCATGGACGCGCTCATCTCCTCCATGGCTGCTGAGACTTCCGAAATATTCACTTGCGCATCCGAAAGGCTTTTTGCAATCATGTGGGAGGAACCGTTTAAAAGTCCGGCATTCTTAAATATGTTTAACATGATTTCCCGTATATAACGGAGCAGTCCGTTCACATGATCCGCAATCAGTTCCAGTTCGTCGCCCGTGTGAATATCCAATTCCTGGGTTAAATCCCCTTTGTGATATACCAATTCGTAAATTTTACTGTCTACAACTCGCAGCTTTCTGATGAACATGCCAATTATGATATTCATGATTACTAACGCGGCAGCCAGGCCGATTACGGCAATCCCCGCCACCTGCCACAGTATAATCTCCAGACGCCGCACCACCCCGGAAGCGTCATAATCGCATCCGACGATCGCAACCGTCTTGCCTTTACCATCGGCAAGAGGCAAGTATGCGGAAATCAGGTCCCCGTCTTCCGTGGAATCGATATAATTCTGCATATAAGCCTTTCCCGCAAAAACCCCCTCCAGTTCTTCATAAGAAACTTCAAACACTTTTCCGAATTCCGAATGGCTTTCCGTATGATCCGTATCGATTCCGTAGTACACCTGTTTTCCGTCCGTATACAAAGTATACAGGTACTGAATTCCGCAGGTCTTCTGAACGTCCGTCATCGCGGCAAGCAGCTCCGCATATACTTCGCCGCCTTCATCCTCCGGCGTAAGCGCCGCCAGCTTTTCACCGTCGATCACGGACGCGGCAATCTCCGCCGCCATCTGCGCCTCCTCTACCCCCATGGACACCAGACCGTCTTTTATACGCATATAAGAAGTAATTCCCATAGCCGCACAAAACGCCATAATTAAAATGCTGGTTGGAACTAAAATTTTAACCCGGATACTTAACCCCCTTGTTTTTTGTTTTCCCATATAAAATACCTTTGCCTTCCTGATGAAAACAGTCCTCAAATTAACGTCTGCTAAAAATAATTTATCAAATAATTAATTTTTTTACAAGGGAAAAATCAGGAATTGCTTCTGCACCGGATCACCAGCGCATACAAACGAGAGAAACGCTATTATAAATCAACCATGAACATACAGCCCTGCTCCGCCAGGTAAAACTGTCCGCCCGGCCGGAGCGCTGCCGGCTGCCCCTGTTGCACGCGGACACCGTTTGCCAGAAAGGTGCCGTAAGAGGAACCTAAATCATACAGGATAAACATTCCCGTCTGTTGATTATACTGAACTTTACAATGCATCCTGCTGATCCCTCCGGCGCTGCCTGCAAAAACAAAATCACACGCCGTCTGATCTCTTCCCATCAACATTCCCTGCGCTCCGATCAGAAATGCCTGCCCCGCATAAGTTCCGGTAACTCCGATCAGTTTGGGCCGTGCCGCAAAACCGCTCTGGACCGGGCGATTCGCCGCAGTCTGCCGTTCTTCCCGATTTCCGTAATAAGCAGCCTGAGCCTGGCTCAGGGATGCCCTTGTAATTACTCTGGTTCCGGCTATACGGTCATGCAGCGTCTTCCCTTCCTCGTCAAAAAGTCCGATTAAATAACCCATTCCAAAAATGAATCCCGATAACAGCCTGCATATCGCGCGGGTAAAGGATTTTCCGTAATCAATGGGGCGTCCGCTCTCATCTACGGTTACAATGCCCATCAAATACTTCCCAAGCGTTCCATGCATGCTGCTTCCTTCCAGAAGTCCGAAATAAAGAATTCCGCCCGCGCTGCTTGCAATTATGCCTAATCCAACCGAAACAACCGAACAAAGCAGCATAATAAAACTTAGTGCTACGCCGTCAATAAGAAATGCACCCATTCTGGCCGCTTTTGTTGCATACCGCATATCCTTTTCCTCCTAAAATCTAAAACTGAATTCTACGTTTCCAATCGAAATCACGTCGCCGCTCCGCAGACGATTCTGCCCCTGAATCCGCATACCTCCAATGGCGGTTCCTTCTTTTGAATTCAAATCTTCTATGTAGATCATGTCATTTTTGATAAAAATCCTTGAATTCTGCAAAGCCACTTCCTGATCGGCAAATACCAGATCACATTTTTTTGCGCTTCCGATTATCAATGAATCCTTCAGGTAGAATGTCGTCGTCCTGGTCACACAGTTTCCGGCATAGACTTCCAGCTTCATCATAATACTTCCGGACGCCGGCTTTGCCTGTTTAATTCCCCTTTTATGCTTTATTATTAAAAGTACGGCGAAGATTACAACAACAATAACCACAGCTAAAGCCGGAATGATCCAAAAAAGCAATCCCTTTCCCTTACTGTTTTGATCTATGTCTTCTTCCGTATCCGTTCCGAACGGTTCTTCCGTACTTTCTGCCGTGGTCTCTGTTTCTTCCACTTCGCTTTCCGCTGTTACATTATTGTTTTCCGGGGTTTCTTCCTGCGTGGAAACATTTGGGCCGCTTCCGGAAAACATTTTTAGATCAGGTATATTTTCCAAATCAACGTCAAAAAACTTAAGTTCTCCCTCCAAACTGCCGCTTCGTATCTGCATTTGTGCAGCAAAACGCTCTGACGCCGCATTTTTCGACAATTTAAAGCTTACACGATACAAAGCGTCCACATACTCTGCCACATCTTTCCCAGCTTCCGTTGCATCCTGCCCGCTGCCGGTCCGTTCATGGACCCCTTTCCCCATCGAAAACGTTTCATACGCAGTCTCGTCCCATTCCGCAGTACAGAACGTACTCACGATAATCTCCGGCGTTTTTTTAATCCTGTCTGCGGCAGACTGTGCAAGTTCTTTTTGCTTTTCATCATCTTCATACCCCAAATCCGGATCTCCGTCCGTGATAACAATCAGATGAATCACATCGCCGCTTCTTATCGAATAACCGTCCAGATATGTTAACGCGCTTTCCACCCCTGTATACGGATCAGTCAGCTGTTCCGTATATTCTAATTCGTCCAGCACTTTTATTACCGCGTTTTTGTCCGTAAGATTCTCCCGTACCACCTCAAAACGCTCCCCGAAAGCCGCGACCGTATAAAATGCATTCTGCTTTTCCTGCTCCATAACCGCTTCTGCAAATGCATTTACTTCGTTTGTATGCATGCGCATGGAACCGCTCAAATCCAACATGAACATATAATGCACTGTAGAATTTGTCTCCGTCATCGGCGCCACCGCCGCTATATCGGTACCGGTCACAGCATCCGATTGCAGGCTGACCTTGGAATTTGCCATATCAAAATCGTCATTTAACCGGACAAATGCATGCAGCTCGTCTCCCAGGCAATAACCGGACACCGCTTCCATCGCCGAATCTTCCCGTGCGGCATAAACCGGTGTTGTAAAAAACATAAACAGCAATCCCACTGCGAGCCATAATCCCGCTTTTCTCTTCATGATATATTTCCTCTTTCTTTTTTATTTCAGTATCAGGGTTAAAAGCGTCAGGTTGTCGTTTTCCCCATCAATTCTTTCCATTATTCGAAGAAGCAGCAATTCCCCCCATTGCCTTGCATCTTCCGCTTTAAGCAAATCTATCAGAATTTCTTCATCCTTAAGATATTCCCATACTCCGTCCGTACAAAGCAGAAATGCGTCTCCCGCTTCAAGTTCTGCGTCACAGACATGTATATCCGGTTCACTGCGCTCTTTGTTCCCGATAGCGCGAAGCAGACAGGACTGGTCTTCGTCACGGCATATTTCTTCTTTGGTGATTTCGCCCGCTTTATATTTTTTGTAAGACACGGAGTGGTCTTCCGTACATCCGTAAATCCCGCTTTCATGAAGATAATAAAGTCTGGAATCACCGACGTTAGCCCATACCGCACTTTTTCCGTCGATTGCCAGCGCAACGGCCGTACTCTTCAGTACGCTTTGTCTTTCCTGCTGGATCGCCAGAATGTGCGTATTGGCCGCCGCAATCTGTCCGGTAAGCCACTCGCTCCGGTTCTCTTCCTGACAAGACCAGCCTTCGAGTATGGTATCCACGACACAATCCGACGCATCTTTTCCAAACTGATGTCCGCCAAGTCCGTCCGCTACGACAAAAATCCCACAATCATCAAAATATTTCGAACCGATAGAATCTTCGTTATAAGAACGGCCGCCCTGGCTTGAATATTGAAACTCGTCAAAATACATTTCGTTACCCCACTTCAACCCGCAGAACATTTGTATTTTCGCCTACATAAAAGCTTTCGCCCGCTTTTAAATGATACGGAATATTTGGCTCCAGCCTCTGTCCGTTTAAAAGATACGTGCCGTAAGATGAATTAAGATCCGTAACAAGAAATTCACCCGTATCCGGATTCCAGCTGACAGAACAGTGTCTCTTGCTGACTCCCGGCGTTCCTTCCCGAAAGGCAATCGCGCAGTTGGCCGCATCGCGCCCGATCATAACCGGCGTTCTTCCCAATGCGTAGCTTATGCCGTTATGCTGCACGGACATGGAACGCAGCATTGCCTTTTTTGCCTGCGGATTTTCCTGTAATCCGGACTGCGCCGGAGCGGCTTTTGACGGATCGGACTGCGCCTTCTTTTTTCCTTTGCCGGCCATTACTACTATAATAATGACCAAAACCGCAACACCAAGCAGGACGGCGCCGATCAGTAAAATTTTATTATCCGAAACGCCGCCTTTTTTTAAATCTCCTTCCATTACATATTTGATATTATTATTATTCAGCATGGGAATTACTTCATCGATGCTGACCGCGTAATAATTGGTTTCCGCCTGATTGGATACATATAATGTGTTAACGCCGATAACAGATCCGTTACCATTGACCATCGGCCCTCCCGAATTACCGTGCTGTATGACCGCGTCGGTCTGTATCCGCTGTACGCCGGTTCCCGATGAAACGACAAAACGGCTGACAGTTCCCGCAGTAACGCTTACATCTGTTTTTCCCCAATTGGATACGGCCCCGATAATTTCGTTATCCGACAACCCTGGATATCCCACGCAATATACGTCGGAGCCAATCATGTCGTCCGTCGGACTGCAAAGGGGAATCGCCTTTCTCTCACCGGTCGGAGACGCAAGCTTTAAAATAGCTATATCCTTTGTTTCGTTATAATCTATGACATATGCCTCGTCATAATCGTCAGAGCTGTAAAATACACGGATTTTTGCCCTTACATCGACAGTTCCCCCGTTTATTTCCGCCTTGACGGTTTCTCCTGCCCCGCAGTTTTGAAAATCCGAAATAACATGGTGATTTGTAATCAGATATTCCGGATTTTCATCCGGACTTCCTACAAAAAAACCGGTTCCCCATCCTATGATTTCTCCGTATGTTCCCGGAATCTCCAGATACGTCGCTACGACAACCGTGCTTTCCCTTACCTCTGTATTAAACGCGGACGCATGCACTTTCATAGTCCCTGTCTGACCCCATATAAACAACATTAACAGCATAAAAGCCTGTCGGCATAATCTTTTTATTCTCATATAGACCTCCTCCTTAATACAGGCACTTCACAATTAATGCCGTATAGTTATCCTGATTCGTTTTTGCATGCGCCGCTATTTTCTGTTCAATCTGCCCGCACATTGCCTGCACAGACATAAGGCTCAGCGAATTTTTAATTTCATCCTCATCCATAACGCCTCCCACACCGTCGGAGCATGCCAGCAGTACATCGCCTTCCTTAAGCGGGAGCGGCCTCACCGAACAGTCCACATCATCAAATCCTTTCATTCCCAAAAACTGTGTCAAAGCGGCCGCTTCCGAAGCTTCTCTGCCTTCTTGCGGATTCATTGTCCCTAAGCGGATGCTTTCAAGGTACATCTGATTACGCAGATTATGTTCCCTGTTAAGCCGATACAGACCGGAGCCGCGCTTCAGATATAAAAAGCTGTCTCCGACACTGGCATAATAAAGCTTTTCATCATAAACAATTCCTGCTGCAATCGTACTTCCGCCGTCTCCGTCAAGATTCTTTTCAACTTCCCCGGCCGCCAGATATATACTCTCCTTCAGCCAGCCTGCCATATCCTGATTTCTGTCCATGGACGCAAATGCGTTCCGAAGACTCGCAACAGCCGTTTCGCTTGCCAGTTTTCCGTTCTTCATACCGCCCATGCCGTCACACACCGCAAACAGCAATCCCTTTTCCATAATTTCCGTTACGTCAAACGCATTGATAATGGTAAAAGAGTCCTCCTGCCTGTCTCTCGAACCGATTCCCTGCAGATTTGCCGCCTGATATGTAAGCTTTCTTCTCCTGTGCACCGGGGACTGTACTGCCTGTACCGGCCCTCCTTTTTGTTTTTTTCCGAAATTAAACATGCTAATCACCCTGCTTCAGGCCGTCCTGCCATGTAAAATTCTCATTGCAGAACGGTATGAAAACAAATTTACTGTCGCCAAACTCTATCAAATCATAAGACTTAAGCCTGATCGGAACATATGTAGGCTCATCATTTACATAAATATTATTTGTATTTTCGGCCGGGATCAAATGAAAATTATTATGCTTTTCGTCATAAGCAAGTCTTGCATGGTTTTCCCTGGTAATCGTTGTATCTCCTTTCATGCAGATATCCATCTTTTCACTTCTTCCAATGGTGTTATTCTTTGCCCAGATGCGAAAGTCCTTTCCTTTGTCGGGCCCGTCAATACATACCAGCCATCCGACAATCGGCTCCAGGTTCATACTTTTCTGAAAGACACCGACGGTTTTTCCGGTATTTTCTTCCTCTTCCTTCTGCCTGCGGTAGCTCTGCGGCGCTACGGTCGCGCCGATTTCCGGCCCCGATGCCAACCCCGGCGCAGGTCCAAAGCCCGCCCCGACCGGTGCCGTCTTTCCTATGCCGGAATCTCCTGCCGCCCCAAATTCAATGCGCCTGACCTCCCCGTTACAGTAAGGACAGGACGCATACTGCTCCGAATCATATAAATGTCCGTTTCCACACTCTGCAAAAGCCATTTTTTACCCTTCCTTTCTTTTTATTTACCGAAACATTTCTTCATCTATAACGGCCGCTTTCCCTGCGGCAGAGCAAGAGGATATTTTTCGCCTGCCATGCGTCCTCCCCTATTCGTTACTCTCCATATCCCGGTCGTCTATAATAACCGGTTCACTTTCTCCATTCACATCGGCTACTATAATTTCATTACAGTTTCCCCATGAACACACCGACATCAGTTGTGTGTCCTTTAACAATGAAAGATATTTAAAGTGCTGCCCGAACGTACCCTCATAAACAAGCACTACCTCAATTTGATCCTTGTTCGCATCCATATCGGCCTTAAACCGGCAAACATTCGGAATGCAAATATCTTCTTCAGCATCTTCATAGGAATAAATAAAATAAATATATTGGTCCGCAACATTCAGGGCTGAAAAATCTCCGGGCCAGGATTCTTTATAAAAGTCATACTTCCCATATATCTCTTCTTTGACTGCATTATATTGGAAAAAGCTGGTGGAACCCTCAATCTGATCTGAATATAACCCGTATATGTAATTTCCGTCCGAAGCAAGCTCGCGACATTTCCCGATTTTTTCGAAATCAAGCAGCAATTCCGGCTGTGCCCCGAAATTATCCGCCGGAAGTTTATATAATTTTGAAGAATCTTCTGTGAAAAGATAGTATAAATTTCCGTTAAGGAAAGTAAGCCCTTCACTTCCGTCACATGCAACCGTTCCCAAAAGCGCTCCGCTGTTTCTGTCAATGCAATACAAACCGACATCATCATTTTTAAAAATATAAAAATATTGATCAGATACGTAAAGCGTCGCTATTGTATCGTAGCTTTCCAGCTGGGGTATTTTTTGCTTATTTGTGCCGTCCCGGTTTACGCAATACGCCGTCCCCGTATTGATGTAATACGCCGTATCGTCTATGATACTAATACAGCGAACATAACCGGTGTCATCCAAATATCTTGCATCGTCATCAATATATACAAGTCCGTTTCCTCCCGGATACGCCAGCGCCACACCGTTATTGTATGCCGCAATCTGCCCGTACTGCGCTATATTGTTCGGCGTATTTCCCTGTATCGTATCCGTAAACGGAGTCCCAATTTCCAGTTCTACAGGCGGCTGGTAATCCGGCATACTATCCTGATTAACATTCGGCTCATTCTTTTCACTGAAATTGTCAACCGGATCGCCGCTATTATCGTTCGCATCCTCTAACAAATCATAATGCGCCATTTTATTATTGTTTGTATTGTCAGCCGGTTTGGCCTTATTGCCTGAGAAAACCGCAACTGCAACGATTGCAATAACGGCCGCTGCGCCTGCACCAATTCCTGCCCAAAGAAGCTGTTTTTTCTTTTCCGTTTGAGGCGCCGACGGCTGTTGTGGCACACTTGCCGGTTCGGGCTGCGGCATTACAGGCGGAGGTGTCTCTTCCGACTTTTGTCGTACAGCGCTCTGCGGCGCCGTCTCACCCATAAGCGCCTGCTTAAACGCTTCCATAGTCTGAAAGCGCTCCGACGGCTGTACGCTCATCGCCTTCAGAATTGCTTCCTCCTTATTTTCGGGAATTGAAACGCCCAGATTCCCCGGCGGAATCAGTTCATCTTCCTCCATCCTGTCAATGGAATCCGGCGGACGTCTTCCGGTAATCGCAAAATAAAGGCTGGCTCCCAATGTATATACATCCGTAAACGGTCCCTGCTTCCCGCGTCTTGTATACTGCTCCTTCGGTGCGAATCCGTGCTTTAAAACAACGTCCAAGCTACGGCTTTTGTCTCCGAGACTGTACCTGGCAGCTCCGAAATCCAAAAGCTTTACAGTTCCTTTATCGGTAATATAAATATTGTCCGGCGTTACGTCACGGTGCACGATCCCGCGGCGGTGAACCGCCGCCAGCGCATCGATCACGGGAAGAAGGATTTTCTCCGCTTCCTCATAGCTCACCCTTCCTCCGTGTTCCTTTATATATCTGTCAAAGCTGATTCCCTCCACAAAATCCATGACAAAATACGCCGTCTGGTTTTCTTCAAAATAACTGTGCACACGGACAATATTTTCATTTCCGATAAATTCCGCAAGGGTCTCCGCCTCCTGCTGAAAGCATGCCTTTCCGTAGGCAAAACTTTCGGCGCGTTCTCCTGCAAACGCCGTAACCGCCGTCCGGGTTCTGGTCACCATGGAATCCGGAAAAAATTCCTTTATGGCAACCTCCTGGCCGCTCTTATGGTCCTGAGCCTTATAGGTGATTCCAAAACCGCCCTGGCCCAGTACCTTCTCAATAATGTATTGTCCTGCCAAAACGCTTCCCTGCGGCAGAGCAAGGGGATATTTTTCATCTGTCATACGGTTCTTCTCCTGTTGGAATAATCGAAAATGCCCTGATATTATTATTTTAAAAATAAGTAAAAGAAATAGCAGTCCGGTTTTCCGGTAAACAAAAAACACTATAAATCTGTTTTCCTTTTATGGATTTTCCACAAAAGAAAAGCAAACTTATAGCGTTTTTATTACCACTTCTATATTTATCTAAAATTTTACCTAAACTGTCAGCAAGCCAAGCCAAGCCAAGCCAAGCCAAGCCAAGCCTAGAATAAAAGAGAAAAGTCCATTGCAATACTATTGATTTCAATCATATAATATATTTAATAAAAATTTTTATATATAATAAAATAA
>ERZ779637.326-NODE-326-length-33696-cov-13.839392_pt1 | contig 33696 bp, 29 predicted proteins | sample MGYA00514196_ERZ779637 | MGnify/ENA primary metagenome ERZ779637 (study PRJEB29562, sample SAMEA4376700) | mouse gut metagenome | isolation source: Cecum | study: EMG produced TPA metagenomics assembly of the A DSS colitis mouse model was used to assess the...
GGGAGACGCTTGCATAGCGGCGAGGTTGCAATCCTCGCCGTTTTATTGTATATTAACGTGAGAAGCGTGCGAGAAGAACTTCTAAAGCTCAGCAGCAGAGGCTGCCTCGCTAAGAGGTTTTAAGTCTCGCACAAGAGAAAGCTAAAAAGCAGCATTCTCCGCTCGGGTTTGCGATTATACGGCGAGGCATTCTTCGCATGGACTTGCGGAATAGTATTTGCTGCATTAATTGGAATGAGCGGAAAGGGAAAAGAGGTTGGGGAGTTATGAGAATAATAGAAGGCGGAGTGACTGCGGCGGCGGGTTTTGAGGCTGCCGGGGTGGAAGCGTCGATCAAATATCAGAACAGAAAGGATATGGCGCTGATTTACAGCCAGGAGCCCTGCCGGGCGGCCGGGGTATTTACCGGAAACGTGGTGAAGGCGGCTCCTGTTTTGTGGGACAGGGAGATTGTGGCGCATTCCCCTTACGCGCAGGCGGTGGTAGTCAATGCGGGTATTGCCAACGCCTGTACGGGAAAGCAGGGGTATGAGTGCTGCAGGCAGACGGCGCAGAAGGCGGCGGAAGCGCTGGACGTTTCGCCCGATGCCGTTCTGGTGGCGTCCACCGGCGTGATCGGCTGGCAGATTCCCGTGGAGAAGATTGTGGCTGGTGTGGACAGGCTTGTGCAGGCCAAGGCACATACGCCGGAGGCGGGGCTTGCGGCCGTGGAGGCCATGATGACTACGGACACGAAGCCGAAGCAGGCGGCGGTGCAGATTGAGGTCGGCGGGAAAACCGTGACTGTGGGCGGTATGTGCAAGGGCTCCGGTATGATTCATCCGAATATGAGCACCATGCTCTGCTTTATCACAACCGATATCGCGATTTCCAAAGCGCTTTTACAGGAAGCGCTCAGCGAGGATGTGAAGGACACCTTCAACATGATTTCCGTGGACGGGGACACTTCCACCAACGATACGCTGATCGTGCTGGCGAACGGCCTCGCAGGAAACCCCGAGATCACGGAGCGGAATGCGGACTACGATAAGTTTAAGGAAGCGCTGCACTATATAGACGAGACGCTGGCGAAAAGGATGGCCGGGGACGGCGAGGGTGCGACGGCTCTGTTTGAAACACGCGTTATCCATGCGGCAACGAAGGAGGAGGCGCGTGTTTTGTGCAAATCCGTGGTCTGCTCCAGCCTGACGAAAGCCATGATCTACGGCCATGACGCCAACGTGGGGCGTATCATGTGCGCCCTCGGCTACGCGGGTGTGGATTTCGACCCGCAGCAGGTGGATCTCTACTGCGAAGCCGGCGGAAACCGTATACAGATCTGTAAGGACGGTATGCTGACCGACTACGACGAGGCCGAGGCGACAAAACTGCTCTCAGCTCCCGAGGTAACCGTGATCGTGGACATGCACAGAGGCGATGCCGAAGCCGCCGCCTGGGGCTGCGACCTGACTCATGAATATGTCAATATCAACGCGGATTACCGGAGCTGACAGAAATGAATCAATAATGAAAAGAGGCACAATATGGAACAGCAGGAAATGGATAAAATTCTGGCAAAAGCGGAGGTCTTGATCGAAGCCCTTCCCTATATCCAGAAATTTAACAGAAAGATCATCGTGGTAAAATACGGCGGCAGCGCCATGAGCAACGAGGAACTGCAGCGAAACGTCATCAAGGACGTGACGCTCCTTAAGCTTGTCGGTTTTAAGCCCATTATCGTTCATGGCGGCGGCAAAGAGATCAGCCGCTGGGTCGGCAAGGTCGGTAAGGAGGCGGAGTTTGTGAGCGGCCTGCGGGTGACCGACGACGAAACCATGGAAATCGCGGAGATGGTGCTGAATAAAGTCAACAAAAATCTTGTGCGCATGGTGGAGGAGCTGGGTGTTCGGGCGGTCGGTATCAGCGGCAAGGACGCGGGGCTTTTACAGTGTAAGAAGAGGTATGCGGACGGGCAGGACATCGGTTTTGTGGGCGAGATTTGCGGCGTTGACCCGAAGGTGCTCTACGATCTTCTGGAGAAGGATTTCCTGCCCATCGTGGCGCCCATCGGTCTGGATGAACAGTTTATGACCTACAATATCAATGCGGACGACGCAGCCTGCGCCATCGCCAAGGCGGTGGGTGCGGACAAGCTGGTGTTCCTCACGGATATCGAAGGGCTTTACAGAGATATCAACGACAAATCCAGCTTTATCTCAAGATTGACGGCAACGCAGGCGGAGGAGCTGATTGACAGCGGCTGTATCGGCGGCGGGATGCTCCCGAAGCTGGGGAACTGCACGGATGCCATCAGAGAGGGCGTAAACCGGGTGCATATTCTGGACGGACGGATTGCCCACTGCCTGCTGCTGGAAATCTTTACCGATCACGGTATCGGCACGGCGATCATAGCAGACCGGGATAAAGAAACACTGATCGGCTGACTGTGAAACGCCATCTTCGTTGTTGGAAATGCACAAATAGCATAAGGTTATACTATTTGCACAATTAATATAAATCTGAGAAGCGTTTCGCAATACATAAATATGTATAGAAAGAAGGCAGAAAAATGAGTGCGGAAATGCAAAGTTATATAGATGAGGCGGAGCAGGCGCTGCTTCACACCTACAACCGTTATCAGGTCGTATTTGATAAGGGGGAAGGCGTGTACCTCTACGATATGGACGGGAAAAAATATCTGGATTTTGTGGCGGGAATCGCCGTGTTTGCGTTGGGCTATCACCATGAAGCCTACAACGACGCGCTGAAAAGCCAGATTGATAAGATTATCCATACCTCAAACTACTATTACAATGCGCCCGCCATCGAGGCGGCGAAAAAACTCAAAGAGATCTCCGGCATGGATCGCGTGTTCTTTACGAACAGCGGCGCGGAGGCTGTGGAGGGCGCCATCAAGGCGGCGCGCAAGTATGCGTACCTGAAAGACGGGAAAACGGATCACGAGATCATTGCCATGAATCATTCTTTTCACGGACGCACCATGGGAGCGCTTTCGGTGACGGGAAATCCCCACTACAGGGAAGCCTTCGAGCCGATGATCGGCAATATACGATTCGCTGATCTGAATGATTTTGAAAGCGTGATGGCGCAGGTAAACGACAAGACCTGTGCGATTCTTTTTGAGACCGTGCAGGGAGAGGGCGGCATTTATCCGGCCACGGAGGAGTTTATGCAAAAGGTCAGGAAGCTCTGCGACGAGCGGGACATTCTGATGATACTGGATGAGATCCAGTGCGGCATGGGGCGCACCGGAACGATGTTTGCGTGGCAGCGCTATGGTATTAAGCCGGATGTGATGACCACGGCGAAGGCGCTCGGCTGCGGCGTGCCCGTGGGCGCGTTTTTGATGACGGAGAAGGTGGGGGCCAATTCTCTTGTCGCCGGCGACCACGGTACCACTTACGGAGGCAACCCGCTTGCCTGTGCGGCAGTCAGCAAGGTGATTGACCTGTTTAAAGAGCAGGATGTGCTCTCCAATGTGAACAGGGTTGGCGCGTATCTGGAGAAGCGGCTTGACGAGCTCGTCGAAGAGTTTCCCTGCGTGGAGACAAGGCGAGGAGCCGGGCTCATGCAGGGGCTTGTGTTCAACAGACCCGTGGGAGATATCATCAAGCAGGCCATGGAACGGGGGCTTGTGCTGATCAATGCCGGGACGAGTATCATCCGTTTTGTGCCGCCGCTTGTCATCACGGAGGAACATGTGGACGATATGATAGAGATTTTGCGCGACAGTATAGAGTGAAAAGAACTTCTAAAGCTCAGCAGCAATGGCTGCTTCGCTAAGAAGTTCTAGGGAAGCGCTGATTAAATCAGCACTTCCTTAGAGCCTCCGGCGGATGCACACGGATTTGCAAAGGAATGTGCCGCTTCGCGGCGCAAATCCGGTGCGGGAAACGCTTTAATCAGCGTTTCCCTAGATTTGCTTCGCAAATCACTTTCACTCAGGAGAATGCCTGAAAAGCAGCATTCTCCGCGGTGATTTGAGATTCCGCGATGCGGAATCATGGCGGATAGAGTGAGATCTGGAAAATAAGGAGAGCGGAATTGACATTTAAGAAAAGATTACTGATGATCCTCGCGCTCGCCCTGATTGCGGGCGGGCTTTACGGCGCGGGGAGGCTTGGTCTGGCTGTGCTGCCGCAGGCGGAGGAAGAGACGGGGGAGGATTCTCTGTTCGGGCACAGGGAAACCCTGTATTTGTGGTATGCGGATGAGGGGCTTACGGATTATTTGAACGGTGTGGCAGTTTCCTACAGCGAATATCAGGACGAGGTGCGCGTGGTGCCTGTTTACACACAGGGGCTGGAGTATCTGGAGACGATCAATCAGGCGTCTCTGCAGGAGGAAGAGGTTCCGGATCTGTATATTGTTAGCAATGACGCGCTGGAAAAGGCGTATCTGGCCGGGCTTGCCTGTGAGGTAAAACTGCCGGAGGGCGTGAAGCCCATGGAGGAGCTGCTGCCGGGAACGGCGGTTCGGGCGGTGACGTACCATGACAAACAAATCGGCTATCCCTTCTACTATGAGACGAGCTGCCTCCTTTACAACAAAACCTATCTGGAAGAATGGGCCGAGGCGCAGATCACGGCCGAGCGGGATCAGGCTATGGCCGAGGACGCGCAGGGACAGGCGGACAACGGCGACGTGGAGGAAGAGATACGGGAGGCTTCCGAGGAGGAAGAGGTTTCTGCAGAGGAGATCGAGGCCAAAATGGAAGAGGCCATTCCCGAGACGATAGACGAAATTTTGTCCTTTGCGGATGTCTATGATGCGCCGGAGCAGGTGGAGGCGGTTTTTAAGTGGGATGTATCGGACATTTTTTATAATTATTTTATCGTGGGAAATTATATTGATGTGGGCGGTGTCAATGGTGATAATGAGGATTCTATCGGTATTTATAATGAAAACGCGATTCGGGCGCTTCGGGTGTACCAGAATCTGAACCAGTTTTTTTCCATAGACACGAAGGAAATCAGCTATGACGGCGTTCTGCAGGATTTTTTGGACGGTAAGATTGTCTACACGGTAGCGACTACGGATGCGCTTTCCAAATTGGAGAAGGCCCGCGCGGACGGAGACTTCTCCTATGATTACGGCTTGACCCGCGTGCCGGATGTGAGCGGGGAGCTGTCTTCCGCACCCCTGTCCGTGACGCAGTGTGTCGGCGTCAACGGTTATTCCGCGAAGAAAGAAATGGCCAACGAATTCGCGGTGTACCTGACGCAGTACAACACGCAGGAGCTCTATGCCCGAACGGGCAAGCTGCCCGTACACTGTGACGAGGGGACTTATGACGATCCGAACGCGGCGGCTTTTCTGGAGGAATACGCCCGGTCGGTTCCCATGCCGAAGATGATCGAGACCAGCAATTTCTGGGTACAGCTTGAGATCGCCTTCGCCAGAATCTGGGAAGGCGCGGATGCCAATGACGAATTGAAGGCATTGTCTGAGCAGATTATGGGGCAGGTTCTTGGTGAAGCGTACACCGAAGAATATATCGATGTGCCGATTCCCGTGGAGGAGACGGAGGAAGAGGACGACGGTATGGAAGAATAATTACCGACCGATATGGTCAACCTAAGACAAGACAGCTTATGCTGTCTTGTTTCGCTCTGCGGCATAGGCAGAGTCAGAGGACGGGAGGTAATTATGTTAGGATTTTGGATCGCCATTTTATCCGGCGCGCTGATGAGCGTGCAGGGAGTCTTTAACACGCAGGTTACGAAACAGTCAGGGATTTGGGTGGCCAATGCCTTTGTGCAGTTTACGGCGCTTTTGGTCTGTCTGGCCGTCTGGCTTGCCACGGATCGGGCGTCGTTTTCCGCGCTCTTACAGGTGGAGCCGAAATACATGCTGCTCGGCGGCGCCATCGGCACCTTTATCACGTACACAGTCATCAAGAGCATGGAGCAGCTTGGGCCTGCGCGGTCAGTGATGTTTATCGTGGTTTCCCAGCTTATCGTCGCCTATGTCATTGAAGTTCTCGGTCTTTTCGGGGTGGAGAAGCAGCCCCTTGAGATGAAAAAGCTGCTGGGAGCGGGTGTGATGATTGCCGGAATCGTAATTTTTAAGTGGACATAGGACGGGATTTATTTTACAATGAGAATACAGCGCATAGCGGGAACCTCCCAGGGGGCGATGAAGCCCGGAAGGGAGACTATGCAGATGAAAAAAGGAAAGAGACGGGCAGACAGAATATGGCAGGCGGGACTGGCATTCGCACTGCTTTTGCTGTTGTGTGGCTGTACGAAGAAGGAAGAGCTTCTTCTTTTGAATGAAGAGAACGCGGCGGAAGGGCAGCCCGCTTTACAGGGAGACGCTGTTGGACAGACAGCTTTTACGGGAGATACGGAGAAAACTGTGGCTTCCGGACAGGAAGCTTCCGCACAGGGCGTTTTGGGGGGAAAGGATCAGTGTGCTGTGGACGGAGAGAACAGGGGGGCGGGGATGTCCTCCACGTTGGATTTGGCGCAGGCGGATGCTGCGCCAATACAGCCCGGCGTGATTTACGTCCACGTCTGCGGCGCGGTGGTGAGTCCGGGCGTTTATGAGCTGGAGACGGGAAGCCGCGTCTACGAGGCGGTACAGCGGGCGGGCGGCTTTACGGAAAACGCGGAACAGAATTATGTAAACCAAGCGCAGGCTCTGGAGGACGGCGTGAAGCTGGTGATTCCCACGAGGGAGGAGGCGGCAGCCGTCGAAGAGAGGGAAGCAGCTTTCGCGTCGGAAAAGGCGCAGGAGGGCGTATCAGATCAGCCGCAGGACGGCGCGGGGAAAGAAATCGGCATTGTCGGCGGCACAGCCCCGGAAGGACAGGGAAGAGACACAGACGGTGTGCAGGACGGCAGAATCAACATCAATACTGCTTCGGCGGCGCAGCTTTGTGAAATTCCCGGCGTCGGCGCAACGAGGGCGGCAGCCATCATATCTTACAGGGAATCTCACGGCGCGTTTGAGAAGCCGGAGGATATTATGAAAGTGAATGGCATCAAAGAAGGCATGTATGAGAAAATAAAGGACAGCATCAGTGTAAACTAGTGCGCCATTTTCCAATTGCATACACTTTTTGCGAAGTCCAGAATTTCCTTATACAAGGCGTTTGAGGGAGGCGATGCGGTGGCATCGTTGACCGAAAACAACGCAGTAGAAGGGAATGCTGGCAAGCAAAAAAGGATAGTTAATTGGTAAATGGAGCACTAGAAAGACAGGCAGGGCGTGAAGTATGGCACAGAGAGTTTTGGTAGTGGATGATGAGAAATTGATCGTGAAGGGCATTCGTTTCAGTCTGGAGCAGGACGGCATGGAAGTCGACTGCGCCTACGACGGGGAGGAGGCCTTGAGGCTGGCGGAGGAAAATGCGTACGACATGATCCTTCTGGATGTGATGCTGCCGAAAATGACAGGTTTTGAGGTGTGCCAGCAGATTCGCGGGTTTTCCAATGTGCCGATCGTCATGCTGACGGCCAAGGGCGATGATATGGATAAGATTCTGGGGCTTGACAACGGTGCTGACGATTATATTACGAAGCCCTTTAATATTTTGGAGGTAAAGGCCAGAATTAAGGCCATTATGCGCAGGACGAACCGTCAGGCGCCGGAGAAAAAGGAGGAGCCCCGGTTGGTGGAGCGGGGTGATATGCGCCTTGACTGCGAGGGCCGGAGAGTGTATATCAAGGATCGGGAGATCAACCTGACTGCCAAGGAATTTGAGGTGCTGGAGCTTTTGATGCGGAATGCCGGAAAAGTTTACGGCAGGGAGGAGCTTCTTAAGCTGGTGTGGGGCAGCGATTATCCCGGTGATGTGCGGACTGTGGACGTACATATCAGAAGACTGCGCGAAAAAATAGAGGAAGTGCCCGGTGAGCCTGTGTATGTGCGGACAAAGTGGGGCGTTGGATATTACTTTGCTTAAATCACATTTACATCAAATTACATTCTTGAGGAGCCTGAAGGGGCGTATTTTTCTGATTCTGCTCATTGTCGGGCTGATTCCGTGCTTTATCATGCGTTATGCGATCCTGCAGAATTATGAGCAGCGGGCGGTAAATGTCAGAACTTCTGACATTTCCACCCAAGTCAGGATTCTGGCAAATCATCTGATTACCTACCATTATCTGCAGGACACTTCTTCCGAGGTCATCAATGCGGAGCTGGAGCAGCTTTCGAATCTGTATGACGGCCGTGTGCTTGTCATCAACGCGGATCTTTGGATTGTGAAAGACACCTACGGTATCAGCGAGGGAAAAACCATTATCTCGGAGGAGGTCATCCGCTGTCTGCGCGGCGAGAGCGCAAACAGGTACGACAGGGAAAACGGCTATATTGAGATGACCATACCGATCACGGAGACACTGGAGGCGGATCTTCCGGTAGGGGCCGGGGAACGCATTGAGCTGGTGCGGGGCGTGATGCTTGTGAGCGCATCCAACGACAGCATTATCGCTACTATGGATATCCTGAACCGGCAGGCGGTAATCATCATGTCTATTGTCGGCATACTGATTTTTGTGGTGACGCTTTTGGTCTCCAAATTTTTGTTTGCGCCCTTTAAAAAGATGATAGCGGCGTTAGACCAGGTGCAGGAGGGCTATACCAGCGATCCGATTTCCGTGACGGACTGTCTGGAGACAGAGCATATCGGGGATGCTTTTAACCGAGTGCTCGGGCGCATGAAGATGTTGGATGATTCGAGACAGGAGTTTGTGTCGAACGTGTCCCACGAGCTGCGCACGCCGATCACCTCCATGAAGGTACTGGCGGATTCCCTGATTACCCAGAAGGATGTGCCGTTAGAAGTCTATCAGGAGTTTATGACAGATATCGCTGCCGAGATTGAGAGGGAGGATAAGATCATCAACGACCTGCTCTCACTCGTAAAAATGGACAGGACATCGGCGGATCTGAATATTTCAGAGGTGGATATCAACGCCCTTGTGGAGCTGATTATGAGACGGCTGCGTCCCATCGCACAGCGCCGAGATGTGCAGCTTGTGTATGAGAGCCTGCGGCCTGTGAAGGCGTCGGTGGACGAGGTAAAACTCACGCTTGCGCTCTCCAATCTCGTGGAGAACGCGATCAAGTACAATAAGGAACACGGCTTTGTGAAAGTGACGCTGGACGCAGACCACCAGTTCTTCACGGTGAAGGTGGAGGATTCCGGCGTGGGCATCCCGGAGGATGCGCTGGAACATATCTATGAGCGTTTTTACCGTGTGGATAAGTCGCGTTCCAGGGAGATCGGGGGCACGGGGCTGGGACTTGCCATCACCAAAAGTGCGGTTGTCATGCACAGAGGTTCGATCAAGGTGGCGAGCATTGAGGGGGAGGGCACCGACTTTACGGTGAAAATTCCTTTGAAGTACATTGCTGTTTAGCGGGAGGTAAGTATGAAAAAGGCGGGACACCTGCTTTTGCGCATCGCACTGGTTATGGGACTGCTCCTGTGTACGGCCTGCGGGGACAGGAGGGAAGCGCAGGAGGTCACTTCGTACAAGATATATTATGTAAACAATGATGAGACGAAGATCGTCGACCGGGAGTATATGAGTGAAACATCGGACGGGGCGCTTCTGCTCGCGGAGTTTTTGGAGCAGCTTGCCCACATATCGGAGAAGATGGAGTACGAGACGCTGCTTGAGAAAGAAATTTCGGTGGTGGGCCACACGCTCGACAACGGCCTGCTGACGCTGGATTTTGACGAGAGTTATCACAATCTGCGGGGAACGCGGGAAATTCTTGCGCGGGCATCTATTGTGAGGACGCTGACGCAGATTCCGGGTGTGGAGCGGATCACCTTTACGGTGAATGGGGAGCAGCTTATGGACGCGGCGGGAGCGGCTGTGGGAGTGATGGCGGCGGACACCTTTATTGAGAATGCGGGCAATGAGATCAACGCCTATGAAAAGGTGGATCTGCGGCTCTATTTCGCCAATGAGGCGGGGGACAGTCTGGTGGAGGAAATCCGCCGCAATGTAGTGTACAACAGCAATATTTCGCTGGAAAAGCTTGTGGTGGAGAAGCTTGTGGAGGGTCCGATGGCGGAGGGCGCGTACCCGACGATCAATCCGACGACAAAGATTGTGAGTGTCACCGTGAAGGATGGGACGTGTTATGTAAACTTAAATAACGATTTCCTCAACCAGCCCTACAATGTAGCTTCCGATGTAACGATCTATTCCATCACCAATTCGCTGGCGGAGCTTTCCAATGTGAATCGGGTGCAGATATCCATAAACGGCGAGACAAATATTTCATACCGGGAGAATATGAGCCTGAACAATGTGTTTGAGAGAAACTTGGATATATTAGAGTGAAAAGAGCTTCTAAAGCTCAGCATAGATGACTTGGAAGTTCTTTTCACTCGGGAGAATGCCCAAAACAGACATTCTCCGCACTGGTTTAAAATACAAATAATACAGGGAGGACAAATATGCGCAGACCACTATGCCTGCTCGGGCTGGCATTTGTGATGGTTCTGCTTCTTGGGATCCATCTGATTCCGCACGATTCTCCGGATTATGGGGGCCTTGCCGGGGAAACGCTGGCCGCCGTGGGACGTGTGGAGTGGAAGGAGCACAGAATTTCCGGTTCGGACGAAGTTCTTGTGGTCACTTTGGAGCAAGTCATCATTTTGAAATCGGATCAAATATCCGTTCTGAAACAAATCTTAGCAGATTCTGACACAGATGATTTACATTCGAAAGCTGCAGATTCCGTAAAGAAAACAGAAAAATTTTTAGAAGAATACAGGGGGAATCTCCGCCTTGCGGACACAGAAGAGATCAAGGGGATTTTATGCTATCTCGGCGCGGAGGAAAACCCGGCCATGGGAAGTATGATTTTGGTGGAAGGGAAGTTTCGCCCGTTTGCCCATGCGAGGAATCCCGGAGAGTTTGACGCGGCGGACTATTATCGTGTTTCGGGGCAGCAGGGCAGACTGATGCGGGCGTCCTGTCTGGCGCAGGGCAGGGATTATTCCGTTTTTCGGGAGGGACTGTACCGCTGTCGGGAATATCTGTCGCTCCTTATTGATGCCTGTTACCCCGAAAAGGAGGCGTCCGTTATGGGGGCAATGCTTCTGGGGGAGAAGGCCATGCTGGACGAGGGGATCAAAAGCCTGTACCAACAAAACGGCATCATACATATTCTGGCGATCAGCGGTCTTCATATCTCTATTTTGGGAATGGGTTTTCACAAACTGCTGCGGCGGCTGTGTATCACAAATTCGGTTAACATAATATTGTCGCTGGCATTGATGTACTGCTACGGGATGATGACGGGCATGGGGATATCCGTTGTTCGTGCGTTTGTGATGTTCGGTATGAAACTGTGTGCGGACTTGTGCGGCAGAACTTACGATCTGCTGACGGCAATGACGACGGCGGCGTTTCTGATTCTTGTCGAACAGCCGCTATATCTGACGCAGAGCGGTTTTTTATTCTCATTCGGTGCGGTGTGCGGTATCGGGTTTCTGCCGTCGGTATCCCGTCAATTTCCTGTGCTGTCTGACCGCTTTCCCGTGGGCAACCGCTTTTTGCAGGCGCTGTTTGCGGGTGTCTGGATTTCCCTTTGCACCCTTCCCGTGTATCTGTGTTTTTATTACGAGTTTCCGCCCTATTCCGTGCTTCTCAACCTGATCGTGATTCCGTGCATGGGCGCGCTCTTTTTGAGCGGGATTTTGGTGATGGGGGCGGCAGCCTGCTTTCTGCCGTTGGGACGACTGGCGGCTGTCCCCGGGGTCTGTATTCTGGGCTGCTATGAAAAACTCTGCAATTTTTGTGTGAAACTGCCCGGGCAGCGGTGGATCACGGGACGGCCTCAGAACTGGAAGGTTGTGGTTTTTCTTGGGATTTTGGCGGCGGCGGTGTTCTTTTCTGCGTCGATAAAGAGACGGCGTTTTTTGGGCGCGGTTTTCTGTGCGGCCTTTCTTCTGACATTTCACATGCCCGGGGGATTCGAGATCACCATGCTGGATATCGGGCAGGGCGACTGCATCTATCTGGCGGACGGGCAGGGCGGGCACTATCTGATCGACGGCGGCAGTTCCGACCGGAAGGAAGTGGAGACTTATCAGATTGTCCCGTTTTTGAAATATCGGGGTGTGAGCCGGCTTAATGCGGTGTTTGTCACCCACTCGGACGTGGATCACATAAGCGGGATTAAGGGGCTGATGGAGGACTGCGGGGAGACCGGAATGGAAATCGGCTGCCTGTATCTGCCTGATCTGGCAAAGGAGAGCAGGGATGAAAATTATCTGGAGCTGGCGGCGCAGGCGCGGGACTGCAACATTCCCGTGCGGTTTCTGCATGAGGGGGAATGTCTGCAGAATAAAAAAATTATGTTAACCTGTTTTCATCCGGACAAAAGTTATGTAAACTCAAACGCCAATGCGGGTTCCACGGTGCTCTACCTGACTTATGAAAACTTTTCCGCTCTCTTCACGGGAGATTTGGAAGGGGAAGGCGAGCGCCTTGTGACGGAGAGACTGTCGGATATGCGCGGGTCAGCAGGTCTTCCCGAACAAATCACGCTTCTCAAGGTCGCGCACCACGGCTCGAAAAATTCCACGGAGGAGACATTTTTGGAAATGGTCGATCCAAAGATTGCGCTGGTCTCCGCGGGGCGGGAAAATTCTTATGGGCATCCCCACAAGGAGACATTGGAGCGGCTTGCAGACCGGGAATGCCGGATTTACCAGACGCCTGTGAGCGGGGCGGTGACGGTCAGGGTGGTGAATGGGAGCGTGCGGGTGGAGGAGTATGTGACGAACTGAGGGGAAACTTGCCAAATTCTCCAATTGTCCGGCGGCGCGGGATACTTCTGCGGCTCTTCGGCCGTTTTGGAGAGCAGGAACGGCAAGGGGAGACGACCTGTCCGCATCATTCCTTTTTCCAGAGCAAAGGAGGACTGTAAGGCTTCCTATGCCAGAATGATGCGGCGTATATCGAAAAATTCCGGGGTATTTATATGCCCTTCTGTGCGGTTTTGCCCTGATACGCATCGTGACTTTGGAGCGGTGGCAGAAGCCTGTGCGGAAAGGTATGATAAAAGAGATGTTTCCCGTGCTGACGAAACCTGCCGCGGCAATCGGGAGATGCAGGGAAACACCGGTAATTATTTTCGCTATACGGAACCGCAGGCATTTTTTGTTCGGGAGAGCTGTACTTATCATCCGAAAAGCAGCGGCAGCAGCGGAGGCGGACACCGATTTTAGACCTTTTGAAAGATAGTTGTTTTTTGACGGATGACAGATTATACTGTTAATTATGAAAAAGTTAAACGAAGAAATCCGGGAAGGGACATTAAAACAGGCATATCTTCTGTGCGGGGATGAGGCGTATCTGCGCAGACAGTACAGGGACAGGGTGAAGAAGGCGCTTATGGGTGACGGCGACCTGATGAACCTGAACTGCTTCGAGGGGAAAGGCATCGTGCCGGGAGAGGTGGTCGATCTGGCGCAGACCATGCCGTTTCTTGCCGAGAGACGGGTTCTTGTCATAGAAAACAGCGGTTTTTTCAAGAAGGGTGGGGAGGATCTTGCGGCGTATCTGGCAGACCCGGCGCCCAGCGCTTATTTCCTGTTCGTGGAGGCGGAGGTCGATAAGAGGAGTAAACTCTACAAGGCGGTCACGGCAAAGGGACGGGTGATCGAGTGCAAAACGCCCGACGACGGTGTGCTGAAACGCTGGGTTGCGGAGCTTCTCATGAAGGATGGAAAGCGGATTACCCAGCGGGATCTTGACTTTTTTCTGGAAAAGACAGGGACGGATATGGAAAACATCCGCGGCGAGGTGGAAAAACTGGTCTGCTACGCTCTGGAACGGGATGTGATTACGGCGCAGGACATCGAGGCGGTCTGCGTCCGGCAGATCGGCAGCCGCATCTTTGACATGGTGGAGGCTGTTGCGGATAAAAGGCAGAAAAGGGCGATGGAACTGTACTACGACCTGCTGACCTTAAAGGAGCCGCCCATGCGGATTTTGTTTCTGATCGCCAGACAGTTTAACCTGCTTTTGCAGGTGAAGGAGCTGAAGAACAAAGGGTATGATACGCGCAGCATCGGTGAAAAGGTGGGGCTAAAGGGCTTTATCGCCGGGAAATATGTCAGTCAGGCGGCGAAATTTAAGGAGGCGGAGTTAAAGCGGGCGCTGACGGACTGTGTGGAGACGGAGGAGGCAGTCAAGACGGGAAGGATGAACGACGTGATGAGCGTGGAGCTTCTGATCGTGAAAAGCAGCAGGCAGCCGGGGAAGGCGAAAAGCTTGTAGAGGCTTGAAACGCACAGGCATGAAAAGTCTGGGATGCGGACAGCGGCATAGAGACGGCAAAATTCACAGTTAAACTGATGTTTTTGCAGAGGGTGAAAAACTTTCGGTTGCGCGCGGGGGTATCTTTACAGTACAATAGTAAGCGGAATGATTATTTACCGTCATTTACTTACATGAGAGATAATTGGAGGCATGACATGAGTATGCATATTGTTTGTCTGGATCTCGAGGGTGTGCTGGTGCCGGAGATCTGGATTGCCTTTGCGAAGGAGAGTGGTATTCCGGAGCTTACCAGAACGACGAGGGACGAGCCTGATTATGATAAGCTGATGAACTGGCGGCTCGGCATTCTGCGGGAGCACGGACTGGGGCTTAAGGAGATTCAGGAGACGATCTCAAAGATAGACCCGCTTCCGGGCGCGAAGGAGTTTCTGGACAAGTTGAGGCGCATGACGCAGGTTATCATTATCAGCGATACCTTTACTCAGTTTGCGGGACCGCTGATGGAAAAGCTAGGCCTGCCGACGATCTTTTGCAATTCTCTGGAGGTTGCGCCGGACGGAGCGATCACCGGGTTTAAGATGCGCGTCAAGGATTCCAAGCTTACCACGGTGAAGGCGTTACAGTCTATCGGATATGAGACGATTGCAGCCGGGGACAGCCATAACGATCTTGCCATGATTCAGGCGGGAAAGGCGGGATTTTTATTTAAAAGCACGGAACAGATTAAAAAGGATTATCCGCAGATACCCGCTTATGAGACTTACGAGGAGCTTTTAAATGCCATTGAAGAGGCGATGGCGCGGTAAGCTTTACAGGATAGGGGACAGGCCGGGATTCCGGCGACAAGCGAAAGGAGAAATATTTTATGAAATGTATGCGCGTGGCTTTGAAAGTGGATGTAGAGAAATATGAGATCGGCAAGGGCATGGAAGACGGCGTGGAGCTGTGGACGGATGTGGTGACCAGAGGCTGGTTTGTCACCGATTCCCTTGTTCAGATCAAGAAGGAAAACGGCGCGATTGTCTGCCCTTATATTCTTCACAAGAGGGGTAAGACATTTATTGCCGAGGGGGATTATATCATCACTGATGTGGATGGCTCCCGTCATGTGTGCAGCGGGGACAAGATCTTTGACAGATATAAGCCGATTGAGGAATAAATGCTTTATGTAAACTAAATAGGAAATACGGAGGGACAGAAAGTCTGTAAAAAAGATTTTCTGTCCCTTTTTGCGTCCCGTTTATGGGACTTATGAAATGCTATAGTGTATGCAAGCAATGGTTTTAAGCAAGGGGGTGTGATGATGAACAGGGGATTAGGCATGATTACGGCTTTTCTTGTTCTGGCTGCCGCTTTCTGTGTGGGCGGGACGGTTATGTGCAGGGAACGGACGGATTACACACAGGAAAATGAGAGATACGCGCTGCTCGAGGATGCTTTCACAGAGAGGACGAAAGGGATTCTGGAGGAGCGCGGGTATCGAAACAGCGGCGTGACGGTCACCTGGACGAGAGAGAATGGCGGCGAGAGAAGTTACCGGATGGAAATTCACCACAGGGGAATCAAAAGCCTCGGCGACGATGAGAGGGAGCGGCTTTCTGAGGCCCTGCGCTGTGCAGAGTTTTGCGCTGAGGTGGAGGATCTTTTCATTATTTACACTTGACTCGCCAGAACGAATGTTCTACAATGGGATATATAGAACGTTTGTTCACTAATCGGAAGAGTCTGCGCCGTGGATAGACATTTACCTATTTTGGGATTATACTAGTAGAGAAAATTTTTGTAAAAAGGAGATTCCTATGAGACATAATCCCAGACCACAGGAAATGTACAGACATTTTAAGGGCAATTTATACCAGATCCGCTGTCTTGCGAAGCATAGCGAGACGAGGGAACTGATGGTGGTTTATCAGGCGATGTACGGCACTTTTGAGATATATGTACGGCCGCTGTCCATGTTTATGGAGGAGGTAGACCGTGGGAAATATCCCGATGCCAGACAGAGATACCGCTTTGAGCTTCTGCAGGATATAGAGGACGAGGAGCCTGCTATTTTGACGGAGATTCCCGGGCGGGAGGAGTCTGCAGGTTTACCGAAAGACGCGATGGGAGATAAGAGGGAAGCGGATTATGTCGCGGAGCCTGCCGTGCCCGAAGCGGTTTCCGCAGAGGCAGCGCCGACGGAGGCCGTGCCGGAGGAAGAACAACTGAATATTGATCCTCTGGTGTTGGCGTTTCTTGACGCGGATTCCTATGAGCAGAAGCTTACGATTCTCGACTCTCTCCATAACCGGATCACGGACGATATGATTAATACCATGGCGGTATCGTCAGATCTGGAGATTAAGGAGGGGGATGTGGAGGACAGATACATGGAGCTTAGGAATTGTCTGCGCACTTTTGAGAAATTTGAGTGCAACAGATTGAGATAGTCAATTGTCTGTTGCAAAGGAGCTCCCGCCGGAGAGATCACGGATGGGGGTGTATTATGGCTTACGAACTGGAAAACAAACTTGTGGTGGGCGTGTCGTCCAGAACATTGTTTGATTTGACATTTGAGAATAAAATATTTGAGGAAGAGGGCATGGAGGCGTACAGCCGCTATCAGGTGGAGCATGAGGATGAACTGCTTCAGCCCGGGCCCGGATTCCCGCTGGTGCGGGCGCTTCTGAATCTGAATGAACTGCCGGGCATGGAGGGGCGTGTAGAGGTGATTATTATGTCCAGAAACAGCCCGGACACCTCTCTGCGGGTTTTTAAGGCGATCGAGCATTACGGCCTGCGGATCACCCGTGCGGTGTTGGCGGGAGGAGCATCGCTCGCCCCGTATCTGACGGCGTTTAAGACAGATCTTTTTCTGTCGGCCTGCGAGGAGGATGTACAGCGGGCCATTGATTCTAATATTGCGGCCGGCATCATCTGCACGGAAGGCATTACGACCTACGACTGCGACCGCAGGATAAGGCAGATCAGAGTGGCTTTTGACGGTGACGCGGTGCTCTTTTCGGATGAGTCCGAAAGAATTTTTCAGGAACAGGGTTTGGAGGCATTTGAGGAAAACGAGAGACGGAATGCAGATAACCCTCTGCAGGCAGGACCCTTTGCAAAATTTTTAAAGACATTGTCAGAGCTGCAGAAAAATTACCCGGAGGAAGAGAGCCCGATCAGAACTGCGCTTGTTACGACCAGATGCGCGCCGGCTCACGAGCGTGTTATCCGCACGCTCCGGGCGTGGGATGTGCGTATCGACGAGGTGTTCTTTCTGGGAGGAATCCGAAAGAAGGATGTGCTGCAGGCGTTCGGCGCACATATATTCTTTGATGACCAGTCCGCGCACACGCTCCCGGCCTCGGAGGTGGTGCCCTCGGCTCGGGTGCCCTATAAGAACAGGGAAGCTGTCGGGGAAATAGAGGCGAAGGACAGCAGCTAAAGGAATAGTGTGAGAAGTACTTCTAATCACTCGCAGCAAGGGCTGCTTCGCGAAGAAGTACTATGTCTCACACAGGAGAATGCCCAAAATACGGGCATTCTCCGCACTGATTGATTCCGCAAAGCGGAATCAAGGGAGCAGGATATGAAGTACACAGAGATTGTCTCCGCGGAGTTTATAGAGCGTCCAAACCGCTTTATCGCCTATGTGGACCTGATGGGCGCGAGGACGAAAGTGCATGTAAAAAATACGGGCAGATGCAGGGAGCTTTTGACAGATCATGCCAGGGTATATTTGGAGAAGAGTGGGAATGCCGCCCGCGCCACAGCATATGATCTTGTGGTCGTGGAGAAGGAGGGACGTCTGGTCAACATGGACTCCAATGCGCCGAACAAAGTGGCGGGTGAATGGCTGCGGGCGGGAGGACTCTACGGGGATGTCACTCTGGTCAGGCCGGAGAAAACCTTCGGCAGCTCCCGGTTTGATTTCTATGTGGAGAGTGCATCCGGGCGGCAGGCCTACGTCGAGGTCAAGGGCGTGACGCTGGAGCGGGAAGGGGTGGCGGCTTTCCCGGATGCGCCTTCCGAGCGTGCGGTCAAACATGTGGAGGAACTGGTGGAAGCGCGCAGGCAGGGTTATGAAGCGTATCTGCTGTTTGTGGTTCAGATGAAAGGGGTCTGTTGTCTGGAGCCGAATTGGGATACCCAGCCGGCTTTTGGCGAAGCCCTCAAGCGGGCCAGAAAAGCGGGCGTGCGGCTTCTCGCATACGACTGCATTGTGGGGGAGGACAGCCTGGAAATGGATGCGCCTGTGCCTGTTTTCCTGGACAGTCTTGACAGGATTGCAAAACCGCTGCTTGCATGGTATGACAGGGGAAGGCGCATCCTGCCGTGGAGGGAGGAGCCGACGCCCTATCATGTGTGGCTCTCGGAGATTATGCTGCAGCAGACCCGGGTGGAGGCAGTGAAGCCTTACTACGACCGATTTTTGCAGGCACTGCCCGATATAAGGAGTCTGGCGGCTGTGGAGGAGGAGAAGCTGCTCAAACTTTGGGAGGGGCTTGGGTACTACAACAGGGCCAGAAACTTGAAAAAAGCGGCGGAAATTCTCGTCTCCGAATATGGCGGGGAAATGCCTGACGATTATGAGAAAATACAAGCGCTTCCGGGGATCGGCAGCTATACGGCGGGAGCCGTTTCATCTATCGCTTTCGGACGGTCATACCCCGCAGTGGACGGCAATGTGCTGCGGATTCTCTCAAGGCTGCGGGAGGACGACAGGGATATTCTGAGTGCAAAGGTGAAAAAGTCCGTGGAGGACGAACTGCTCGACGTGATGCCGGCAGACCGCCCCGGAGACTTTAATCAGGCGCTCATGGAGCTTGGAGCTATGGTGTGCATACCGAACGGCGCGCCAAAGTGCGGGGTGTGTCCATGGAACGAACTGTGTCTTGCAAGAGCGGAGGGAAGAGAGGCGGAGTTTCCGAAGAAGGCGAAAAAGAAGCCGAGAAGCGTGGAGGAGAAGACCATTCTGGTCATACAGGACGCAGAGCGGGTGGCGATTAGAAAGAGGCCGGAGAAAGGACTTCTGGCGGGTATGTATGAATTTCCCTCACTGGAGGGACACTGTGAGGAGGCGGGGGTCGGCGCTTATTTGAAAGAGATCGGCCTTTCGCCGATCAGAATCCGAAAGCTACCGCCGGCGAAACATGTGTTTACCCACAAAGAATGGCATATGACGGGCTACTTGATCCGGGTGGATGAGCTGACAGCGAAGGAGCCGGGAGGGGAGGCGGAGGGCTTTGTCTTTGTGGAGCCGGAACAGACGCGGACAGATTATCCGATACCGTCCGCTTTTGCCGCCTATGCGGAGTGGGTGGAGATGCGGCGCGGAAAGAGATAGGTAAAAATAAGGAAATTATAAGAATTCTGTAACAATATACGGGAATTTTTATGCTAGAATAGACAAAAGTCGGTCGGCTTCAAAAGCTGCCAGCAGAATCAGAATAGAGAAAGGCATGGATATTTGGGCATGAAATTGTTATCGGTTGCAATACCTTGTTATAACTCAGAAAACTATATGAAAAAGTGCATCGAGTCGCTGCTGCCCGGCGGCGAGGATGTGGAAATATTGATTGTGGACGACGGCTCCACTGACGGGACGGGGGAGATCGCGGACGCTTACGAGAGGCTTTATCCTTCTATTGTTAAGGTGATCCACAAGAAAAACGGTGGGCATGGATCAGCTGTAAATGCAGGGCTTGCCTGTGCTTCCGGCCTGTACTATAAGGTTGTGGACAGCGACGACTGGGTGAAGGAGAGCGCTTACCTGAAAATTCTTGAGGTGCTGCGGGATATCATCGCGGGAGACACGACGCTTGATATGCTTGTCAGCAATTTTGTCTATGAGAAGGAAGGCGAAAAGAAGCATAAGGTGATGAAATATCATCACGCGCTCCCGCAGGACAGAATATTCGGCTGGAATGAGGTGAAGCATTTTCATAAGGGACAATATATTCTCATGCATTCCGTAATTTTCCGCACGAAGCTCCTTCGGGAGTGCGGACTTGAGCTGCCGGAAAACACTTTCTACGTAGACAACATTTTTGTGTTTGAGCCGCTGCCCTTTGTGAAAAACATGTATTATCTCGATGTGAATTTTTACCGTTATTATATAGGCAGGGAGGGACAGTCGGTCAACGAGGAGGTAATGATCGGCAGGATTGACCAGCAGATCAAGGTCAATAAGATTATGATTGATTATCTCGTGGAAAAGAAAGCGAAGATATACGGGAAGGGTAAGCTGAAAAGATATATGATGAATTATCTGGAAATTATTACGGTGATTTCTTCAATTATGCTGATCCGCTCCGGTACGGAGGAAAATCTGGAGAAGAAGACGGAGCTTTGGAAATATATCAGACAAAAAGACATAGGCCTGTATATGAGGCTGCGCCATGGTGTGCTTGGCAACGCCATGAACCTGCCCGGGAAGGGCGGCAGAAAGATATCCGTGGAGGGGTACAAAATCTGTCGGCGGTTTTTTAAGTTTAACTGAGTGGCTGTCCGAACCGATTTACAATGCCCGGATGGCGTATGCAGTGAGTGGCGGATATAAAACAGGGAGAGTCCTGTAGCGGATTCTCCCTGTCTGAATTTTTGATGATAATTTTTCTAAGCAGCCCGGCCGTGATTAAACAAGTGTGCCCGGCTTCCGCTTCCGTCTGCGATGCAGGCCGTGGTAGAAATTGAGAAGCACGTCGGAGCGGTATACAATGCCGTACATGACAGCCGCCATGATAAACGCAGTGGTCACGTCAAATACGGAGTGCTGTTTGATAAACATGGTTGATAAAATAATCGAGACACACAAAACAAACGAGCAGACCCGAATTCCCTTTTTCTTTTCCAGCCGTGCACTCTTCATAACTGCGATGTGGCAGCCGAGAGAGTTGTATACATGGATGCTGGGCCAGAGATTCGTCGGTGTGTCTGCGCGGTAGAGCGAAGACACCAGCCTCGTACAGAAATTATCTCTCGGCATAACGATGGGGCGCAGATCATGTCCGTTCGGCCAGAGGGTACTGACAATCAAAAAAACGGTCATTCCCGTAAACAGGAAGGTACATGCCCTGAAATAGTCATCCTTATCCCGGAAGAAGAAGTAGATTACGACCACTGCCACATAAGCGAACCACAGCAGGTAAGGGATGACAAACGCTTCACAGAAGGGAATGAGATCATCCGGGCTGAAATGAATCAGCCGATAGTGGCTTGTCACGGTTTTCTCCAGATGGGTAAACCACAGCATATATATGATTCCGTAGAGGGCAAGCGGCAGCGCATGTCTGTACTTTTGCCAGATAGTTACAAGTTTTTGTTTCGTATTCATAATAGCATGTTCCTTTTTTCGAAAAGCCTGATTGATTGGGTCGGTTTTCTCTGTTAACATGATACATCATAGCAGATTAGGGAAAAAAGTCAAAATAAGATTTCCATAAAGATTTCTTAATTTTTCATTAAAATATGTCCATTATGCCAAAGATATATTTTTAAGGTACGGGGCGCTGTGGGACGTGTCATAAATTTTGTTTGCAATACATAGCATAATACCTTATAATATTGTCTTGAAATTGCCTGTATTTATATAGATATATAAATAGAAGGAAAATTATGAGAGTATAAGGGTGGAAATGATCAGAAAGGCAGGAACGAGGAATGTATTCATTGGATGAGGTAAGAAATGTTGATCCGGAGATCGCGCAGGCGATTGTAGACGAACAGAACAGACAAAATTCTCATATTGAGCTGATTGCTTCTGAAAACTGGGTGAGCAAGGCAGTTATGGCGGCTATGGGCAGCCCGCTTACGAACAAGTATGCGGAAGGATATCCCGGTAAGAGATATTACGGCGGCTGCGAGTGCGTAGACGTGGTGGAGGATCTTGCAAGAGACCGGGCGAAGGAGCTTTTCGGATGCGAGTATGTCAATGTGCAGCCTCACTCCGGCGCACAGGCGAATATGGCGGTCTTTTTTGCGGTGATGGAGCCGGGCGATACCTTTATGGGTATGAATCTGGATCACGGCGGTCACCTTTCCCACGGTTCACCGGTTAACATGTCCGGCAAGTATTTCAAGTGTGTGCCTTACGGTGTGAATGACGATGGATTCCTCGATTATGATAATGTGAGAAAAATTGCGCTGGAGTGTAAGCCTAAGATGATTGTGGCAGGAGCCTCCGCTTATGCCAGAACCATTGACTTTAAGAAATTCAGGGAGATTGCCGATGAGGTCGGCGCGGTGCTGATGGTGGATATCGCGCACATTGCCGGGCTTGTGGCGACGGGGCTTCATCCGAGCCCGATTCCCTATGCGCATGTGACGACTACCACCACCCACAAGACCCTGCGCGGCCCTCGCGGTGGCATGATTATGTCCAGCCAGGAGGTGGCGGATCAATATAACTTTAACAAGGCGATTTTCCCGGGCATCCAGGGAGGACCGCTTATGCACGTGATCGCGGCGAAGGCGGTGTGCTTCAAGGAGGCGCTGTCTGACGATTTCAAGGTTTACATGAAGAATGTGGCAGATAATGCGCAGGCGCTCTGCAAAGCGTTGCAGGCGCGTGATATTAAGATTGTTTCCGGCGGGACGGACAATCACCTGATGCTGGTTGATCTGACAAACTATGATTTGACAGGAAAGGCTGTGGAGAAGCTGCTCGACGAGGCACATATCACGGCTAACAAGAATACCATCCCCAACGATCCGAAGTCTCCTTTTGTGACAAGCGGCATCCGTCTGGGCACGCCCGCGGCTACTTCCCGCGGATTAAATACGGCGGATATGGAGCAGGTGGCGGAGGCCATTTCCATTGTGATCAAGGAAGGTGAGGCAGGCATCGGCAAGGCGCAGGCTATCATTAAGACATTGACAGACAAGTATCCGCTTGTATAGCAGAGTGAAAAGAATTTCTAAAACTCGGCAGCAGAGGCTGTCTCGTTAAGAAGATCCAGGAGTCGCTTTGCAACTCCCTTTCACTCGGGAGAATGCTCTGCATTGTCCTGCAATGATTTACACGGCAAATACACAACGGAGGATAACAATGATTCAAATAGCGGTTTTGGGATACGGCACCGTGGGAAGCGGCGTCGTGGAAGTGATTGAGACGAATAAGACGGATATCAATAAGAAGGCGGCAGAGGTTTTAGCAGTCAAATATATCCTAGATCTGCGGGATTTTCCGGGGGATCCTTACGAGAGCAAGGTTGTACATGACTTCAATATGATTCTGAACGACCCGGAGGTGAAGATCATCTGTGAGACCATGGGCGGCACGAAACCGGCTTATGATTTTACAAAGCAGGCGCTGCTTCTTGGGAAGAGCGTTTGTACCTCCAATAAGGAGCTTGTAGCGGCTCACGGGCCGGAGCTTATAAAAATCGCGAAGGAGAATCACTGTAACTATCTCTTTGAAGCCAGTGTGGGCGGAGGCATCCCGATTATCCGCCCCCTCAACTATTCCCTGACGGCGGAGCATATCGACGGCATCACGGGTATATTAAACGGAACAACCAACTACATTCTGACGAAGATGGACAGGGAAGGCGCTGATTTTGAGGATGTCCTGAAGGAAGCGCAGGATAAGGGCTATGCGGAGCGGAATCCCGAAGCCGACGTGGAAGGCTATGATGCCTGCCGTAAGATCGCCATTCTCTCGTCCCTGATGTCCGGCAAAAATGTGTGTTACGAAGATATCTACACAGAGGGAATCACGAAGATTTCCTCGGCAGATTTTATGTATGCAAAGCAGATGAACAAATCCATCAAGCTGTTGGCTTTAAGCAGGGATACGCAGGAAGGTTTCTTTGCCATGGTTGCGCCCTTCCTGATTTCCAGGGAGCATCCGCTTTACAGTGTAAACGACGTGTTCAACGCGGTGTATGTGCACGGAAATATGTTGGGTGACTCCATGTATTATGGCCGCGGAGCAGGGAAGCTGCCGACGGCCAGCGCGGTGGTCTCCGATGTGGTGGACTGCGCGAGACATCAGGGGAAGACCATCATGTGCTTCTGGGATGAGGAAAAAGTGGAGGTCGCGGATGTGGCGCGTGCGCGAAGGAAATTTTTTGTCAGGATATCAGCGGATAAGCGGGAGGCGGCGATGGCGGCCTTCGGCACGTTGGCGGAGGTGAACGTGGGCCTTTTGAAAGAGTTCGGGTTTATGACGCAGGAGATGACCGAGAAGGAATTTGAAGAGAAGATTGAAAAAATAGGCGGATGCATCAACAGAATCCGAATCATGGCATAGCAGGGGGAAAAGACATGAACAAGGTAGTTAAATTCGGCGGGAGTTCTCTGGCGAGCGCGGAGCAGTTTAAAAAGGTAGGTGCGATTATCCGCGCAGACAGGGAACGGAAATTTGTGGTGCCTTCCGCGCCCGGCAAGAGATCGTCGGACGACACGAAGGTCACGGATATGCTTTACGCCTGTTATGAGCTGGCGGAACAGGGAAAGGATTTCACGGCGCAGCTGCAGGCCATCAAGGACAGATATCAGGAAATCATAGACGGTCTGGAGCTGAAGCTTTCCTTGGATAAGGAGTTTAAGGGCATTGAGAAAAACTTCAAGGAGAAGGCCGGTTCCGATTACGCAGCCTCCCGCGGCGAATACTTAAATGGCATTATTATGGCGAAATATCTCGGCTATGAGTTTGTGGACGCGGCTACGGTGATTCGTTTTAAGACGGACGGCGATCACGATGCGGAGCTGACAAACCAACTTCTGCGGGAGCGTCTGTCGGGCGTGGAGTCGGCTGTAATCCCCGGATTTTACGGCGCCTATGAGGACGGAAGGGTAAAGACCTTTTCCAGAGGCGGTTCCGATATTACAGGTTCCATTGTGGCGAGGGCGATCAAGGCGAATGTGTATGAGAACTGGACGGATGTTTCGGGTGTGCTGGTTGCCGATCCGCGTATTATCTACAAGCCGGAAGGTGTGGAGACGATTACATACAGGGAGCTTCGGGAGCTTGCTTACATGGGATTTTCCGTTCTGCACGAGGACGCTATCTTCCCGGTAAGGAGCGAGGGGATTCCGATCAATATCCGCAATACCAACGCGCCGGACGACAATGGCACATGGATTGTGGAGAGCACCTGCCAGAAATCAAAATATGTGATTACCGGTATCGCAGGAAAAAAGGGTTTCTGCGCGGTCAATATCGAAAAGGAAATGATGAACTCGGAAATCGGGTTTGGGAGAAAGGTGCTGCAGGCTTTCGAGGAGAATGAGATTTCCTTTGAGCATGTGCCCTCCGGTATCGATACCATGACGGTGTTTGTGCATCAGGATGAGTTCATGCACAAGGAACAGAAGGTGGTTTCCGGCATCCACAGGCTGGCGGATCCGGATTCCATCGACATAGAGGCCGACCTCGCGCTGATTGCGGTGGTGGGACGCGGCATGAAATCTACACGCGGTACGGCAGGGAGGATATTTTCCGCATTGGCCCATGCCAACGTCAATGTCAAGATGATCGACCAGGGCTCCAGCGAGTTGAATATTATTATCGGCGTGGCGAATGCCGACTTTGAGACGGCGATTAAGGCGATTTACGATATTTTTGTGATTTCCCAGATTTAAAATATGTAAATATGGCTAGAATGTATTCTAAAAAGGACAAAAAAATTGTTTATTTTTTGTCCTTTTTATGCTAAAATAACAAATATATTGTACAAATAGCATAAAAAAACATGATTATTAACTTTGGAGGGTACGATGGCCAATCAACCGTTGGAGGCGTTGGTGTATACTAATGACAATTGCGTAGGATGTAACAAGTGTATTTCCGCATGTCCTGTGCTGACGGCAAACCGTGCGGTAGAGGAAAAGGGAAAGAATAAGATTATTGTGGATGGCAGCCAATGCATCAGCTGCGGCGCATGCTTTGATGCCTGCGCGCATGATGCAAGAAGTTATTATGATGACACGGAGCGCTTTTTCGAGGACTTAAAGAAGGGGGAGAAGATATCCCTTCTGCTTGCACCGGCATTTCTTGCTAATTATCCGAGAGAGTATGCTGCGGTTTTGGGTGGATTGAAAAAGCTCGGCGTAAACCGTATTATCAGCATCAGCTTTGGCGCGGATATCACGACTTGGGGATATGTCAAATATATAACGGAGCACAATTTTACAGGAGGCATTTCACAGCCTTGTCCTGCGGTGGTGGGTTACATAGAGAAGTATCTTCCTGAACTGCTTCCCAGTCTGATGCCGGTGCATTCCCCTATGATGTGCGGCGCGATCTATGTGAAGAAATATATGAAGGTGCCTGACAAGCTTGCTTTTATCAGTCCCTGTATTGCGAAGAAGAACGAGATTGACGATCCTAACTGTGGCGGATATGTGTCCTATAATGTGACATTTGATCATCTGATGAAATATGTGAGGGAACACAACATTTCCGGGCCTGCAGTGACGGATGAAATCGAGTATGGCTTGGGATCCATTTATCCCATGCCGGGCGGATTAAAGGAGAACGTTTACTGGTTCTGCGGTGAGGATATCTTTATCAGGCAGATTGAGGGCGAGAAACACGCCTATGAGTTCCTGAGCGATTATAAGAGAAGAGTGCTCGGCAAGAAAGAACTGCCGTTTATGGTGGATGCGCTCAACTGTGCCAAGGGATGTATTTACGGCCCGGGTGTGGAGGATGAGAAGACGAAATCAGACGATACACTCTATGAGCTGCAGAGGATCAGGGAAGCCAGCAAGAAGAACGATAAGCGGCATGCTTTCAGCAAGAACCTGACCCCGAAGCAGAGACTTGCCAGACTTAACAAGCAGTTTGCGGAATTGGATATCAATGATTTCATCAGACGATATACGGATAAATCATTGATGGTGACTGCCAAGAAGGCAAGTCCCGCTGAATTGGATGAGATTTTCGTTTCCATGGACAAGCGCACGGATGCGGAGCGCAGCATCAACTGTTCCGCCTGTGGATACGACACCTGTAAGAAGATGGCGACGGCGGTTCACAACGGCTGCAATAACATCTACAACTGCATTCAGTTTGTCAAGGGCGAGGTGGAGAAGGAGAGCGAGGTTGCCAGAACAATGGCTTCCGAAGTGGAGCAGAAGAATGCTGAGCTTCAGACAAAGAATGAAAAAATTGCGGAGCTGATTGCGGAAGTGCAGGTGGACTTTGACAGTCTGGATATTTCCATCAGCGAAATGTCGGAAGGCAATAACAGCAATGCGGAGGAGAGCACAGGCATTTCGGCATCCATGAGCGATGTGGTGAATTTCTGTGACCAGTTGAACGAGGCGCTCGGGAAGATTCAGAGCCTGCTCGTGAAGCTGGAAGAAAACAATGAGGAAATCACGAATGTGGCGGAGGAAACGAACCTCCTTGCATTGAATGCGAGTATTGAGGCGGCCAGAGCCGGGGAATCCGGGCGGGGCTTTGCCATCATTGCCGAGAATATCAAGAAACTGGCAGATTCCTCGAAGGATACGGCCAGCGACTCCGATGCCAATAAGGAACAGATACAGACGGCTATCTCAGATCTTCTGACAGATGCGAAGAAACTGATCAGCGTCATTGACGGCGTGAATCTGCGTGTGACAAATCTGGCGGCTTCCACGGAGGAGATTGCGGCGTCGGCTGACATGGTGAGCACGATCTCCAGTGATCTGAAAGATAAGCTCGCGGAGTTGAACAGATAGACATGATAATACAATAAAAGAAAAGGACCGGGGTTTTATAAGCTCCGGTCTTTCTGCATGTACACGCTTTTCGTTAATAGCCCAGTTCTTCGCCCACGAGGTAGACTTTGATTCTGCCCGGATGCATACTCCTCCTTGTCACGACAACCTGACAGCAGAAGCACTCCGGGGAAAGGCAGTTGTGGCAGGCACCCGTCGCTGCGCAGGGGAGATTCCGCTCCAAACGGATCGCGTTGGCGGGAGAGGCCATGGTCCTGACTCTGGCGACACCGCTTTCTGCGTCGGGAACAACCTTATTCATGCCAGCTATTATGATAACGTTGGAAGGACCCTGAATCAGACAGGCGACACGGTTGCCGTTGCCGTCAATATTAATGAGTTCACCGTCTAAAGTGATGGCGTTGGTGCTCATAAGAAAATAGTCGGCGAGCACGGTTCTGGCGTAAATTTGGCGCGATTCTTCCGGTGTTTTCGCAGCGCTGCGATCAAGCAGTTCATAGGAGCCGCCGTGAATAGCGTCCATCAGACCGCATTCCTTCAAAGTCTCGCTGCCGCCCCAGCCGATCATTGCGCCGGAAGGCATTTCAGAGAGAATCGCCTCGACACAGTCCGATGCCGTCTCAAAGTAATGCCCTTCCATATTTCTCTTTTCCAGATTTTTAATAATGGTTTCCGCCTGTCTGGCCAGTGCAGTTTTTTTAGGTGTCATATGTATTCCTCCAAATCCATAAGATCGTATTTTAGTCTTTTCTTATTGTATCACTCCGTCTTGGGGCGGCGCAAGCGGAGAATTGTCATCAGACGGGCATTTTGGCGCTGGTTCCGACAGTGCATGGCGCAAGTGTGAAAAGAAACGTCTGATTTTACACTTTAAATTGACAGTCAATTTGCAAATATATATAATAAAATGAGAAAACAATATATGAAATAGAATAAAGCAAAAAATTTTAAAAAAATTTCAAAAAATGTGTTGACAAATCATGCTCAAGTGATATAATAAACTCATAAAGAAACACTTCACATAGATAAACTAAAAGAAAGAGAGGTACGGTCCACCAAAAACTTAAAGTAACACATCAGGGAACTACAAGTGAATAGGAGACCACTGAAAAAGACGAGCGGAATCGAGTACATGGTTGGGGATGGCGAATCGAAAAGAGTCCCGGGAAAGCTCCCATAGAAGAAGAGAAGAGAGCGGATGATGGAAAAGAGAAGAAATCCGAAGGGAGAGAGGGAACAGACGCCACAGTATCAGAGATACGAGAGAAGAGATGGAAAGAGGACGTGAGGGAAAAGACGGAGGTAAGGGCCATTGGACAGTGAGTTTTAGAGACGGGTATTGATTCCTTAGAGAATGGATACCCGTTTCGCTTTGTTTTTTTTACATTTTTCTTATACGAATCTTAATAAAATCGGGGTGGCTTTTCCACAAAAAATAGGTTATAGTATACTTATGCATACTATATCTTGTATGATGCGCATTTTGAGAGCGTGAAATACGAAAACTGTCAGGATAAATGATTTCAGAAAGGACATGGTTACAGTCGATGGGAAAACCGCATAAGAGAAGAAGGGGATATTCGGACGAGGAGCTTGATGAGGAAGAGACGGAATTGGAGGAAGAAGAGGACGAGGAAGAGATAGAGGATGAGGAAGATGACGAAGACGAGGAAGATGACGAAGACGAGGAGTGGGATGAAGATGAACGCCGCGCATACAGACGCAGACGCAGGATTCGTAATCAGGTGATCGTCTATCTGGTAATCGCACTTCTGGCGGTGGGTGTCGCCGCGGGCGGCATCGCAGTTGGAAGAAAGGCGGCTTCTTTCGTGAAACAAAAAAAGCAGGCGGCGGAGGAAAAGAAGGCGAAGGAAGAGGCAGCTGCGCAGGAGCCGCCGGAGGAAGAGATGGTTATTGATACGCCGGAACCTGCGGAGGAAGAGCCGGAGGAGGAAGAAGATATTTTGGGTGGACTGGCGGAGTCCTATTATTCAGAAATGTCTATGGAAGATAAGGTGGCAGGTCTCTTTATGGTGACGCCGGAGGCGATCACGGGTGTAAGGACGGCGACTCAGGCCGGAGACGGCACACAGGAAGCCTTAAATCAATATGCGGTGGGCGGACTGATCTACTTTAGCCATAATATTCTGGATAAGGAGCAGATCTCAACGATGCTTTCCAGTACGGCATCCAAGAGCAATTACCCGATTTTTCTTGCCGTGGACGAGGAGGGCGGTGATGTCAGCAGGGTCGCCAACAGTAAGGTTGAGGTGACCAGGGTGGAGGACATGGCCTCAATCGGCGCAGGAGGAGACGCTTCCCAGGCGATCGAGGCGGGAACGACGATTGGTTCTTATCTGAATGAGATTGGCTTTAATGTGGACTTTGCGCCGGTTGCGGATGTGGCCGGGGAAGGCAGCGTGCTTGGGAACCGCTCCTTTGGCGCAGACCCTCAGATGGTGGGCGAGATGGTTACCGGTGCGGTGAACGGAATCGAGGGGACGGGCGTGAGCGCCTGCCTGAAGCATTTTCCGGGGCTGGGCAGCACTTCTGAGGATACCCATGACGGCAGGGTGGAGATTACAAAGTCGCTGGAGGAAATGCGGGCTTCGGATTTTGTGCCTTTTTCCGCAGGTATAGAAGCCGGGGCGGATTTTGTGATGGTGAGCCATGCCACGGCGCCTGCACTGGACGAAGACAATGTGCCGAGTTCCCTGTCGAAAAAGGTGATTACCGATATTCTGCGGGGAGAGCTGGGATTTGAGGGCGTGGTCATTACGGATGCGCTGGATATGACGGCGATTACGGATTATTATACGCCCGAGGAGGCGGCGGTGATGGCGCTGGAGGCCGGAGCGGATATGCTGCTTATGCCGGAGGATTTTGAAAAGGCGTACAATGCGGTGCTTGCAGCGGTGCAGGACGGGACGCTTTCGGAGGAGCGGATCAACGAGTCCCTGAATCGGATTTACCGTGTGAAGTGCGCGGGGAAACTGGACAATTAGATACAAATAATATAAATATAAAAGGCGGGAACACTGCATGGCAGGGGGTCCGCCTTTTGTGCGTATAAGCAGAGACAGAGAGCCTTTTTATGTACGGCTCTGTGACAAAGGTTGACTTTGTTATATATTAATTATATAATATACTTAGCAATACAAAGCATTAAAAGTAGCGCATCCCACAATTTTACATACAGGATTGGCGTTTGTGTATTACCGGTGGCGAAATTGGTGAAATGATAGAATAGGCGGAAATGAAGGGCATTATGAATGATAAATACGAAAGGCAAATGAAGAAGGGTGTTTTGGATATGCTTGTCCTAAGAATGCTGAAAACTGAGGTTAAGTACGGATATCAGATTATTCAGGAGTTGAGGGAGAAGAGCGGAGAAATATTTTTGTTGAAGGACGGTACGCTATATCCGATCCTTTACCGGCTGGAGGACGATGGTCTGGTGGTGAGCAGGTGGAGCGAGGCTGTGGGGAAACAGGTGCCAAGAAAGTATTATGAAATTACCGAAGAGGGGAAAAGGGCGCTTGCTGAAATAGTGGAAGTCTGGAAACGGATTTCCGATGGGGTAGGAAAAATTATGGAGGATTAGGCAATGGATGAAAAAAGGTATGTAAACGCCGTTGCGAGAAAACTTAAATGCGGTGGAAAAAGAAAAAGAGAGATCAAAAGGCAGCTTCTGGCAGATATTCAGGCGCGGAAAAATCAGGGGGAACGACTGGAAGATATTATTTCCCGGATGGGTAAGGCGGAGGAAATTGCGGACGGCTTTAACGAAAATATTTCAGTGGAGGAGCAGAAGCGGTATGCCGGAAACAGAGTGCTGAAAATTGCAATTCCCATTGCACTGGCGCTGTTTTTCCTTGGCATGGCGGTATACTGGCTGTTTCCGAAAACTGTGGATATAGAGAAGAGCAGAAATTTTGACAAAGAGGAAGTCGAAGTGGCCATAAAGGAGACGATTGAGCTGCTGGATGCGGAAGAGTATGCCGCGTTACAGGAGAATGCCATTCCACAGATGCAGTCGTTTTTGAATGCGGAGACGAGAGAAAGTATGCGGAAAACGCTGTCCGACGACTGGGGAGAACGAAAGCAGTTTGGCGCGGTGTATATGGCGGAAGTGATACAGGGAAACAAGCATTTGGCGGTTGGGGAGATGACGGTTACCTATGAAAACGTGAGTGTCACCTACAGGCTGTCGTACGACGAAGATTTGCGTTTGGCGGGAATTTATGTGAGGTAGGATTATGGCAGAGATTATTTTTTCAGCAGTCGTGCTGCTGTTCTGTGCAAGTCCCCTTATTATTCTCGGGATTGTGCAGTATCGGAGCAAAGAGCCGGTCGGGTTCTGGGCGGGTAAGGAGCCGCCCCGGAAAGAGGAGATCACGGATGTGGGTGCTTATAATCGGAAGCATGGTCTGATGTGGATTTTATATGGGCTGGGTCTTATTGTCTGTTATGTGTGCGGAATGCCCTTTGGAGGGCTTGTTGCAGCGTATTTGTGTATGGCGGAGGTGTTTGGCGGTCTTCTTGGGATGGCTGCATATCATAACAGGCTGAACCGCATGTATGATAGCAAGCGGGGGCATAAGTGATGGGATTCTGGATCTTCATGACTGTCAGCAATCTAATATTGCCGGTGCTGATGATTGTTCTGGGGAAGGTATTTATAAAAAAACCGCCAATACAGATTAATGGCTTTTACGGTTATCGGACGCGGAGATCAATGAAAAATCAGGCTGCGTGGGATTTTTCTCATTTATATTGCGGAAAACTGTGGCGGAAGATGGGGTGGTTTATGCTGCCTGTGTCAATGATTGTGATGATTCCGGCATTTGGAAAGAGTGATGATATTGTGGGCGCAGTGGGTGGGGTGGTGGTAACAGCGGAATGTATGGTAATGCTTGTGTCGATTCTGCTGACAGAAAAAGCGCTGGCGAAACAATTTGATGAAGAGATAAAATAGGAATAAAAATAGCGCGAGACGGGACTCGAATACACTCACCACTTGGGGAACTAATTGTGTATTGGAGAGACACAACTCGCTTGCTGAAGCTTTGAGTTGTCAGACAATTCGCGCGAGACCGGAAAGGGGTCTACCCCCGGTATAGTAATACGGGGGTAGTAAATACAAGGTGTGCCATGTACGGAAACTCTGAACGGTTAAACAATTCTTTGAAAGTATCTATAGACTGGATCGCATTCACATCTACGATCATCACGGAAGTATCTGAAATGATTTCCTTCCTGGGATATACAAACGAAGATTTTCTGCTCCTGCCGCGGGGAGCAAACGGCTATAAGAAGATGCACAGGCTGGAGAGTGCCCCGGTAACTATCCTGTCAGACGGTAACGAGGATATGGGCATCCATGTTGTGATCAGCGGCACGGCGATCCCGGATCTGCTGAAACATTTCCGCGCATCCATCACAAGCGGCACGCCCTTTTCTGCAGATGTGGTCTCCCTCAGTGACTTCGATAACAGTATCATGGTCGAGTTTCTGCAGCAGGTTCGGCGTCTGGGATGGCTCACCCGGTTTGACCTGGCGGTAGACGACATGGGCGCACAGTATTTCACGCTGGACGATGTGAAGGGATTTCTGGACCGGCAGGAAGTGGTCAGCAAGTTTCGGGTGTATAAGGACGTTCGGGAGTCAACTTTTGCAAATGAGAAGACAGGGCACACGATCTATTTTGGTTCCCGGCAGAGCGAGGTGATGCTGCGGGTGTATGACAAGCAGCTGGAACAGA
>ERZ779637.327-NODE-327-length-33629-cov-8.060970_pt1 | contig 33629 bp, 33 predicted proteins | sample MGYA00514196_ERZ779637 | MGnify/ENA primary metagenome ERZ779637 (study PRJEB29562, sample SAMEA4376700) | mouse gut metagenome | isolation source: Cecum | study: EMG produced TPA metagenomics assembly of the A DSS colitis mouse model was used to assess the...
ACCATATCGTTTGCCGTCAGGAAAATAATAGGCACCCGGCTCGTCCGGCGCACCTCCCTGCAGAAATCCAGCCCGCTCCCGTCCGGAAGGTTGATGTCCAAAATCATCAGGTCCACCGTCCCGTCCAACAGGGCGCACGCCTCTTTTACCGTATATGCCGACACGGTCTGCTCCGTGCCAAGCGAAAGGGCAATCCCGTTATTTAACGCCTTATCGTCTTCCACTATTAAAATACGCATACCGACTCCTTTCCCGTTGCTTTCCGTGTTCCATCATAAGTTACAGATTGATTTCTGTCAATGGAACAGTTATACTGGTTACGGAGTCTGAAAAAAATATGAAACAACGGCTTTCCGCTGCAAAGGAGGCATTTTCCATGGGGAAAACCACAACTTTATTCCTGACGTTTTTAAAAATCGGCGCTTTCACGTTCGGGGGCGGCTACGCCATGATTGCCCTGTTAAAAGACGAATTCGTCTCCAAAAAGCGCTGGATTACGGAAGACGATTTTTATGACATGGCGGCGATTGCAGAATCCACGCCGGGTCCGGTCGCCATCAACAGCGCCACCTACATCGGCTACCGGACCGCCGGTTTTTGGGGCGCCCTCGTTTCCACACTGGCAGTCTGCATCCCCTCTTTTCTTATCATATATCTTATTTCCCTGTATTTTGACGCATTTTTGCACCTTACCTATGTGCAATATGCGTTCCAGGGGATCCGTGCAGGCGTCATCTACCTGATTTTTTCCGCAGGAATACAGATGGCGGCAGGCATATGGAAAAAGAAGAACCGCTTGCACCGTCTTATCCTGTTTGCCGTAGCCGGTACTGCAACGGCGCTTTCCCTGTCTGCCGTCCATTTCTCCACCCTGCTTTTCATCTTCGCCTGCGGAGCCATCGGTGTGTCCGTCTACCTTGCCGGACTCCCGTACCATACCGATACGGCGCGGAAAATTCTTCCGCCGCGGAAACGGAGGAAACCATGATTTACCTGAACCTTTTTTTGCATTTTTTCAAAATCGGCGCCGTCTCCTTTGGCGGCGGATACGGTATGCTTCCGCTGATGCGGGAAACCGTGCTGGACAACGGCTGGCTGACGGAAAGCCAATTCCTGGAGTTCATTGCGGTATCCGAATCCACGCCGGGACCGCTTGCCGTAAACATGGCTACCTTTATCGGGGCATCCCAGGGAGGTATCACCGGTTCCCTCCTCGCCACCCTCGGCGTCATAATGCCCTCTTTTTTCATCATTTTAGTCATTGCAGCGCTCATCCAAAACCTCCTGAAATACGAAGGCGTAAAAGCATTCCTTTCCGGCATCCGTCCCTGCATTGCCGCACTCATCCTGACCGCCGCCGTCACCATGGGATTCAGCGCTTTTTTCGGAATCACGGATATCCATGACCGCATGTCTGCCGATTACCGGACCATAACGGTATTTGTTCTCCTTCTTCTTACCGGCTTTGCCCTGAAAAAGAAAAGGGGGAATAGACTTCCTCCGGTTGCCATACTGGTTCTTTCCGCGGTGTTGGGGATTGTTCTGCAGCTTATTGAATCGTTCTGAGCCGTTACGGTTTCCGCCATTTCCCGCAACCCCATGTTGAATCTTGTCGCATAATGCGGTATAATAGCGGTAATTGACTTACCAACCGGATTTTCAGGAGGATTTATGATTAATATCACGATGAACACAAAAGGCGCTGTTGACCATCAAACCATTTCCGGCATCAACAGCGCTTATACGCATGGTGCCGTAAGCGCCCAAAATATCCAATCCTTAAATACGAGGCGTCCATCCGGTCACCCGGGCGCCGGTATGCCCCGTACCAACAGCCCGGTCTGTGCACCGGTGTCCGCCCCTTTCCCGGACCGGACACCGGTGCAGGCACAGCCGGCCGCAAATCCCCCGCGCCAAACACCGCCGGTTCCAAACGCCCCGGTCCAGACACAGACTCCGGGCACGGTCATGCAAAATCTTCCGTCCCTGCTCCATCCGGTGCAGAAGGGACAGAAAACCGCTCTTTCCGCATCCGGACCGTTAACCGCCGTTCATGCGCGGTTTGGCTGGAATACCACGGATCCGCGCTGTGATGTGGATGTATCCGCTTTTCTGCTTGGCGGGGACGGAAAAGTGCTGGGCGATTCCTGGTTTGTGTTTTACGGACAAACGCAAAGCCCTGACGGAAGCGCCGTATTCCGCACGGACGGCGGTACGGACCGTGAAGTCATAAGCATAGATATCGGGAAGCTGGATCCCGGCGTGAAAAAAATTGTCTTTGTTTTAACCATTAACGATGCCTTTACACACAACCTGAATTTCAGCATGATGAAAGATGCCTATATCCGCATTATGGACGCGGACGGCAGAACGGAACTTACAAGTTTCCAAATGACGGAATATTATTCCAACGTCATATCCATGATGATCGGGGAACTCTATCTCCACAACGGCGCATGGAAGTTCAACGCCGTCGGAAACGGGGTTGCAAGGGATTTGGCAGGTTTATGCGCCCTGTACGGCGTGGAAGTAACGAATTAGGAGGAGCAGGAACATGTTAACATTTGAAACAGTCAACGAATTAACCTTAAAAATTACATGCAGCGGAAACGATGTCCTTTTTACGAAAGCGGGGTCTTTTATTGCCGGCAACAACGCAGGGGGCAAGAATTATAAATTTGAAAAAGTCCTGCTGGGTCCCCAGGGAAGTTTCGCACAGGCGGCCCTCGGCTCGCTGCTGCGCCGTGTGACGGGGGAAAACCTTCCCCTGATGAAGGTCACGTTTAGCGGCGATTCGGTCACTTATTATGCGGATTACGGACAGCACGTAGTCGTTTACAAACTGGCGCCCGGAGAAACCGTTTCCGTGGAATCGGAAAATATCCTGGCATTTACGCAGGACTGCGATTACAGCGTCCGCTTCATCGGCTGCGGCATTATTTCCCAAAAAGGGCTGGCGACTTCCACCCTGACGGCTACCGGGAATAACGCCTATGTTGCCGTCCTTTCCAACGGAAATCCCATCGTCCTCAGCAATATCCAAAACAGGGATACGCTTTCCGTGGATCCCGATGCGGTTATCTGCTGGATGAGTCCAAACGGCGCCTGCGACCCGCAGGTAAAAACCGATTTGTCATGGAAAAATCTCATTGGACAGGCTTCCGGCGAATCCTATGCCTTTGAATGGAGCGGCAGCCAGCCCGTATCCGTGGTCATACAGCCTTCTGAACGGCGGGGAGGAATCCGGGTCGGCATCGATTAAACGGTTACAGGAAACGGAGCGGTTACACTACGCATCCGTTTCCTTTTTCTTTCTGCCCATTCCTTTTCATCCATAGCACTGATGGTTTCAAACATAATCTGGTTTCATTCATCCTCCAAACAAGTTTTTCCCGAAAACCGGCATCCTTACTTACCGCCAATCGTTATGCTCACTCCGTGACCGGTAACCCGCTTTGCCACACAGCCCAGCATTCCTTCCGAAAACAACGCTTCCTCCCCAATCCGCACAAGTTCTCCTTCCGTATCCCCCACATCCAGCCCTGCCGGCGCAATTCCCACGTTCGCACACCGCAGCATGGAACTGTCAAATCCGCTGTCCCCGGCGGCTATGACCCTGATACCCGCTTCCCTTGCAGCCGCACCCCCTGCCTTTGCGCCGGCATCCCTCCGTACCGTTAGCCGGTCTTTCAGCCGTATCACCGCATGGCCCTTAGTCAGTTCCTTCGGCATCACATAGACCTTCGCCCCCTGACAGCGCACATCCACCAAAGAACCGTCCAAAACCTGCCGCAGCCGCACCGCCGACTCCGCCGGAACATTGCTTTTGGTAAACAAAAACAATCCCCTCACATCCCTCACTTCCATACACCTTGCCGCATCCCCTTCCAAAATCCCCGCCGCCTTTTCCAGTTCCCGCACACTGCCGCGAATCAACCCAAGGGACTCCTCATACCATGCCCGGTCTTCCTTTCCGTCCGTTAGCAGTACACCGCCGTTGCACACAAGCGCATACGGAATCCTCCCAATCCCTAAGTCAATCCTGTCATACTGTTCCACCGTCCTCGTGGTAACGGGCACTAACAGTACGCTTTCCGCAACCTCATGCAGCAGCTTTTCCGTCCGCTCCGTCATAAAAGACACTTCCCTGCCCCGATATACTTCGGCACATATCTTATGTGCACCGATTTCATGCTTATAAGAATAAATCAGTGTATTGTCCAAATCCGTACAAAATATTACCATAATGCAAAACGGGGCTTAAGCGCATCCGCGCGTCAAGCCCCGGCTCCTTCCTTATTTTGCCGTTTATTGATTTTTACCGTTCACGACCATCTTCCTAACCAAATCCACCGGAATCATCGTTACGCCAAGCACTGCTACCGTAATCCAGCCGGTAATGCCGAACGGTACGCAGCTAAACATATTCCCTATCCAGGTAAAGATCTCCAACGGGATAAGCGCCGCATTGACAATCAGTGCCTGTACCGCCACGATGGCGATAAACACCTTCATAAACCCGGTATTCTCATCCAGCCCTTTAAAAATGGCGAAACCGTCGTCCCTGACATTGAACCCGTTAAACAATGCGCTGACAATAAACAGGACAAAATATCCGGTCAAATGCTGTTCCCTTGTTTCAAACAGCCCCACGAAAAACGGATGCTTTAAATAAACAAAACTTAAAACGGTAAGCCATGCACCCATGGTAATAATCTGCGCCATCATCTTCCGGCTTACGATACTCTCGTCCCTTCTCCTGGGCTTCTCGGTCATGTATTTCTTAAGCGCAGGCTCGTTGCCCAGCATAATTGCACCGAGACTGTCCATAACAAGGTTCACGAACAACAGATGCGTTACTTTCAACGGCTCCTCCACCCCGAAAAACGGTGCAATGGCACTGACCACCACCGCCGCCACGTTAATGACAAGCTGGAACTTACAGAATTTTAGGATATTGTGGTAAATCGTCCTTCCATACCAAATGGCATCCTTGATGGATTTGAAATTGTCGTCCAAAATAACGATTTTTCCGGCTTCCTTTGCCGCCTCGGTACCGCTTCCCATGGCAAATCCCACGTCCGCACGCTTTAAGGCAGGGGAGTCGTTGACGCCGTCGCCGGTCATTCCCACCACGAGGTTCATTTCCTGGCACAGACGCACCATACGGGATTTATCCGTGGGCAACGCCCTTGCAATCACTCTGATATGGGGAATAATCTTCTTTACTTCCTCATCCGACATTTCGTTTAACTGCGCCGATGAAAGCGCCTTATCCGAACTGTCCTTCAAAAGCCCCGCATCCTTTGCGATGGCGATTGCCGTTTCCAAACGGTCCCCCGTAATCATGACCACCTGGATACCCGCATTCTGCACTTCCTCGATGGCTTCCTTCGCTTCCGGCCTGACATCATCCCTGATTCCCACCAAACCGATAATGACAATATCCTCGTTAATCTTACTCTCCACCAATTCCTTTTCGGAATAACCGAATGCCAGCACACGCATTGCTTTGGATGCCAGTTCGTCAATCTTCCGGTCCAAAACCGCCTTATCCATGTTTTTCACATTGCCGTCCGCATCCAAATACTTGGCAGCCATGGCGAGCAGACGCTCCGGCGCTCCTTTATAAAAAGTCTTCCCAAGACTGCCAATCTGTGCCTGGCTGAACTTGTTCGTGGAGTTAAAGCCCTGGCTCGCCGTCACCGTATAATCCTTATTGGCGCCAAGGGCATGAAACGTAGCTTCCCCGATGAACTTCATAAGCGCCTGGTCGGTGGCATTTCCGCCAATGACCTTGTGGGAAGCATCGTACATGGACTGGGTATTCTTACCGATTGCCAAATCCACCAGCCCCTTTACCGTACTGTGCTTACTAAGCTCCGCCATGGGAATGGAATTGCCGTCCGCCGTAAAGAAATCAACCACTTCCAGCATACCCTTTGTGATGGTACCCGTCTTATCGCTGAACAGGATATTTAAAGAACCTGCCGTCTCGATACCTTCCGCTTTCCTGACCAGTACGTTATGGTCTAACATCTTACTGGTATTCTGCATCAGCACCAGCGAAATCATAAGCGGAAGACCTTCCGGTACCGCACAGACAATAATCACGATTGCCAACGATACCGCTTCGATGACATCTTTGATGATTTCCGCGGTGCCGATGGCAAAATATGCGGATACCCCGCCTGCGGAAACGATAAAATACGCAAAGTACAAAATGGAAATCACAATGGCGCCGATATATCCAAAAGTGGAAATCTGTCCCGCCAGCTTCGCCAGCTTCACCTTTAACGGGGAATCCGGCTCATCTTCCTGCATTTCTTCCGCCATTTTTCCCATCATGGTCTTCAGTCCGACTTTCCGTACGTCCAAAATGCCTTCCCCGTCAAATACCACGGCACCGCGGAATAAGGAATGGGCATCCACAAAAGTATCTCCCGTAATATCCTCGGGCAGTTGGAAACTTTCCTCCGTTTCGGTCTTCTTACACTCCTCCGCTTCCCCGTTCAGTGCGGAATTGTCCACCCGCAGCGAGCCGGATACCAGCACGCCGTCCGCCGGGATTTTATCCCCCGACTGGAGCAGTATCTTATCCCCCACCACCACGTCATCCACGTCGATGACGGTCACAAGACCGTTCCGGTGGACCTTGCACTGGTCCTTCTTTGTGCTGTCCTTCAATTCCCTGTACTTCGTATCGCTGGCCACACCGGTTTTTGCCGATACGAATGCCACAATCAAAACAGCCACGATGGTCCCAAGCGGCTCGTAAATCTCCGCGTACCCGAAGCAGAACATGGCAATCATCAGTGCGGCGATTGCCAAAAGAATCCGAATCATCGGATCCGAAAACGTTTCCTTAAATTCCTCCCAAAAAGTGGTAGGCTCCGAATCGGGAATCTCATTGGAACCGTATTTCTCCCGTGAAGCCTCGACTTCCTTATCCGTAAGTCCGTTATATTTCATGAAAATAACCCATGCCTTTCCGTTACCTGCGGCTTCCCACCGCAGGCACAATATTTGCAGCTTTTAATTAAATATACCTCTTTATCAGTTCGCCGATTCCGGGATCGTTGGTCCCCTGACCGATGGCATTGAATTTCCATTCGCCGTTATGCCGGTATACCTCACCGAAAATCATTGCCGTCATGCCGGAATAATCTTCCGAAAGATTATATCTGCACATTTCATTGTTGTTGCGCGCATCCACCAAACGGATAAATGCATTTTCGATTAAACCGAAATGCTGGCGTCTCTGTACTGCCTGGTAAATATTTACCACCAGCACAATCCGGTCGTACTGTGCCGGTATCCTCGCCAAATCCACCACGATTTGCTCGTCATCCCCTTCGCCGGCTCCTGTTAAGTTATCACCCATATGCTGTACCGTTCCCGTAGGATGCTGGAGATTACCGAAATAGATAATATCCATCTTGTCCATCAAACGCCCGTTCTGCAATAACAGCGCCGATGCATCGCAATCAATGGGGTCCGGTTTTTTTGAGAAAAACCCGCCCTTCCTTTTTACTTCATCCCAGCCAAGTCCGATTACTACCTTGGAAAGTCCGGCATTGTCCTTGGACAGACTCACTTTCTGCCCCTTTTGTAAACTAATCGACATTTTCCACCTCGTTTCTATGCGGCTTATCTTTTTTATCCGCCCATGTACCGCCTTAACGGTCCCATTCCTGTCAGGGTATGCGGATGCCGCACGGACGCAAACCCTGCTGCTTTCCGCTCTTACTCCACATCCACTCCATAGTTCGCACACAGTGCCGCTAAACCGCCCTGATAACCGCTTCCGATGGCATTGAACTTCCACTCGCTGCCGTTTTTGTACAGCTCGCCGAATACGGCTGCCGTTTCGATGGAGAAGTCCTCGCCCAAATCATAACGCAGCAGTTCTTCCCCGTTGGTCTCGTTATAAATACGGATAAAAGCATTGTTCACCTGCCCGAAATTCTGCCTTCTGGCTTCCGCCTCATAAATCGTCACCGTAAATGCGATTTTCGCAATATTCGCCGGTACCGCGGATAAGTCGATTTTAATCTGCTCATCGTCCCCTTCCCCGGCTCCCGTCAGGTTGTCACCCATATGCTGAACGCTCCCCGACGGATGGGTCAGGTTCCCAAAAAATACAAAATCCTCGGATTTTGATACCTTTCCGTTGTCCGCCAGCAAAAATGCCGCCGCATCCAAATCAAAGTCCCCGCCCGTATCAAACTGGTTCACGTCCCAGCCAAGACCTACCACAACCTTGGATAGACCCGGATTTCCTTTCGTGATACTTACTTTCTGTCCTTTTTGTAAACTTACCGGCATAACTGTGCCCTCCATCCTGCTTCCTGTTTTGTTCTCTGTCTTACATTCTTGCCCTTCTTAGCCGCTTTATGCCACTTCAATTCCATAATGTCCGCAAAGCGCCGCCAAACCGCCCTGGAACCCGCTTCCGATGGCGTTGAACTTCCACTCCCCGTTGTTGCGGTACAGTTCCCCCACCACAACCGCTGTCTCGATGGAGAAATCTTCGCCGAGGTCATAGCGAATCAGTTCCGTTCCCGTGGATTCATCCACAATACGGATAAAAGCGTTGGACACCTGCCCGAAATTCTGCCTTCTTACGTCTGCATCATAAATCGTAACCGTAAACGCAATCTTGGAAACATTGGCAGGAATCTTTGCCAAATCAATCTGAATCTGCTCGTCATCCCCTTCGCCTTCCCCGGTCAGGTTATCGCCCATATGCTTCACCGCACCGCTGCCATGCTCCAAGTTACCGTAAAAAATAAATTCCTTGTCCGTCGGGCATTTTCCGTTTTCCCCCAACATAAATGCGGCGGCATCCAAATCAAAATCCGCGCCGGAATCGTACGCGTTCACATCCCATCCAAGACCCACCATAATGCTTTTCAGTCCCGGATTCCCCTTCGTCAAGTCCACTTTCTGTCCTTTTGCTAAATTGATTGGCATAATCCTTCCTCCTTACAACCCTTTTATTTTTGGTTTGGCATATGATACATCCTGTTAAACTCCGTCTTAATCTGCTCGAGCCTTGCCTGATCCTCCACGCGCTTCTGCCTTGCGTTCTGCTGGATCTGCTTCGTCTCCTCGATGCCGTTGACGATGGTTCTCCAGGTTGTTTCCAGTGTTTCGATTTTAATGGAGCTGCCCGATGCCATTCTTGCCGTCATCTTGGACTGCTCTACCGTATTTCTCGCGTTCTTGATTAACATTTCATTGGTCTTTTCATCCAAAGCGGACATGGCTTCCGCCTGAATCCGCTGGCGTTTTAACATAATCGCCTGTGCCAGCGCCTGTTTAAATACCGGCAGCGTAATGATGAAAGCGGAATTGATTTTCCGCACCAGATTCATATTGCTGAATTCCATGGTCTTAATCATGGGAATGGACTGCATGGCAACGCTTTCCGCCGTCCGCAGATCCTGCGTCCTCTGCTCCAGCATCTGGAGCGCCTGCTGCAAACTTTGGATTTCAAACTGGATGGTATTGTCTCCGGTAGCGTCATAATCCGCCTGCCGTTTCCCGATATAATCCTCAATTTCCCGGCAGCCCTGCTCCCCCGCCAAAATATATTTTACCAATTCATGGTAATAGCCGACATTGGCGTCAAACATCTCGTCCAGCTTACGGTTGGACTGCTTGATTTCCGACTCGTACTGCTTTAACTGTACGTAGATTTTATCCACTTCGTCACCCATCGTATGGTATTTTGCCAGTATTTTATCCAGTTGTTTGCGCAGATTCCCGAACAGTTTGCCAAACAGCGTGGGATTCTCCGCAATTTCATCAATATCGAACTTGGACATAATCTTTGCCAGGGTATTCAGCATTTCACTGGAATCGTCCAACTGGGACATATTCATGCTGTTTAAGACCACATCGGAAGCCTTCGAGATTTCCTCCGCCGCCTGCGCGCCGAATGTCACGATGGTTTCCAGGTTATCGATTTCAATGGTGCTGACAAGCGCGTCCACTTCTTTTGAATTGACAAGAGCTTCATCCAAATGTTTACGGTCTTCCACGATGTCGTACTGTTCCACCACCATCACTTCGTTTTTTGTGTCAGGATACGTCACCGCCCGTTGTGTGTTTGTTTTACTAAAGTCAAGTCCCATATGCTTCCCTCATTTCCTTTTAAAAATAATATCACGCCATGTAGGCCGTGTATTTTGTGACCTTGCAGCAAAATCCGGAATCTGCACATCATACATGTATTCGCCTGCTTGGTGCTCCTCCATGATTTTCCTGTTAAAATATTTCTCCACTGTTTGGTAGCCCGTGGGAACGAAAAACACCACGTCAAACCCTGCCAGGTTCAAAAATGCCGCCACGATGGTATCCTCCAGCGAAATGACACGCTCCGTGGTATTGATATAAACAAACTTCGGATTTTCCTTTGTAAAGTCAAATTTCTGTATCAGGCGCACCAGTTCTTTCTTTAGGTTCAGGACCGTCGCCACAATCGTATACTCGGTACCGTTTTCAAATGTCCCTTTTACCGTCTTTTGGTCTATGAGAAGCTGGAGCTTGTCCAGTATGTGGTCCTGCACCGTATCCCGCAGAACCCCGTAAGGATAATCCGGGTGCTGTTTAATCTTGTTTTTCAGTATTCTTCCGTTTTTTAAAAATTCCGCCGCATGGGCTTTCATGGGATTGGCATCCGTGGATTCGATGTACGGCACATTCCTGACCATATAGGTTTCCTCCGTTTGGAGTTCCTGGATTCCCGTCCAGTATCTTGCCAAATTCCCGTCTTTTACGCCGGATACCTTGGCAAAAACCACTGGCATGTTCACCACGCCGTCCACCGTACTGAAATTCGGCCGGTATTTCAACTCCTGCTTCCACAAAATGGCGATTTCCTCATACATGGTCTGCAACGTTACCGCTACCGCCTTCCCGTACTGCTGGTTCCGGTAGATGCCGGAATCGCCGTACATTAACGTATCCAGCTCCCGTTCCGCATGATATGCCGCCGTACCGGCCTGCAGCCCGGCTTCCTCCTTGGGAAATTCCGTTACGGCAAGGCTTTCGCTGAAACTCATTTCATACAGCATACCGTCCTGCAGACAGCACTTCGTATTCAAATCGGGACAAAGCACCAGCACATCCACCGGCAGCCGCGCAAGGAGTCTTACAAACAGCGCCTCATTCCCGCCCTTACATCCCCCGAAAAGGATAAAACACCCCACCTGCGGCATACTCCATTTGCCGAAAAGCGCTTCCTGATAGCGTTTCAGCCAGCAAAGCAAAATGACTGCCTTGTTCGTCAGCTTGTTTAACGATGCCCCTTCCCCGGCGGCTTCTTCCAAAATGATATCCAAAAAACTTTTCACCATCAGCCGCTGCATTTCCCGGCTCGCCGTATATGCAATGTTGCAGGATAAATCCAGTGCCATGTCTTCCGGCTTCGTATAATTCCTGCGTCTTATCGCCCCGATTTCCTCCATGGACGGCTGGGGAATCCCCCCATCCACGATGACCATCCTCCGCCCGTCTTTTTCCATTCCAAGCCGGAACCCATGCAATTCGCTGACATAGGTCAGCTTATCCTCCACCCCGTTTATCCGGTAAAAACAATTATAAAACAGTTTCGCATCGTTTCCCCGGTTTGCCGGAGCAGTCCTGAAATCCTCAAACCCTTTCCCGCCAATCCATGCATTCGTGCAGTTTGCGACCTCCGGCAGTTCCCCGTACAGCCGTTCCCTGTCCGCCTTCTTACGCATCTCCTCCTGCACCTGCCGTAAGGAAAAAGAAGCGGGAAACGCCGTCATGTCCGGCATTTCCAAACAATCCGACCAAGCGGATTCCCCGTCGATTTTCCGGTAATTCCCGTCGCCGGTATACTGTAACAGCACAACATCACACCCTGCATCCGCCAGCACCGCCAGCAGCAGCAGCTCGTAATAACTGATGTCGCCTTCGTAAAGAATCTTTGGGATATTATCGTTCCCCAGCCTGCCCACAATCCGTTCAAACCGGTAATACAGCCAGCACATGAACTTAATGTACGCATTTTTAAGCATATTATCATTTTTCCCCGCTTTACGCAGGGATACAAAGGTATCATACATGGATGCGGCAACCGTATTCCTCTGGTATTCATTCATCCGCGGCAGCCACTTTCCCAGGCTGCTTGTCAGGAATCCCATGCTTAACTGAAAGTCCGTCCCCATCATCTCCTGATAATAAGAAAGGTTCTTTTCATCCGGATTGGGTATCCTGCCGATAATCACCACGCCTTCTTTCCTTGCCGCCTCATAATACCGTCTGATAAAATCCCCAATCTTCCCGTTATACCCGTTAATCCTGTAAAAATATATCCCCCTGGCGCTTCTTTTATCCAAAGGCAGGAAGAAATCATCCAGCCCCTGCGCTTTCACATGTTCCAGCATGAATCCCTCTCACCCTCAATACCTGTTCATCTTGTTCTTATGCATCACATACCCTAAGCCGCCCCCGACCAGTCCGCCAAGGATATGCGTCAAGTTCGCCACGTTATTGTATACAAACAATCCTTCGTAAATCTGTCCGCCGATATAAATAACGCCTACCAAAAGCAGCGTCACGGGAATGGTTCCTTCCTTCAACCCGGTAAAAGGTGAAAGCAGGATAAACGCAAACACCACGCCGCTGGCGCCTAATAACTGTACATGGGGAAAAAACACGTAATTTACGATTCCCGTCACCAACGCGGTGGTCAGGATTACGAACAGGATATTGGAGGACCCGTACTTTTCTTCCAACAACGGTCCCACCACAAGAATCAGCATGATATTTCCGATAAAATGACTCCAGTTGGCATGTCCCAAAACATGACCAAGCATACGGATATACGTAAAGGGGCTTAACAGGGACGAATGGTACACGCTGAAAAACGTGCGGTTCGCCCAGCCTTTCGTCACCCAGTTTAACGCCAGCGCGACAAAACAAAGGAGCGTAAATCCTAAAACAATGGGGGAATTAAATGACAATTTGATTTTTCTCGCGTTATTTTTCACTTTTTTTACCTCGGTATTTGAATTCATTCGTTTATTATAGCATTTTTCCGTATCATATTCAACCATATTCCTTTTTGCTATCATGCTAAAGATGAGCCGTTACAAAATAACTTGTGCCCTTAAGGGAAAGGAAAAAAGAAAATCGCACAAGTTATTTCATAACGGCTCCTTACCTTGCAAGAAGCTCCCCGCTCTTTTTATACCTCTTTTCTTTTATAAAGGCATCTACGGAATCAATTACTTTTTCCATATATTCAAACGTCTTTTCCTTCATATTTTTTAATTGCGGCACAGACAGTTCCCTTCCGACTTCTTCAAAAGTCAATTCGCCATGCGCCAAATGGTTTCTGTTGTCTTTAATTGTTTTCAGTTCGCTGATTTTTTCTTCAAATCCGACACCATATTTTTTCAATACGGATACTATTTCCCTCGCATCAAGATTACCGCTGTAAAGGGAATAAAACTGGCATAATTGTCCATAGGAAAGGGGAAAAAACGTACTTCCCCTCATATAATCATAAAGCTGCAGGATATGCGGCGCCCGCCTATTGATGTCCGGGCTTTTTTCGCGCATATTCTCATAATAAACCATCAGCAACTGTCTGATTGCATCATTACATTCGTCAAATACCAAATCCTGCTCCATGAGCACAATATGCAGTTTTTCCAATCCCCTCGTCATGGTGGACTCAACCGCATTATACAACATCAGAACCATTCCGGCTTTCATACTGGTCATCAATGTTGTATTATCGCGGCCCATGTATTCTTTCAGACTGCCTGTCAAATCCCCGTCACTTTCCATCAGTTCCAAAAACTTAACCAAACTGTCCGCTTCGTCTTCCCTGAGTCTAAGCTCATGCTTTAAACTTTGCATCCTTTTTCCCCTTTGTACCGGTTACAATCTCATAAATGTACATAATCCTGCCTTGCAGTTTCTGTTTTCTGTGAAGCTCATTCGCTACATGCGTATACTGTTTAAATTCCGGGGAATCCAAACAATCTTTTATCCGCTCCTTATCCAAAGAGCCTACTAATTTTTTTTCATCAATCGCTTTCCATACGCCTACGGAAATTGCTTCAAATACGGACCTCTTTGTTTGGGGATTCTGTTTATGACGGAAACCATACGGAAAATTCTTGTCCACATAATCCAATACTTTATTAATCCGCTCCCTATACCGCCCCAATTCCCGTTCCAACTGTTCCGGAGACAGTTCTGCCAGTTCCCTGTTTTTCTGCTCCAAATAATCGTCCAGGAAATTCGTAATGCCGCCATTAATTCCTTTTTCATATATTTTGGTGTCTGTAATGGCAAAAAAACGCAACAGCAATTCTTCCCGCTCTTTTCTTTTCTCCAACCATTTATCTATTTGGACCAATCTGCTGTATTTTTCGTTTTCCCGGCAATACCCATCTACAAATTCCGTAAATTTCCCGGCGTAAATCCCCCTGCGTTTCTCCATGGGTTTTAACAGGTCACTTCCCCTGTTAATACGCTCAAACATATCTTTTTTTACGTTATCCGTCGTTTCTTCCGACAGCACAATAATTCTCAACGCCGTACTTAATATTTTCCCCTGACGGCTTTTATCCAACTCCTTAAACGTATATCCGTTCAGGCTTGTTATGGATTTTAGGTTTTGCAACTGCAGCCCGTTTGTGACGAAAGAGTGAATGGTCCTGATCCGTTGTGAGCCATCCACAATTTCCCATGAACTGTCCCTGTTTTCCGCAACAAAAATAAACGGAATGGGAAGCCCCAGAATAATGGATTCAATCAATTTCGACTGTCTGTCTTCATCCCATGTAAAATCCCTTTGATACTCCGGAATATAAATATAATTAAAACTTTTTTTCGCTTTTTCTTCCTCATCCTCATCCAAACTGTCACTATACTTATTGGAAATCGCTTCCACCGTCAAATCACGTATATCATAACGGACCGTTTTCCGTTTGGAATAAATCTCATCCTCCACACATTCTATCGTTGCCTTCATTTTCTCTGCCATTGGTATTCTCCCTTCACATAAGCCGTTTCACGGTCCGTACCCGAATCCTTAGAACCCCGCCATCATTAATCCCATTAACTGGTCCCTGCGCACGGCGTCTTCCGCTCCTTTTACCTTTGATGCCTTACCGTCAAGCTCCACTTCGCTGGTGGCGGCACGCATCAGTTTTTCCTGAAACTCCTTCTTTTCCTGTGCCGCTTTCTCCGCCCTTCTTTCCGCCCTCGCGCGGTTTTGCAGTTTCATGGCTTCTTCCATGGAAGCCATCATCTGTCTCATGTCAACTACCATCTCCGTTTACCTCCTTATGACATACAAAACTTCGGATGAAAAGTTCTTCCTGCTTTATTTATCGGCTGTGCAGACTATTTCCATAATAATGCATAATAAAAACATAATGCCATATCCCTTCCGGTTTTACAACAGCAGGTCAGCATCCCCTGATATCCGCACACATTATCCGTTTCCATTTCAGACTGGTGTTTTCCGTTTCAGAACTCCCGGCTTCTCTCACCGCTGCACCATCCGTGCCACTTCTTCCGCATACTGGGGATAATCCTCTACAAGTTCCCTGATTTCCTCCTCCGCCTTGTTAATAATCATTTCCTTATTGTAATCCATCCGCTTGCGCAGGGACTGCCTTCGGATAATCAGGTCATGGCGGATTTCCACCATTTCCCTGTTGTCCAAAAGCGCTGCCGTTTGGTGGAGCCATATGGCAGGGTCCTTAACCTGATAGCATTTCAGGATATTCAAAAGCTCCTGATGGTAATCGTCCAGCTCCAGCTCCGCCTCACGGTAACGCTTGCGTTCTTCCTTTTCCACCTGGTATTTTTCCCAAAGTCCCGCCAGTTCCTTCCCGCTGGACACCTGGTATTTCATATACAGATAATCCAGGAGGTTCGTATTGTTCACATAGCGGATTTTCACGCGGTTCTGCAGAAGAATGATACGGTTAATGCCTTTTTCCACCCGTTTTAGTTCCTTCACGGCCTCCGTGTATTTTAAATACAGCATCGTAATCACCAGTGCGGCAAACCCAGCCGTCAGCAGAAATCCCATTTGGGTATCCATTTCCAGCACGTACTGCAGTGTAAACAGAATCACAAAGCATACCACCAATGCCATGGAACAAATCACCGCCATCCCCTTGGCATCCGCAACCGCCGCACGCAGCTCCCCTTTGCGGTAATGGTAAGCGTGCTTTTCCCCTTCCAGGCGGGACATGTCCTGGCGGATCAGGTTTTGGTAGTTTTCCGTTTCCGCCAGTTTCCGGCAGCCTTCTTCCGCTTCGTCTTCCATGCGCTCCATTTTATGGTATTTTTCATCGCTTAAGCGGTTCTTTTTCTTTAAATAGACGTCCTGCTTATCTTCCAAATCCTGGATTTTCTGGGCGGCGGCATTCAATTCTGCCCGCTCGCTTTCGGGAAGCGCTTCGATTTCTTCCATGTCCTTCAGATAAGAAGTCACCATATTATATTCAAAGGTAAGACCTTCCAGCTCTTTCGCTGCATCCCCCATCCGGTCCAAGCAGCTTTGCACAAATTCCTGCCGCTGTGCGGCATCGTGGACATCCAGGATTCCCAAAGACTGCTTTCTTTTCGGGGCGGAAACAAAATCGGAACCGGAAGCCATCCCATCCCACTCATCCGGCAGGACTACCCGTCCTTTCCGTCCTTCCCCGTCCTCCATTTCGTCTTCCCAATTTCCCCAGCCCTGTTCTTCTTCCCCGTATAAGTCCTCCGGCTTACGCCAAAGCCTTACATTTTCCAACCATCCTTTTTTCCTGTGAAACAATCCTTTCAATAAACCCATATACCATTCCTTATTTTTCTGCAGTTTTTACTGCCGCTTTTCCCGCAGACGTTAATTTTCCCTGCGTTTTCCCTGTTATTCCGCCGTAATTTCCCTGTAATGGTCCTTTAACCCCCGGACAAGCCGTCCCGTCTCCTCATAATAGGATACGGAGTGGTTCTCCTCCCTGCATACGCCAAGGGTAAAAAGCATCCGGCTTTCCTCCGTTCCCTCAAATTCTTTCGCCGCATCCTCCACGGCTTTCTCCACCTTTAATGCTGCGCCGCAGGGATCTTCCTGCCCCGCGGCAAAATCCACATACTCCGTTTCCTCCATCACCATGCGTTTTGCCGCCAGGAAATGGATAAGCTCATCTTCCCCTCTCCCGCATCCGTACGCTTCTTCAAAACACTGCGCCGCATTTTGGAAGCGGAACAACTGTGCATAAGCCACACCCTGATTATGGAGGATTCCTGCCCGCAGTTCCTTCTCCGCTTCCGGCAGTTCTTCCAGCAGGCTTCCATAACTTTTTAACGCTGCGGCATATCTTTTGTGCTCCACCAAATAATCGGCACGGGTTTTCCGCTTTTCGTACAGGCTCAGATCCTTACCTTCCTCCAGCACACCCACCGCTTCCGCCCATGTCTCCCGGTCGCCGTAACCCACATATTCCAAGACCGCCCCTGCATATCCGCCCACCGAACAGCCCGCATTCGCCAACTGCCCAAGATGCGCCGCCAGTTCCCGCAGCCCGCATTCCCCCGCCAGCCACTCCTCCAGCCTGCCGTCCATGATGCCCTGGTCAATCAGATAAGCGTTCTTTAACAGACAGTAACACAATTCTTCCACGGAATAAAGGTTCACGGGAACTTTCTCCATGAAATAAGGCGTCTTTGCATATTTTCCCATGCAAAGCAATAGTTTACCCATGCCTTTTCTCCTTTCTTATTCCAATTCCAATTTGTTCTATTTTCTTCTTTCTTTATTTCCCATTCCGTTCAGACAAGTTCAATCCTTTTCTCCCATTCGGCACCCGATGACGGGAAAAAATCCCCAAAACCCATATCGGATACTTTCAGCCTTAGCTGGGTTCTTGTAAGCATCTGTGCCCGGACCCGCAGTCTCGTCGTCCAGTCCGCCCTTTGGGGAAGTCCTTCCAAAACCATAAGGATTTCCCTGGGGTCCCCGCCGTTTAAAGGGGTCAGCAGCACCCCCACCGTATCCCCCGACTCCATGACGACATCAAACTCCCGGTCCGCCTCATACCAGTTGATGCCGCCGTCCATAATGGCAAAATAGGAATCCGTACCGCGCCGCAGCAACCGCATCCCCACATTCGCCGTCAGTTTATCCCTGCCAAGGAAAACATAGCCGGTTTTGGCTTCTCTCCATCCCAGCTTTTCGCAGATACCGTAACAAGCCCCCTTGCTGTAAAGGTTATTCCCCTGGAACACGCGCCGTCCCCTGCACAGGTAGTGCAGCGATTCGTCCGCCCATCCGTCCTTAAATCCTTCTCCAATCAAATAAACGCAGGAAACCGCCCTTCCGTTGCACTTTTCCTTCACAATGCGGGAAAACATATCATCCAGTCCGTCCTTTGGCAGTTCCCCGTCGCCGTTTTCTTCCCGTTTCATTTCCTTGCGTTCATCCGTTTCGATAAATACCACCTGGGGAGTCGTTTTCCGGTTGCACTCAAAGCGGTACAACCGCAGCTTCCGGTTGTCGTATTCGCAAAGAAGCACTTCATATGCCCATAACGATTCCGGCTGGGAAAGGGTAAAATAGTAAAAACTGTCCACATGGCTTTGGAAATAAATCCGATCCGTTTTTAACTGCAGGTTCGCCGCCATTTGGGAAAGTACGTCCACCATGCGTTCGTCCAAGTGTTCCACGGTAAACATCACTCCGTCCAAATGCTCCAACGGGGCAACAATCCCCAACAGCGACAGGCTCCTGCGCACAAAAAGCGTCAGCAGCGCCACAGGGTCAAAACTTTCCTCCCCCACGGCAATCTCCTCCCCTTTCCTTGCCAGCGCAAGCAGATTCTCCACCAAATCACCTTCCTGCGCTTTCGCGGCTTTCGCCGCCTCCCTGCCGTAAAGCCACTGGTTCGCCTCCCCGCGCCTGCACAAAACCATCGGAATGCTGTATTGTTCGCTGCCCGCCACCACTGCAAGAGTTTCCACATCCTCGCCTGCCGGCAGGTAATAACTAATCTGGGCGTAATCCTCCCCCAAATCATATCCTATCAAGATACGCCCGCTGCTCTTTCTTCCCACGTTTCCTCCTCCGGTATTCCCGTCCTGCACCGTACTGCCTTTTCCACAATAGGCAGTATTCCAATATTCCAAAAAAGAATTATACCATTCCTGCTTTGCACATGCAACCGGTTCACAGATAAACCGGTTGGTTTCCACATCATTCCGTTGGATTTGAACAGGCGGACACACAGACAGAAGCGGACTGCAGGGCAGACGGGGAGCGGGCAGGGCATTCCGCTCCTGTTGCCTGCGTCCGCCCGCTCCTTAAGCCGAAAATTTCCCGATGAAATCCCTCACCCTTTCGTCCGGTGAAGAAAAGATTTCCTCCGGCGTTCCCTGCTGCCGTATCACACCCTGCTCCATAAAGATAATCCGGTCCGACAGTTCCTTTGCAAACTGCATTTCATGGGTCACGATAATCATGGTCATATGCTCTTTCGCCAGCTCTTTGATTACCTTGAGCACCTCCCCGGTCAATTCCGGGTCAAGCGCGGATGTCGGCTCGTCAAAAAACAGAATTTCCGGCTGCAGCGCCAAAGCCCGTGCAATGGACACCCGCTGCTGCTGTCCGCCGGAAAGCTGGTAAGGATAGGCATCCTTTTTGTCCTCCAGCCCCAACTGTCTGAGCAGCTTTACGGCGCGCTCCTCCGCTTCCTTCTTCGGCACCTTGTCCACGCTGACAGGCGCATCGGTAATGTTCTTTAACACCGTATAATGGGGAAATAAGTTGAAGTTTTGGAAAACCAAACCGAAATGCTTGCGTATTTCCTTTTTCTTCTGTTTTCCGGCATAGACGCATTTACCGTTTTCCTCCCATGCCGCAGCCTCCCCCAAATATTTTAACTCCCCGCCGTCCATTTTCTCCAACATCGTGGCACAGCGCAGCAGTGTGGATTTACCGGAGCCGGAAGGACCGATAACCGATACCACCTCCCCCTCCTTTACGGACAGGGAAATATCCTCCAATACCCCCAATCCGTCAAATCCCTTTTTCATATGGTTGATTTCCAGTAAGTTCATCCCGATACCCCTGCCTTTCTCCTATTATCCCGTTTCTCCCGTGTCCTTCCCGGACATTGCCCTTCCTCCGGATACCACGCCGGGCGCCTACCGGTAATAATTCAGTTTCTTTTCCAAATATTCCATACCGCCTGCCACTGCAAGGTTAAACACATAATAAAAAAGCCCTGCCACCATCAACGGCATTATGCTTGTCTCCTTCGCCGCAATCTGTTTGGCAATGGTGAACATCTCCGCTTCCGCCAATACGAAGGCAAGCGAAGTATCCTTTACCAAAGTAATCGTTTCGTTTGTCACCGGGGGCAGCACCCGTTTAATCACCTGCGGCAGTATGATTTTGAAAAAGGTCTGTGCTTTGCTGTACCCCAATACCTTCGCCGCCTCATACTGCCCCACCGGCATGGATTCGATGCCGGAACGGTATATTTCCGCAAAATATGCCGCATAATTCAGCACAAAGGCAATGATGACCGCCAAAAAACGGTATCCCGAAGATATCCGCAGCCCAAATACATAATAAGGGGCAAAATATACGACAATCAACTGCAGCATTAACGGCGTTCCCCGCATCACGGATATGTAAAACTTGCTGATTCCCCGCAGCCAGCCTTTCTTCGACATCCTCCCAAAAGACAGCGCCAACCCTGCAGGCAGGGAAAACAACAGCGTCAGGAAAAAAATTTCCACGGTAATTCCCATTCCTTCTACCAACTGTAAAAACATCGTTGCCACACTCATCTCTGCTTTCCAAACCTTTCACAATCTTTTTGCCCTCAGGCGTGTTCCGCAAACTGTCACGAAAAATTCTGCGGCGGTTCCGTATTTAACGCATTACCCTATATACGGGCAAGACCGCTGTTTCACACGGCTGCAGCGGTCTTTAGGCTTTTTTTATTATTTTTCTGATTCCATGCTTTCCATGCTATTCCTGCTATTCCTGCCATTCCCGCTTTTCCCATCTTCTGTCTCCGGGTTATCCTGGGCAGCTTTTATCCGTATTCTGCGGTTGATTCGCTATTTTCCGAGGCATACGCTGTCCGTCAGTCCGAAATCGGCATATTTTTCCGCAATCTTCATGAACGTACCGTCCTTTGCCATCTCAAGCAGGGTCGCTTCCACCTTGTTCTTCAGTTCGTCATTTCCCAGCTTAAATCCGATGCCGTACTGCTCGCTTGCCAGCCGTTCCTCAAGAATGACAAACGCATCTCCCCGGGAGCTGATCTGGTAATTCGCCACGCCGATATCAATCGCCAGCGCATCGATGGCTCCCTGCTCCAAATCCATGAACGCCACATTATAATCGCCATACTGCTGTAAATCGGCAAACGTAACCGCCAGTTCCTTCGCCTCGCCGTCCAAAGCCGCCAGCGCGGAAGAATCCTTCTGTACGCCCACTACCTTTCCTGCCAAATCTGCCTGTGCCGCAATCCCCGCATCCGCAGGTACCACAAATACTTGGCTGTTATCCACATAAGGCACGGTCCATGTATAAGCATCCTCCCGTCCCTGCATCGTAAAACCGTTCCAAATACAGTCGATGGAGCCGGAATTTAATTCCATGTCCTTGGAATCCCAGTCGATGGGCTGTGCCACAAACTCCCAGCCGTTACGCGCACACACTTCTTTTGCCAAATCCAAATCAAATCCCGTATAACTGCCGTCCTCATCCATATATCCGTACGGAGGAAATTCCGCGTCAAACCCTACGGTAAACGTGACCTTATCCCCTGCAGCCGTTTCCTCCCCTCCGGTCTGCGCAGCATCCCCGGCATCCGCCGCGTCTCCCCCGCATGCCGTCAGGACGCCCATCCCGAGTACCGCCGTACATACCAATGCCATAAATTTTTTCATTCCTCTTTTTCCTCCCTGTATGCTTTATCCCGCTAAACTATTAGCACGCTGTCATAGTACCATGACAACGTTCCCGTGTCAAGCGGAAAGTCCCGCACCCCCATACCTTATGTAAACCCACGGATAAAAGTATTAATGCATTCGTACCCTACCGCCAAATTAATATTCTGCCCGGAATCATACCCTGCGGTACTGATTCCTATGACTTCCCCCTGCATGTTCAATACCGCGCCGCCGGAACTTCCATGGGAAGTGGGAGCGGTGAACTGTATCATATCCACATTGTCGATTTTGCGGAAGCCGGAAATAATCCCGTCGGAAACCGAATTAAACAATCCCAGCGGACTTCCGATTGCCACTACCTTCTGTCCGCGCACCAGTTCCTTTTTCCCCTGGTAAACCGGAAGGGGAACCAGTTTCCTTTGGATTCTGATTACGGCAAGGTCCAGCACATAATTATATTTAATCACTTCGTCCGTATCGTAAACCCGTTCATCGTCCTCAATACGGACCGAATAAAATTTCCCGCCGCTTGCCACATGGTTATTGGTAAGGATATACCCTTCCCTCCCCACCATAATCCCGGAACCGGTTCCGATTACGTCCCCCTTTCCGTCATGAATGGCTATCATGACCACGGAGGATGCCAGCCGCGCCAGCTCCTCGAAACTTTTCTCCACGTCCGCGTTCACGGGGGCTGCATTTATCCTTCCGTGCCCGTTCCTGCCGGTTCCGTCCAAAACTGCAGCGGATGCGGCGGAGTGCGCTCTGCTTCCCGGTCTGCGGGGCGGTATCGTAACGACGACCGGTCCGGACGGTATCTGACTGCCTTCCGCCGCGGCTGCCTGCGCTCCCGTCAAGGTTCCTGTTTCCGTTCCTGCTCCTCTTCCCGCTCCCGGTTCCGTTCCGGTCCCCGGTTTTCTTTCTTTCACTGCCCCGTTATGGTTTCCGGTTCCCACCGCCCTGACATATGGCGGAATCACAAGATCCGAATAGTCCCCCAGCACGAATTTCGCCGACAACCCCAGTTTTTCTTCTTCCGCACCGATATCCGTCCTGCTTTGCAGCAGCAGAACATCACACCCCGTCAGGGTCAGCAGGTAAAAGAATAAATATTCCTGTTTTTTCCCAATGTTTTCCGCAACGATTTTTATCGATTTCCTTCCGTCCCAAGCAAAATCTTTCCGGTCAAAAACCGAATCGTACCAAAAAAACAGCTTTATCAAGAAATTCTTGCGGATGGAGTCCGTCATCCCCATATCCGCCCCCATGCATATGCCCTCCACCGATGCGCAGGCACTGCCTAAAAGTTTCGCCAGCTCCGCATTTCCTTCCGTCACACGTGTCACCGCTTCCCTTTTGCCTCCCTGAAGCCATTTGGCATGGCATTCCGCATAATAAGCCGTATCCGCCATGTCCTGCAGTTTCGGCAGTCCGCCCAGCCTGCGGTAATATCCCCGCCCGCCGCTTTGACTGCCGTCCAATGTTTCATCCATTTTCCGGATGTCACGGATATACGCAGAATCTGTCCCTACCGCCCTGACAAAATATACATCCTTGCACTGGTTGTTAATACCGCCCTTGATGTGCTCAAACGCATCAATCGCCGTGACATTCATCACGTTATGCCTGAACCTAAGTATTCCTTCCACTCCTTATCACCCTAACCCGTAAAAATTTCCGGTACGTCATTCCAAATTCCGTCCCGAGATACCGTTGTCTTTTCCTGTCCTTCATTTTACCACTTTCCGCAATATTTATCTACCACTTTTCCAACGTCTGTGTTATAGTAATAGGAATCAGGGATTCTTTCATCCTTCAGAATTAAATATAAAAATAAAGAAAGGTCCGAATCTTTCCATGAAAAATTCACTGGTCTATTACAGCGTCGGCGCACTGCTATATTGCCCGGCAAACCATAAAACCATCGCATCTTCCATTACCGGAGAACGCTTCGGGACAAAATATTCCCTTGCCCTCTGCCTGGAAGATACCATTCAGGACGATTGCGTCAAGGATGCGGAGCAAAAGATGTTGGACTCGCTTCACACCGTTCACCGTGCTTTCCATGACAACCAAACCGGCACAGGTTTCTTCCTGCCTAACATCTTCGTCCGGGTACGCTGCCCGGAACAGATTTCCTCCCTCCACAGGCGGGCGGGAGACGCGAAAGAACTGATTACCGGCTATATCCTGCCGAAATTTGCACCGGACAACGCGGATGCCTATTTGGAAGCCATCCGTGAAGTAAACCGGGTATCTTCCAAAACCGTATACATGATGCCGATTTTGGAAAGCCCCGCCATCATCCATTTGCAGCACAGAAGCAGCATTTTATACGACTTAAAGGAAAAACTGGATTCCGTGGAGCCCTATGTCCTCAACATCCGCGTGGGAGGCAACGACCTCTGCCATATGTTCGGTTTCCGGCGCCATGATAACGAGTCCATCCATTCCATACGTCCCGTTGCGGATATTTTTTCCGATATCATCACCGTATTCGGTATGGATTACGTGGTTTCTGGTCCGGTATGGGAATACTACGGGAGTGCCGGCTGGGATACCGGATTGTCCAAAGAACTGTCAGAAGACCGTCTGTGCGGATTTACCGGCAAAACGGTCATCCACCCGAAACAGATTGCCCCCGTCAACTCTGCCTATCAGGTTCCCCGTGCCGACATGGAAGATGCCAAAGCCATCTTAAACTGGAACACGGACAAAGCCTCCGGCACATTGGTCGCCGGAAGTTCACAGGGGGAACGGATGAATGAGTATAAGACACATTTCCATTGGGCGCAGAAGGTTTTGTTTTTGGCGGAATATTACGGGGTAAAGGATTAGAGCGCCTCATGCTTCCGCCATCCGTTTAATAATCCCGCACGCACGGTAATGCCGCAGCGGATAACATTCCACCGGCACGTTTTTTTCTTCCGCCAGCCGGAGGATGTGCGCCAGCGACGCATCCTTTGCATGTTTTTCATCCACCAGTACTTTCCACGGCACACGCCTTAACAGGACACGCGTCGTCTCCCCGATACCCGGTTTCACCAAATTGATATCGCCAATTCCGAATTTTCCCGCGATTTCCCGCACCTCATCCACGCCAAAGCCGGCTGCCGTCTTTTCTTCCGGGACACGAAAACCGGCTCCGAACTCCTTCTCAATGGCATGGATAAATTCATAAGACAAGTCTGCATCCGCCAATTCCCCATAATATACTGCTCCATGGAAATCCCCTTCCCCAATGATATCATTCCGTAAAAACGTCCTGCTGACCAAACCGGATACGGTGCTGTTTAAGCAGGAGCTTGGAATCAGAATATCCCCATGGGTTCCGCAAAGGTCCGTTACATTGGCAGGGTCCGCCAATACCGCCAAATCCGGCGATACCCCTTCATATCCTTCCAGCTCTTTACGCAGTTCGTTCAAAATAGCCCCTTTCCCTATCCAGCCGTCCACAAACTGCAGGCGCTTTGGCGCATATCTGTCCAGCAGGTATGCCATGGCATTTTTATCAATTCCCCTGCCCTTAATAATCGATATCCCGTAATGTTTTACTTCTATTCCATACCGGATGCGCAGGTAGCGTTTTAACAGGATTCCAATGGGGAGTCCTGCCCGCGCAAGGGACACAAGCACCACATCCTCCCCCTTTTTTTCCAGTATTCTCCCCGCCAGTGCGGCAACCGCCTGTGCCGTGGACGCCGCATAATTGCGCAGCGCCTCCCTGTACACTTCCATATACCTGCCGCTTGGCACGTATTCGACGGGAAGCATTTCACAATAATGCTTTCCCGCCTGAATCAGCCGCTCCCGCTCCTGCGTCGGCTGGGGCTGTACCAAACCCGTAATATCTTTTAACAGCAATGTTACATCTTCCTCCGAATAAGAACTGCGCATCATATTTATACCCCGTGTCCGCTTCCGCGGACTCAAAATCAATAGTTGAAAGCGCTTTTCTTTCAACCTTGCCACCTCACCACATGAATCTCCGTATTCCCGCACCGCGCCAGGCTGCGGCACAAATCGCAAATCCCCCGTTCCGCCCCGTCCCCGGCATCCGTAAGGACAAGCGCCTTATCATACCGCTCCAAATCATACACAAACGTCCGCCTTCCCCTGTCATAAAAACTATGCAGTTCATAACGTTCCTTCAGCGGGTATCCCGCTTCCGTACTGACCGCAATGGGGCTCCTTGTGGTGGAATGGCACCGGACAAAACACCCCTCCGTGGCAAGCACGGATGCGGTATAAAGAGCCGGATACATAAATTCCTCCGTCCCGAGGACTAAAATCCGCTCTCCCTCCCGGAAAGGGACATAACCCATCGCCTGTTTTGCCAGCCTGTGGCATGCCTCCCCGTAATCCGCGCCGTTTACCAGCCGCCTTCCGTCCAGGCGGCCGCCCGCCGTATGCATTTGGTACAAGATTCCTTCCGGATTTTCTTCCGGATATGTATGGTACACTCCGTCCCCCCGGCAGACTTCCGCCCTTTCCGGATAACCGGAATGGTCGGTCTTCACCAAATAATGAAGCCGGATTCCCCGTTCCCCGTACCTGCGCTCTGCTTCCGCATCCATACCGTTTAACAGGGAAGCCACCGAAAATGCTGTCTGTCTGCCATATACCCGCTGTATGGCATCCACTGCATCCAATATCGTATTCCCGGTCGTCACCTCATCCTCTACAAATACAATCCGCCGAATTCCCCCCATAACACGGTCCAAATCCGTTTTCACCAGCTTCTGCTGCGTGGCATGGCTATGGGCCTCCGTAAAATACAGATATTCCACATCCCCCGCATCCTCTCTGGTCGTCTGTATATAATAACAGCCCATGTCCGCCGCCATTCTCGCCCCGATTGCCGTTGCCGTCTCCGCAAATCCCACTAACAGCAGCGCTTCCCCTTCATACGCATTTGCCACAGCAGCCTCCAGTTCGTCAAACATGGCAAGACATGCCTGCGGTTCCACCGGAATGTGCTTGCCCTGCAGGCGGTTTATTACCAAATAATTCCGTTTTGCATTATTTTCCCTTTTGGCAATGCGCACCAGCTCTTTTTCCGTATATGTCATTTTGGCTCCCTTCCTTTTTCCTGTTTTGCTCTGCCTTAGCTTCCTAACCAAAGCAGGGCAGGGAAAATTTTCCCCCTGCCCCGTTTTGGCTGACGATCAAACTTACCTTTCCTTAAACGTAGCGCATGCCGTCTCACGGCAGTCACATGCCCCGCAGCCCTTAATGTCCACATGGTCCGCCTGGCATTTATAGTCCGCATTGTAAACACACTTTACCGCTTCGCAGTCAATGCTGATGGTCCTGCAGGGATGCTCCAGCGCACTCGTGTACGAGTCCCCCTTTTTCTCGGCAAAACTCTCGCAGCATGTATCATCGGTACATCCCGCATGTTTTCCGCCAACCAGTATATCGCCCTTACAGCAGCATTCACTCTTGTTATATACGCAATTTTCCACTCTGCAATCCAACTGTGCCATAATATTACCTCCTGTTGATTCTGATACTGTATATCCTTCTTTATTATGGCTGTTCTGCAGGGGAAATATACCCCGTACATCAAATATTAATTAATCCGCCGACAGTTCATACAACGTTGCCCAATATACTTCCAGCATAAACTCCCGGCACTCACTGGCACGGATACCGGACTGTGCCCACTGTGTGAGGAGTTCCGACTGTCTGCTGCCGATGAACCAAACCTTTACCCCGTTTTCCATGAAGTTTTCCAATTCTTCCACGGAAGATACGGTACCGTATTTATTTTCGATGATGTCGCACAGCAGCTCCTCCGGCCGGCTGTCCCACAAATCAATTTCATTTTCCAGATAATATCCCGTCACGCCCTGCACATGGTTAAACTGTGTCACTACCGCATCCTCCGGTCCAATCAGGGAAAGCGCCTCCTTCACCTCGTCCATCCTTACTCTGCGCCATGTCTCGTCATTACGGAACCACCGGAAATCCCCGATACCGATAAAAAATACCAAAAAAAGCACCGGCAGGAACAGTTTCCCTTTTTTCCCTTTTCTTATTTTTTCTGCTTTATCCCCTTCCTTTGCAGGGAACGCCTTACCGGCACACACCGCAAAGGAAAGCCAAAAGCATCCGGCTGCCGGCACCATATAACGGACAATAAAAACCGGACGGATGAGAAAGGACGCCGCAAAACCGAACAGTACCGTCCCCGCCAGGATTCCGGTTCCCGCCGCGCAGGCAAAACAGAGTTCTCTGTTTTCCCTGTTATTCCATATGGTGTAAAAAAACAGTCCCACATAAACCAAAAACAGCACGACCGCAGCCGCCACCTGGAAACCGCCGCTCCCGAACGGCGGCTTCATGAGGAATTTCACACAGGAGCCGAAGGTCCTCCATGTCAGCGGAAGAATCCAGTAGCTTTCCTTCACCTGCGCCACCTGCCGCACGACCGCAGTCATCCATGGCAGGTAAGCGAGTACGGAACATGCCACGGCGGCAAACCACGGTTTCCAAAACATATTCCCGCCGGCATCCGCCGGATTCCCGGAACCTGTTTTCCGTATGCGCCCCTTTTTCCTGCAAGCTCCTGCCTCCCTCCACAAAAAATAGAGAAACAGACATAGATAGAGTACCGCAACCGCCACACAGGCAAAATAATGGGTATAGGCGGCAAGGATTCCGTAAACAGCCAGGCAAATCCAGTCCGCATTCCGGCTTCCGCCGCCCGCATCCTGTCCGGCACCGCATACAATCCCGTATCCATGAAGAAATGCCGCCGTCACCAAAAATAACGCCAAAGTATACATACGGATTTCCACCGTGTACTGGGGCAGTCCCGGCATGGATACCGTACAGAAAACGAAAAGCCCGGCGCAAAGCATACCAAAATGCCTGCGTACTTTCGTCACTCCGTAAGCCGCTATGCCAAACAGCGGCAGGACGGAACAGAGTTTACTTACCACGGTCAGGTTGGCATGCGGGAAAACCATTTGGCAAAGCTGCTGTACCGTCTTCACATAATAATAGTAAAAAGGCGGATGGACGTCACGCGCCGTCAGGGCAGTCAATTCCCCGAACCCCCGGCGCGTCAGCCCCATGGTATACAGCTCGTCGTACCAAATGCCGTCCGCAAAGCACAGACGTACCGACACCATGAGCATCCCTGCCGCCGCCAGCAGGAAACAAAAGCCAAACCAATCCCCGTATTTCCATTTTCCGATTTCTTTCTTTATATTATCCATATTTTATCCATATCCGCTCCGCTTATCCGTTTGTTTCTTCCCACCGCTTCCGGTTTCGCCGCCTTTCCCTTTGTTACACACCCGGTTCCTTCCGCTTTGTGCGGTATCCTTTCCGCTTTGTGCCTTCGCTTTTATTCCGTCACTTTTTACCTTTCTTTTATTCCTTCTCTGCTTTTCCTTCCCGGATTTCCTCTTTCCGTATTTCCTTCGTGCGGATTTCCTTACAAATCTGCTCCATGAACTGCTCCAAAGGCTTCACTCCCTCATCGCCGGCAAAACGGCTCCTGACGGATACCGTACCGTCTTCTTCCTCCTTCTGCCCGACCACCAGCATATAAGGCACTTTCGCCAGCCTTGCTTCACGGATTTTAAAGCCTATTTTTTCCGAACGGTTATCCGTTTCCGCCAAAATGCCGTTGGCTCTCAGCTCTTTTTGTACCTTTTCCGCATAAGCCTCGTATTTTTCCGAAATCGGAAGCACCCTTACCTGTTCCGGGCAGAGCCATGTGGGGAATTTTCCCGCATATTTTTCAATCAGCCATGCCAGCGTCCTTTCGTAACAGCCCATGGATGTCCTGTGGATGATGTACGGGCGTACCTTATCGCCGTTCTGGTCAATGTAATACATGTCAAACTGCGCCGCCAGCAGGGCATCCCACTGGATGGTAATCATAGTGTCTTCCTTGCCGTACACGTTCTTTGCATTAATGTCCACCTTCGGCCCGTAAAAAGCCGCTTCCCCAACATCTTCCGTGAAAGGAATGCCAAGTTCCGTCAGAATGTTGCGGATATGTCCTTCCGTTTCTTCCCATACTTCCGGTTCCCCGATATATTTCTCCGTGTTTTCCGGGTCCCACTTAGACAGGTGGTATGTCACTTCATCCTGCAATCCAAGTGTGGTCAGGCAATACTTTGCCAAAGCAAGGCAGCCCTTAAATTCCTCCACCATCTGGTCGGGACGGACAATCAGATGTCCCTCGGAAATGGTGAACTGGCGCACCCTGGTCAACCCGTGCATTTCGCCGGAGTCCTCATTGCGGAACAGGGTCGAAGTCTCCCCATAGCGCAGCGGAAGGTCGCGGTAAGAATGCTGTGTCGCCTTATAGACATAATACTGGAACGGACAAGTCATGGGACGCAGGGCGAACACTTCCTTATCCGTTTCTTCATCTCCAAGGACAAACATCCCGTCGGTATAATGGTCCCAATGGCCGGAAATCTTATACAAATCGCTTTTTGCCATGAGCGGGGTCTTCGTCCTGATATAGCCCCACTCGTTGTCTTCCAAATCCTCAATCCATCGCTGCATAGTCTGCACCATCTTAGCGCCCTTAGGCATTAACAGCGGCAGTCCCTGCCCAATCACGTCCACCGTGGTAAACAGCTCCATTTCACGCCCCAGCTTGTTGTGGTCACGGAGTTTAATATTTTCCAGGTATTCCAAATATTCGGCAAGTTCTTCTTTTTTGGAAAAAGCGGTGCCGTAAATCCGCTGTAACATCGCATTGTCGGAATTTCCCCGCCAGTACGCGCCCGAAGACGAAGTGAGCTTAAACGCTTTTATGCCTTTCGTACTCATCAGATGGGGACCTGCACAAAGGTCAGTAAATTCTCCCTGGCAGTAGAAGGAAATCTCCGCGTCTTCCGGCAAATCGCGGATTAATTCCACCTTGTACGGTTCGCCTTTTTCCTCCATGAACTTTATGGCTTCCTCCCTCGGCAGCGTAAATTTTTCCAGTTTCTTTCCTTCCTTGATGATTTTCTTCATCTCCGCTTCCAGCTTATCCAAGTCCTCCCTGGAAAACGGCGCATGTTCAAAATCATAATAATATCCGTTGTCAATGCTGGGACCAATGGCAAGTTTGGCATCGGGATACAGCCTTTTCACCGCCTCCGCCAGCACATGGGATGTGGTATGCCGCACAACCCGCAGTCCTTCCTTATCATTTGCCGTAAGGATATTCAGATTACAGTCCTTATCGATAACCGTCCGTAAATCCACAACGTTCCCGTCCACTTCCCCGGCGCAGGCCGCCCTTGCCAGCCCTTCGCTGATGTCTGCAGCAATGTCAATGACGCTCATGGGCGCACCATATTCTTTACAGCTTCCGTCTTTTAATACGATTTTCATTTACTCCATGCTCCTTTCCCACACATCCTGCGGCTGCTTATGCTTCCTCTTCTTCGCAGCAGCAATCCTCGCCGCATTCACATTCCTGCGGCAGTTTACCCGTATTTCCGCTATTATTGCCATTATGGCTTCCAATCATAACCCTTTTTTTCGGCGATACCAGCATCCCCACCACCAAACCGGAAAGTACGCATACCGCCAGCGTAAGGAAATACTCCCTTTTCTTCATCGTTGCCACTTCCTCCAAAACTGCCTGCATTTCCTGCCATTTTTCTTTCATCTGCTTTTTTCTCCTTCCATTTTTTACGTTTCTTTTTTCCTGCCCGCCAACTTTGCCGGCATCCTTTCGCTGCACGGGGCTGTGCAATCGAGTAGGGAAGGCATCTTCCCTACTCGCGCGCCGGGCACCCGTCAGCTCTGCTGACATCCTTCCTTTGGGTGCCCGTGTGCATAAAAAAATCCCTTACACTGTCCTTCCGGCAATGTAAGGGACGCAGGTTTCCTACGCGGTTCCACCCTTCTTGTTTTGCTCCCTGTTTTCCGCCGCGGGCAACACGGCAGATACCCGGAACAAAACCACTTCATTTGACCGATAACGGGGCCGCCGGACCTGATTGGGGTCACTCAGAGCTGGTCTTCGGATGCTTCCTGCCGGGATACTTCCAGCGCGTCCCGCATGGGAATCCACTGTCTTCCCACCGTACGGTATCCCTCTCTTGGGCTTTATGGCACCTTACTCGTCTCATCCTTGTATTATCGTTGTGTTTTTTATTTTTCCTGCCATTACGTTTATCGTTACCATCTGCTGTTATTCTATGACACTTTTGTGCATCTGTAAAGCCCTATTCCGCAAAAATTCATTTTGGCTTCAAAATAAACGTTCCAAACCGGAACGGAAACGGACCACATCTTAATCCATATCCTCCAGCAGCATTTCTTCCACGATTTTTGCCGCGCAGGCAACCAACCGGCTACATGGCCTGCTTTCATAATATTCCTGTGTGCGCTTCCCCGGCTTTGCACTTTGCTCCCTGCCTTTTAAGCCCAAAAGCTCCCGACAGATAATCGTACCGTTTTCCCGCCGGAAGGTGTCGCTCATCTCGCGCACGAGCAGATAAATCCGCTCCCTGCCCTCCTCGTCCGACGGGTCGGTATTGCCTTCTTTCAGTCCAGCCAGCAGCGCCATTGCCGATACCGTACCGCACACTTCCCGCATCCTGCCGATACCCCCGCCCATGGGACTGGCTAATTTTAACGCTGTTTCCCTGTCAATCCCGAACAGGTCCGCATATGCGGCAAACACGGACTGTGCGCATCCGTAACCGGACTCAAACGTCTGCACGGCCTGATCCACCCTGCTTTGCATCTCTTTTCCCTCTTAACTGGTCCGCTGACTGTTATTTGTTCTTTCCGCAGCATTTCTTAAATTTCTTGCCGCTTCCGCACGGACACGGATCATTGGGATACACCCGGTCGCCTTTTACCACGGTAGTAGAGGATTTCTGCTCCCGGTACAGGCGTTTCCTCGTTTCCTCGTCATATATGTCCTTCCATTCCTCCAAATTGTACAGCCAGTCAGCGCCTGCCCCAACCATATTCTTGAACAGGAGCTCTTTCTCAAAGCCAAGGTTTACTTTTGTGTCCTCATCCATTTCCTCAATGGGGTTGGCTTCTTTCAGGCTGTCGTTGATTCCGTCGAGAAATCCCGTCATCGTCATGATATCCACGCCGTACTTTTCTGCCAGTTCTTTTACCGTTCCTTCCACGGTTTCATCGGGAGTCTTCAAAAGCTCCGCATAAATCGCCTTTTCCTTTTGGAAATAATCTGCCCACAGCCTTTGCAAATCGCCTTTATTGGCGGTTTCTGAATACGCCTTTGCCTGCCATTCCTGTAATAATGCCATTTGTAATACCACCTTTTGTTTATTTTCTTTCTTTTTTGCATGTCCATCCGAAAGCCGTCCGGTACCTTCTTCCCTGTCCTCCGGTATGAGTACAGGGTATGGACTACCGTTAGTATATAATATTTTCATGAAAAAGTAAATTTTTTTTACTTGTCCGGTGTATAAACTTTTTCCGAAGGGCAATAATAGGATTGTAAGCAAAAGATAAGATTAAATACTTATCCTCCCCTAAGGAAGCCCTCAAAACTACAAAGGCGTAGTTTTGGGGGCTTCCGCTATTTGCAGAAATGGCATACTCACTTTCAATCCCAATCCGTTCTGTCCTGCGTTTCTGTTCCATCAGCCATCTCTATGTTCTCAGAAAGTATCTGGGAACGCAGGGAAGAACCAATGTCATCC
>ERZ779637.329-NODE-329-length-33556-cov-7.160204_pt1 | contig 33556 bp, 46 predicted proteins | sample MGYA00514196_ERZ779637 | MGnify/ENA primary metagenome ERZ779637 (study PRJEB29562, sample SAMEA4376700) | mouse gut metagenome | isolation source: Cecum | study: EMG produced TPA metagenomics assembly of the A DSS colitis mouse model was used to assess the...
CGGCTCCAAAGGACTGGAATATGACACGGTATTTCTTCCGCAGATAAATGCCAGGCAAATCCCAAGCCGCCAGGCACGCACCCCGGAGGAAACGGAAGAAGAACGCCGTATCCTTTATGTGGCCATGACAAGGGCGAAGCAGAGGCTGGAAATCAGTTATGCGGGAAAGCCGTCCCCTTTCCTTACGTCCCTTCAAGACTAGCCCCCCCTTTTTTGATTCCGAAAAATCCACGGAATTACACAAAAAACCTACTCCACCAGTTCATCAAACTCCGCACTGTCCAAGTACTCGTCAAAAGCATCCGCCACCATTTCATACTCCTCATCATCTTCAATATATTCCAGTACGGGTTCCGCATTGCTGTCATTCTCATCCTCGAAATAGCGGTAGAACCAGACTTCCCCGTCATTATTCTCCCCGTTTTCATCCAGTGGAAGCAGGACGATATAATCCTTTTTGCCGCATTCCAATATCGTCACGATGGCACAGACCACGTGGGTTCCATCCTCCAAATCCAGCTCTACCGTCATTTCCTCGTCCGTAACACCTTCCGCTTGCTGTGTCTCTAAATTTTCACCCATATGTTTTGCATTGTTTTTTTCCATAAATAAATGGTCTCCTTTTCTTTACGGTCTTTTTATCTACCTTCATTGTACTGGCAGGGAAAACATTAATCAATATTTTTTTACGGATTTCCACACAGAAATTCATTTTTATGGTATACTAAAGACCTACGGTTGGAGGAGCCTATGTACAAAATAGATTGCAGACAAAGAAACAGACCATACCCTTTGGGGGTAACAACGACAGAATTTGGCTATACTTACTTTTCCGTAGTGATGAAAAATGGAAATGACTGCGGGATTGTCCTGTATGACAGGAAAACAGGAAAGGAGACGAGGATTCCTTTTCTGGAACAGAACAAATACGGTTCTATTTTCAGTATTGCATTAAAGGATTTGGATATTGGCCGTTTTGCCTACAATTTTTATGACGGGGAACAGGTTTTCACCGATCCGTATGCAAAAATGCTGCATGGTCATGAAAAATGGGGAAAGTGCCCTACGCTGCTAAAAGGCGGATTTGTGCAGCCGGATTATGACTGGGAAGGGGATAAGCCTTTAAAAATCCCTTATGAGGACAGCATTCTCTACTGTTTGAATGTCAGGGCATTTACCAGGCATAAATCTTCCGGTGTCGCCCACAAAGGAACTTTTTCGGGGCTTGCGGAAAAGATTCCTTATCTGAGGGAGCTTGGAATTACGGCAGTGGAGCTTATGCCTGCCTATGAATTTGACGAAGTGGCAGCCGGCCGGAACAGTTGGCAGCCGGAAGCCTTCCGTCCGCCCCTGACCATGGAGGAAGCCAAAAAACGCTTGGCGGAATATGTAACTGCCGGAACGGAACTTTCCGGTAAAGCAGGACAGGCAGAAGAAAACGGAACTGCGGAAGCTGCCGGTAATGCAGGAAATACAGAAGAAAACGGAACTGCGGAGGAACGGACCAAGGCAGTCAACGTGACCGGAACGGTCAACAAGGACGGGACGGAAGCGGCAGACGGAACCGGACGGCCGGAAAACAAAACGGCAGCGGATACCCAAAAGCCGGTCTTTGCAAAAAAGACGGAACCGGAGCGTTATAATTGCTGGGGATATCAGGAAGGATTTTATTTCGCACCGAAATCGGCATTTGCTTCGGACAAGAATGCCGTGAAGGAATTTAAGGATATGGTGAAAGCCTTCCATCAGAACGGCATAGAAGTCATTATGCAGTTTTATTTTCCCAATTCCGTGAAAATGGGGATGATACAGGATGCCATCGAATACTGGATGCTGGAATACCACATCGACGGATTCCATTTAAAAGGGGAGCAGATTCCCCTTCAGGCACTTGCCACGGAACCGCTGTTAACCGATACAAAGCTGTTTTATTATAATTTTCCTTATGAACGGATATACGGAAACGGGGAAATGCCTGTTTTCCGCAACCTTGGGAACTATAATGATGAGTATATGTATACGGTACGGCGTTTTCTGAAAGGAGACGAAGGGATGGTGGGAAATTTCCTGGAGTTACAGCGGAGAAATCCCCCTTACTGCGGAACCGTCAATTATATTACAAATTATTATGGGTTCACACTGGCGGACATGGTTTCCTATGAACGAAAACATAACGAGGAAAACGGCGAGAAAAACATGGACGGCAGCGATTATAACCTGACGTGGAACTGCGGGGCAGAAGGGACGAGCCGGAAGAAAACGGTATTGGAACTGAGGAAAAGGCAGATGAAAAACGCGCTTTCCATGCTGTTTCTCGGACAGGGCACCCCATTGATTTACAGCGGGGACGAATTCGGCAATACCCGTTACGGTAACAATAACCCTTATTGCCAGGACAACGAAACCGGATGGGTGAAATGGAATATGGGCGCCACCGGCAGGGAAGTGTTCCACTTTGCCAAAGGGCTGATTGCCCTGCGGAAAAAACACCCCGTCCTCCACAACGGAAACGAATTGAAGATATTGGATTATACCGCCTGCGGTTATCCCGACCTTTCTTATCACGGGGAGGAAGCATGGCGGGCAGACTTTGGCAGCCACAGCCGTTTTGCCGGGGTGATGTACTGCGGCTGTTATGCGAAGAAGGGGCGGGACGAAGACGACGATTTCTTTTATGTCGCCTACAATATGCACTGGATTCCCCATTCCTTCGCGCTGCCCACGCTTCCCAAAGGCATGAAATGGCAGTTGGCGGCGGATACGGGCAGGACAGCCGGAATCATGGATACCGCAGAGGAAGCAGGGAATGCACAGACCGTTGGGCAGCAGGCACAGGTGGCGGCACGTTCCATCCAGGTTTACATTTCGAGACAGGAAAAAGGCGCCAGGAAAGAGGCGTGGAAAAAATATACCCGGAGCGCATTTTAACACAATTTGTATGGAGCAAATCGGAAAAGCGGAAACGGAATGCGAAAACAAAATAGGAAAACGGAAAGACCAATGTAAATAGAATTAGAATAGAAATGAAAACAGAAATAGGGATAGGAATAAAAATGAAAATGGAACAGGTAAGCAAACGTGCACCGGAAATACCATGGAAACAGGCATGGAAACATTTTAAGACCATTACTTACCACCGGTATCTGGTCATGCGGGGCTGTTTCCGGGTAGGACTTTACTATCAGGGACTTACCCATGATTTATCCAAATACAGCCCGACGGAATTTCTGGTTGGAGCGAAATATTACCAGGGGGACCGGAGTCCGAATAATGCGGAGCGGGAAGACATCGGTTATTCCAGCGCATGGCTGCACCACAAAGGCAGGAATAAGCATCATTACGAATACTGGATGGATTACAGTACGCGGAACATTCCGGGCGGCATGGCGCCTGCCCCCATGCCGAAAAAATATGTGGTGGAAATGCTGATGGACCGCATTGCCGCCAGCAAAGTATATAAAAAGGACACCTATACGGACCGTTCTCCGCTGGAATATTACTTATCCGGCAGGGAGCCGGCGCCTTTGCACAGGAAGACAAAGGCATTGCTGGAAAAACTGCTGTACATGCTGGCGGAGCAAGGAGAGGAAAAGACCTTTGCCTATATCCGCAGGAAAATTTTGTAGTCACCCTTTATGCCAAAGCACATAAGATAAAGCATAGCATAAAGGAGTTGAAAAGCCATGAACAATTGTTTTATCTTATTACTGTTATTATGCTGCTGTGGCAATAACGGCAGATTCGGTGATTCCTGTCCGCCGGAAAGAATGCCCATGTGCGGCAGGAACAACAATGACTGCGGATGCGGCAGGGATACCAGGAACGATTGCGGGTGCGGCAGGGATATGAGGAATAACGATTCCTGCATGGATAGGGGCTTCGGTTCCTTCCCGTCCCCCGGAAGTACCTGCGGGTGTGAGGAAAAGGATTCCTGACGGCGTCTGTCCAATACGGCTGATAAATGAAAGAACGGGTATCCGGTGTAAGAACCGGGTACCCGTTGTAACATCCGCCCATATTGCAAACAGCCGGCATCAATGATATAATGTCCAATGAAAAAAGGTACATAAAGGATGGAAGATACATGAGGAAAAGATTGGTCGGATTGCTTTTTGGCATTTTAGGCACCGCATTCGTTACGGGATGCGGTCTGGCAGTGGAACCGGAACCGGATTTGGGGAATCCGGAACCCCAAAAAGTGGAGCTGGTTGTTTGGGGCGCCGAGGAAGATGCCAAACTGATGGAGCGCATTATCCGGGAGTTTCAGACATACTACGGGGGACAGGCAGATTTCCGGATTTCCTTTGAGGTACAGGGGGAATCCCAGTGCAAAGACGTATTGCTTGGCGGATTGGAGGACGGCGCGGATGTATTTACCTTCGCGGACGACCAGTTAAATGCCCTGGCCGCCGCCGGAGCCCTGGACCCTATTACGGATGCGGATGGAATCAGGGACAGGAATCTCCCGAGTACCGTAGAGGCTGCTACGGTAAACAACCGGCTATATGCCTATCCGTTGACCGCAGATAACGGATATTTCTTATATTATAACAAGCAGTATATCTCGGAAGAACAGGTTAAGACGCTGGACGGTATATTGGAAGCTGCTGCTGCAAGCGGCAAACGGTTTACCATGGATTGGTCTTCGGCATGGTATGTATATTCTTTCTTTGGAAATACGGGGCTGCAAATCGGTCTTAACGGTGACGGGATTACGAATTACTGTACCTGGAACCAGACCGACGGGGACATCCGGGGGCTTGACGTGGCCAAGGCGATGCTCCGTATTGCGGAAAATCCGGGATTTTCCAGCTGCACGGACGAAGAATTTCTTGCCGGGGTAAAGAACGGCTCCGTTATCGCGGGGGTCAGCGGCGTGTGGAATTCCGTTGCGGTAAAGGAAGCCTGGGGGGAGAATGCCGGAGCCGCCAAGCTGCCGACATACACCTGCAACGGCAGACAGGTACAGATGGCTTCCTTTTCGGGTTGTAAACTGATTGGTGTCAACGCATATTCCGAGCATCCGGAATGGGCGGCCAGGCTGGCGGAATGGATTACGGATGAAGACAACCAGCGGCTCCGTTTTGAAATGCGCGGGCAGGGACCGTCCAACATTGCGGTTGCAGATTCCGCAGAAATCAGGCAGTCACCGGCAATCGCTGCACTTTTGGAGCAGTCGGAATTTTCACAGCTTCAGCGTGTAGGCGGTAAATTTTGGGACCCTGTTGCAAAGTTTGCGCAAAATATGGCGGCAGGAAACCCTTCCGGTCAGAACCTGCAGGAGCAGTTGGATGAGATGGCAGAAAATGTTTCGGCAAGATAAATAGGAGGAAAGGATTTTAATGTAAGATGAAGAAAAAATTTTCGATACAACAACGTCTGATACTTCCAATCATCCTTTTGGGTGTTGTGGCACTGATTTCCAATGCCCTTTCGGTTTTTGGCATCAACAATGTTAATTTTAATGCATCGAAAATCGTAGATAACTATATGGTAGGTTCGGAAACACTGCAGAATATCCGTCACACGACCACAAATATCCATAAAATGGCGCTGTCCCATATCGTTGCAACCGATTATAATACCATGGTTGTTGTCGTGGCACAGATTAAGGAAGAAGAAAAAACACTGGAATTATATTTAAAAGAATACGGAAATTACATCACGCAAGACGAGGAGGCCGTTTATGCGCAGCTTTTGGAAAACTATGACTCCTTTAAACATGCGTTAGTCAATCTTGTATGTGCGAGTGCAAACAGCAGGACACAGGATGCCTATGCCTATGCAAACGGCGACGTTGCCCGCTTCGGGGCTGCCATAGCGGACAATACCGATAAGCTGTATGCCGCCGTAAGTGCAAGGACAGCCAGTGCAAGGCAGAATCTTCTGGCTGTTTATATTATTTCACTGGTCATTGCCGCGGCATCGGTTGCCGCTTGTCTGGTGTTGGTTCCTGCAGCCATCCGGATTATCAGAAAGAACGTGATAACGCCAATCAAGGGTACGGTGGATACCCTTCAGGAGAGTTCACAGAGACTGGACGAAGTGACGGGCGACGTGCTGAAACACACCCGCACGTCGGAAAGGAGCGCGAAGGTTCTTTCCTCCCTCGCAGGTTCCCTGTCCATGGCACTCCAAAAGGTGGCAAATCATGCAGCGGTTATCAACAGCAGCGCCGCAGACATCAAAGGGGATGTCCATGATATGGCGGAAGAATGCAGCGCCATCACGGATTATTCTTCTGCGATGAAAATACGGGCAAATGAGATGGAGGCGGCAGCACAGTCCAACACGGAAATAATCCAAAAAAAAGCGTCCGATATCCTTGAGGTACTGGAAGAAGCAATCGAAAACAGCAAGAGCGTCAACCAGGTAAATAAACTGACAAAAGATATTGTAACAATTGCCTCAACGACCAATCTGCTTGCCCTGAACGCTTCTTTGGAAGCTACGCGTGCCGGCGAAGCGGGAAAGGGTTTTGCTGTCGTTGCAGCGGAAATCAAATCTTTGGCGGACTCCTGCAGTGAGACTGCAGGCCATATCCAGGAGGTTAACCAGATTGTCACAAATGCAGTCCATAATCTGTCCAGGCATTCCCAGGATATGGCAGACTACCTGAGTGAAACTATTTTAGCGGAATTCCGTGAATTTGTCCGCTCCGGCAGACAGTACAAAGAGGATGCCGATTATGTAAAGGAAATGATTGACGCCTTTAACAGCAGGACCGACCGCCTTAGAGCTTCCATGACCGAAATAGCAGAATCGATGGAAAGCATTACAAAAGCCATTGATGACGGCGCCGCCGGGATTACCGGAGTTGCGGACAGCACCAAAAGCCTGGTTGATGATATGGCAGATATTACGGACCGGATGGACATAAACCGTGGGATTGTGGAAGACCTGAAGAAGCAAATGAAAGTATTCGCGGATTTTTAGGTTGTTTTGTTTATGCCGTTAATCCGTCCCGTCCTTGACGGATAACAAAAGCAATGCTACACTTAATGCGGCGCATGAAGTTGGCAGAAAATGAGAAAAGCATGGAAATACAGGAAAGTTTGGAGGTAAGGAAAATGATAGACGGCAAAAAAGTACTTTTCAGCGGAATGCAGGCAACGGGGACACTTACTTTGGGCAATTACCTGGGGGCGTTAAAGAACTGGGTGACATTGAGCGACGAATACGAATGTTTTTATTCCGTGGTGGATCTTCATTCGATTACGGTCAGGCAGGACCCGGCGGAACTTAGGAAACGCGCCAGAAACCTGTTGACCCTGTACATTGCGGCGGGACTTGACCCGGAGAAGAACTGCATTTATTACCAGTCCCATGTATCCGGCCATACGGAACTTTCCTGGATTTTAAACTGTTTTACCTATATGGGGGAATTAAACCGCATGACCCAGTTTAAGGATAAGGCGGCAAAACATGCGGACAATATCAACGCCGGGCTTTTCACTTATCCGGTGCTGATGGCGGCGGATATCCTTTTATACCAGGCGGATGTGGTTCCGGTTGGGAAGGACCAGTTGCAGCACCTTGAAATCACGAGGGACATTGCCCAGCGTTTTAACGCCATTTACGGGGATGTATTCACCATCCCGGAGCCGTATTTGGGGAAAGCGGGAACGAGCATTAAGAGCTTACAGGACCCGGCTAAGAAAATGTCCAAATCCGATGAAAATGCTAATGCCAGCGTCTACCTTATGGATGATGCGGATACCATTATCCGCAAATTCAAACGTGCCGTGACCGATTCGGAAGGGGCGGTAAGATACCGTGACGAACAGCCGGGAATCCGCAATTTAATCGATATTTACTGCGCATGCACCGGAAAAACGCCGGAGGAAACAGAGAAGGAATTTGACGGCAAAGGATACGGGGATTTCAAGATGGCGGTAGGGGAAGCCGTGGTCGGCGTATTAACGCCCCTGCAGGAACGTTTTCAGGAACTGGTACAGGATAAGGCATATATTGACGGAATCATCAAGGCAAATGCGGAAAAAGCAAATTACTACGCTTTAAAAACCCTCCGCAAAGTCCAAAAGAAAGTGGGATTCCCGGAACGCGTAAGGTAAACGGAATGTGCATACTGCACGGTTCCGTTCACGGGAATTAAGATAGACAGTACGGTATATGAATGAGAAAAGATTTGAGGAAGCGAAAAAGAAAGTCATAGGCATGGAACGGGAGCCTGCTGGCATCGGGACGCTGCGGGAGAAAACCGTCCATGCGGTTATGAAGAATTATTATGCGCCGGATGCCAAAATGCATGAAATTCCCGTGGGCGGTTATGTGGCGGATATTTACACGGGAGAGCGGATCATCGAAATCCAAAACGGCAATTTTAATAAAATACGGGACAAACTGGACGCCTTTTTGGGACGGTATCCGGTAACGGTGGTTTATCCCATCCCCCATACCAAATGGCTGATATGGATGGATGAAGAAAGCGGGGAATTAAGCAAAAAGAGGAAAAGCCCCCGGACCGGAAACGCCTATTTGGCATTTAAGGAACTGTACCGGATTAAAAGTTATCTCGGAAAGGAAAACCTGCAGTTTTGTTTTCCGTTGGTGGACATGGAAGAATACCGCCTGTTAAACGGCTGGAGCAGTGACCGGAAGAAAGGCTCCTGCCGTTACGACCGGATTCCCGTTTTTCTTCATGACGAGATTGTCATTGAAAAACGGGAAGATTATTTCCAATTCCTCCCCGACGGACTTCCCACGGAATTTACCGTAAAGGATTTGGCAAAAACAGTGAAAATACCTGTGCAGACGGCGGGGCTGGCACTGAATATTTTAGCTTACCTCGGTGTGGCAGAGCGGACTGGGAAAAAGGGTAATGCCTACCTGTACCGGAAAGCGCAAACGGGAACGGATAAGGAGTCAAAGGAGGAAGTTTAACATGGATTTGGCAAAATATTTTAAAAGCATCGTAGAACAGGACCGGTGTGCCGTCGTAATCTGTAATCTGCAGCATGAAATCATTTACTTAAATCCGGCGGCATCGGAGCGTTATGCAAAGAGTGGAGGTGCCGGACTGGTAGGAAAAAGCATTTTTGACTGTCATAACGCAAAATCCGTGGAGGCCATCCAAAAGGTAACGGCATGGTTTGCGCAAAGCAGAGAGCATAACATGGTCTATACGTTCCGCAATGAAAAAGAAAATAAGGACGTTTATATGGTGGCGCTGCGCGATGCGGACGGAACGCTGATTGGATATTATGAAAAGCATGAATACCGGAATGCGGAACAAGGGGAGATTATGGGCGGCATCCAATAATAAACCGAAATGGGAATATGAAAATAAGGGAGAAAGTCAAAAGAAATGTACAATGCAATTGATTTAGACCAAATAGATATCCGTTCCAATCCCCCCACAGAGGAACCCGCCAGGCAATACTATTTCATGGCAAAATGCCGGGAATGGGTCCGGGCGTTTGAACGGAAAAACGGCCGCCGCCCGACCGCATGTACCCAAACCTTCGGCTGTCAAATGAACGTCGTACACGGGATATAGAGAGCGCCACGCGGCAGCAGGCGCCAGAACGCAAGAAAACATTGTGTTTTGGCGCTTTTTCTATGCCTAAAATTATTTTAAGATATTGCGTAATATGTATTGACATATTGCGCAATATATGATATATTATAATTACAGAAAACAAAGAAAGGAATTTAACCATGATGAATACAAAGACAATAGGGGAAGCAATCGCAAACTTTTTGAACACGGATCCGCAGGCGCAGGCAATCACCGAAGCGGCAGCGGCGGCAGCAGTAGAAAAGGGCCTGACGCCGGAAGAATGGCAGGCATGGAAGGAAAGCTTCTTCGGCGCGATATTCTTCAAAATGGCTTTAGACCATGAAGACGTAAGGGAAGCAGTAACAAACGAAATCGGCCCGAAGATATATGAAGAATTGCGGCAGGCATAAGCCGCAGCGCCGGGCGGAACGGGGAACCGTCCGGCGGAAGCACTAAAGCAGCCACGAACGGCCCGCGGGCGTTCGTGAAAGTCCGAAGCCTTTATAAATGCTGACGGGTGCAACGATAGGGCGTTGTAATGTTGTTTGACAAGTTTCGGCCGGGTTTAATGTGAACAGGGCGGCGCGGGAAGGTTACACCCGTTTCTATACCACGTCAAAAAATAAAGAACTACCATTGAAAACCGGGGATCTTACAACGCCCGAAAAGTTGCTTTAAAAAAATAATATGGAAGGTGGGGAAGCATGGAAGAAAAGAAATTCAATCAATTTAACTATCAGAATAACTTCATCAAAGAAAAATATGATCGTGTTAATCTGACAGTACCGAAGGGAAAAAAAGAAAAGATCCGGGAAGCGGCGAAGGCCGAAGGAAAAAGCGTCAATGATTTTATAAATGCAGCGATTGACGCCCGTATGTCTGGAAGTGTGCCGGAAGTCCAGAAGGCGGAAATGCCTGCAGAACCAAAGCAGGCGCCGAAACAGAAGAAGGAAGCCGGGCAGCAGGCGGAAAAGAAGACCGGGGAAGTCGCCTTTATTGTGGTTGACAATGACAGCGGAAATTATTATGTAGGTGGAACTTATAAGCAGGACGGGAAGAAATACCCGGTTGTATCTTCTGAAAGAAAAGAAGCGAAGCCATTCACGAAAAAATTCAACGCACAAAGGGCAATAGATCAAGTGCGGGTTTATTGCGATATGTATAATTTTGAAGTCGAAAAAATCACGCTTTGAATATTGCGCAATATAAGAAGCGGACGCCCGGCAGCAGGACGCCCGCTTGTTTTATGCTGATTTATAGATGAATTTTGCATGAAGGCCGCTTTTGAAGTATATTTCCGAAACATGGGCTTCACTGACGACAATATGATCTATAATCAAATTCAGGAAATCTTTTAAAACTTGTTCGTCAATCGCTGCCGCGAATTCATCATATTGTATATGTTGGCCGGATTGTATAGAGTAGGACAGCAGGAAGGAAGAAGCGGAAGTCACGAAGCTTAATTCTTCCACACGCCCGAAGGTTGCTTCTTCGGCGTCGCTGATCTCATTATTTAACCGGGTTAGTTGCTCGGTCAATTCCGCCCGCGTCGAAAGATATTCTTTTTCATTTATAGCGTTATCATCAAAAAGAAAAAGCTTTTTCAGGCGTTCAAGCGCCCGGCCTATCTTGGCAGCTTCGGCCCGTTTCGCTTCAATGCTGCCCGGATCCGGCGCCGCCTGACGCGACAATGGTTCCGGCAGATAAAGCCCTTCTTTTGACCGCTGACGGCCACGCAGGGCGTCGAAAATCTCACGAAGGGAACTTTCTTCAATAAAGGCAATCGGGGCGAATTCAGGCCCAGAAAGAAGCAGCTTTTCTAATTCTTCGGGCGTCTTTATCTCCTGACGCTTTTTCGTGGCCGCGACAATATGCGAAATGAAATTGAAAACCACGGGGCCGATCTTCACTTCCGAAGCGCCCGGCGCGGTGCAGGATCTTTTCGTCACGCGTCCAGAACAGCGGTAAAGGGACGGGCGAAAGCCGTTTGCACGTGGGCGATCCGGCTTCATAGCCTGAAAATAATATCCGCAGGCGCCGCACACGATAAGCCCGGCGAACGGGTGGACGTGTTTTTGATTGTGGGCCGCGCCCGCGTTTCGCACACGTTCGGCGTTGTGATCCATGATAGCGTTACAGCGGTTCCATTGATCCGGATCCACAAGTGGCGGAAAGACGCCTTCCATATAGACGACTTCTTCTTCTGGCTTTTTCTTCCCGTGTGGGCTTTCCCGGTAATTATAGCGATAGTCCCCTTTATTCATGGGGTTTCTGATATAGTCCGCAATAGTTTTTGTCGTCCATTCCCCGCCGCGCTTCGTGGGAATGTCGTTTCCGTTTAAATAGTCCCGGACTTTGCAAGAAGACTTCGTTTTTTCATACATGGAATAGATAAGCCGGGCGACTTGAATTTCTTCCGGGTTATGTTCCGGGAATTGCTTTTCAGAATTCCACTTCCACCCGTAAGGCATACGGGCGCCGTTCCATTTTCCCTCATGCGCCCGGCCGATCATAATATCTTTCACACGTTCGGAAGTCAACTTTCTTTCTAATTCCGCAAACACAAGAATAATTTTCAGGACAGCTTCGCCGATCGCGGAAGACGTGTCAAATTGTTCATTCAGGGAAATAAAAGTCACGCGGGCCGCCTTAAATTCTTTCCACATGATCGAAAAGTCCACCAGATCGCGCGAAATGCGGTCAAGTTTATAAACGATCACATGGGACACTTGCCCGGCCCTGACTTTCTTCATCATTCTTTGAAATGCGGGCCGATCGGTATTTTTGGCAGACTTCCCGGCGTCCTCGAATACCTCAATACGGCCTTTTTCGATATGAAGGACGTGTTCACAATATGCCTTCAATTCTTTTTTCTGAAAAGGAAGACTGTCCTTGTCCACCTGATACCCGGTAGACACGCGCACATATAGCGCGACGATTTTTCCGGCGTCTGCTGCCGCCTTCAACATTTTTGCATAAGCCATTTATTCACCTTCTAAAAATGGGCGTAAAAAAGAAGCCCTTTAAAAATGCGGGGCTTCATGCTATAATATCACTTGTCTAGGGTGTTATCATAGCAGCCCCGCAGGGGTTGACGGGTAACAATCTATATAAAGCGCCTGACGGTTGCCGCCGTGGGGCGTTTTACTTTCCGAAATTCAATTCAATAATATTCCCTTTTTCTTTATAACGGTATTTTATGCCATTTTTGCGGCGTCCCCTTTTTCGACATAGCCTAATTCAAGCAATTCGTCGGCGCGTTCGCAAAGCTTCTGTTTTCCTTCCCGGTTTAATTTCCGATATGTAGTAATCAAATTCTTTTCGCTTTCCTTCAATTCAAATTCGGGTTGTTTTGGCGGAACATAATCAGAAAGACCAATCAAAACGCCCGCTTCGACATTGAAAAATTTCGATAACTGGACAATAACAGATAAAGGAATTTTTCTTGTTCCGGTTTCATATCCGGCATATGTACTTTGTAACATACCTAATTTTTCGGCAATTTCATATTGTGATAAGCCGATTTTATTTCTCATAGCTGCAAGATTACGGCCGAAGCGCTCATAATCTTCGCCGTGTGTCTTCGCCGGAATTTTCGCCATTCCCTTCACCACCTTTCTACAAAATATATTATAAACGCAAAAATGCGACTTGTAAAGAGAAATAAACGCAAAATGCAATAATTTAATTTTAAAATGTGCTTGACACAAACACGAATTGCGGTTAATATATAAACATCAACAAACACAAATTGCGTTCAAGAAAGGAGATCGGAGAAATGGCGAAACCATTGATTAACAAATATCCAAAGTTAAAGGCGAAAATGGCATATAACGGGAACAATGTCGCGGATCTCTCAAAGGTTTTGGAGATTAGCGAAGACAGCACAAGAAGAAGGCTTCGCGGCGAAGTGGAATTTGAACTTTCAGAAATTGTAAAGCTGATGAAATTCTACGCTTGTAAGTTTGAAGACATTTTCGGGGAAGCGGAAGCACCTGCGGGAATATTGGCAGCGGCGCCCGCATAAAGGCGCCGCCACACATTATGGAACACACGAAGCAATTATAAAAGGTTTTAGGGCTTCCAGATCGTCAAGAGAAGAAAGCGAAGCTTTCCAATGTAATTGACGCTTGTTCTTTTGAGCAGAAAACAAAGGATTGTCTTCATTTTCCTTCTGCAAAGAAATAGGAAGCCGAAGGGAGATCCATTTTGTCCGGGAAGTGTACTTGAAGCGAAGAAAATCATTCATGCCGCCGTAAATTAAGCTTGTGTAATCATTGGAACGCTTTTCTATACCCAACATAGAAACGTCAATATGATCGGCGATAAATGAACACACGGTTCCGAGTAGGGTTTCTTCGTCGGAAGTCAAAGACAATTCCTTTTCAGGTTCACCGATAAAAATATTTTTATTTTCCGGATCGAATCGAAATTCAATAGCCATAGTAAACGCCGCCTTTCATTTTCTTTTAATCATAGCATAAGGGCGGCAGCAGGGCAAACAAAGAAAGGGGGCTTGTATATGACAGAAGCAGAAAAGAAGAAGCGGGAAAAATATGATCGTGACGCGGCTATTTTAGCGCAATCAATCGCGGCGCAGGTGGCAGCAGTTGACAATATAACCTATTACGGCGCTTTTCATATTTTGGATTGGGCGAAGGCAATTCTTGAAAATGAGATGAAGAAGCAGCGGCCGACAGTACCGCCCGAAATTCGGGATAAATGGGGAACCGTAATTGAAACGGCCGGGGAAGCAGCCCCGGCCGGGTAAATTATCCGGTGACAGAATTTTCTTGCACCAGACCGCCGACTTCGCGGATCTCCTGAATACTGTCACAACATAATTTTTTGAATTCGTCCGCGCTCATGGCGTCTTTTCCGTTGATTTTACATATTGCGCAATACAGACCATAAGCGACGCCGACTTCACGGGCTAATTCTTCCGTAAACATTGGCAACACCCCCTTTCTACACCGTGATTATACCACGGCAGCAGGCAGGGGAGAAAATAAAACATTCAAAGAAAGGAATTTAACAAAATGGGATTTGTAGACTTATTTACACCAGAAAACAAAATGGAACTGAACTTCGCGCAGCTTCACGGGCTGACAACGGAAGCAGTAAAAAGCGATCTTCTTATGAACGGGATCAAGTGCGACGTACCGCACGCGTTTTTACGGGAAGTAATGACCGGGGAAAAGGAAGGCGGAATTCATGTAACGGGGATCACCTGCAGTTTGCCGGATCCGGAAAGTCTTCATAAAGTCTTGAAAGCAGCAGTAAACGAAAAGCGGCAGCAGGCAGCGGGGCAGCAGGAAGAAGACGCCGGGCAGCAGGCGCCCGAAGAAGGCGTTCGGTTGGGCGACGCTATTGTGTGCGAAAGAAAACAAAGTCGCCGGAATTGGGAAGATATTAAAAAGACCATTCAGGAAGGGAACGCGGCCGAAATGTTGCTGCCCGGAACGGAAATTCGCTTCACATTGAAGGACGGAAGGCCCGCGAAAGCGGTCGTTGTAGGCATAAACCACTATAACGCACGCGACGCCGTTTTTCGCATTGTGGAGCCGTTGACGTTCGCAGGAATGAACAAAGAACACACCAACGCAGGCGGGTGGAATAAATGCGAAGCCCGGCGCCTTCTGAATGAAGACATTTTCCCGCTTTTGCCTGATGAATTGCAGGCCGTGATCGCAAAGCATACCACAACGCAGAAAATAGACGGCGAAACGGTGACTTCCGAAGACTTTCTTTTTCTTCCGTCTGAATTTGAAATCATGGGCCGTAATAGATACGCGGAGTATAACGGCCTTGATAGGGTATTCGGCTATCTGAAAGAAAGAATTAACCGCCTGATCGTGGACGAAGACGACGATCTTCGGGCCTTTTGGACGGCGGATCCTTCGGCGGCGGGCACGACGTACTTTTGCTTTTTCGACGGCTACGGCGACAGCAACGACGCCGGCGCCGCGAGTGATCTTGGCCTTGCCCCGCTATTCGTAATCGAATAATCAGGCAATCGCCCGCCCCGGCCGGGGCGGGCATAGGGGGAAAAATGAAAGCAATTATGAAATATCCGGGTAGTAAGTGGGGGACGCGAAAGAGCCTACGCCGCCGAAGATTGGCGGAATCTTCCCGGGAAGATATTACAAGCCGCGGAACGGTTGCGGGGCGTACAGATAGAGCAGCAAACGGCCGTTGAAGTGATACGCCGCTTCAATTTTGAAAATGTCCTGATATATTGCGATCCGCCCTATCTTCTGTCTACGCGCTGCAGGAAGCAGTATAAAGACGAAATGACAGACGCGGATCACGTGGAATTATTAGAAACACTTTTGAAGCATAAAGGCCCGGTTATTATATCCGGGTACGCTTCGGAAATGTACGACGATATTTTGAAAGGTTGGAGCCGGGAAGAATATTCAAACTACGCGCAGAACGCGAAGCCGCGAAAAGAAATTATATGGTATAACACGGCGCCGCAGCCGCGGCAAATGACACTATTTTGAAAGGGTGAAAAAAGTGAAAACAGAAATTATTATTTTTGCCGAAACGAGAGAAGGCGCGGCGAATTGGTGGAAAGAAGATCTTTTAAGATTTTCCCAATATGGAAAACCGGAAGCAAAGAAACAGCAGCTTGCAATAATAACGCCTACGTGTCGGATCCGGTATATAAGCAGACAGTCACGCGCGGAAGGATTGCGGGCGGATCTTGTATGGGGAGTTGGAGAAGACGAAAGAAAGATCTTCATGTGCAGATCAAAGTATAAAAAAGAAGATTGCACAATGGAGAACATAAGAAACATTATCATAGACGGTTTTAAAAAAGGAAGGTGAAAAGAAAGTGAATTTTGTTGATAGGTACAACAGACCTATAAACAGAGAAGATCCGCCCTCAATAGTATATGCGAAGGCGGGGATCGAAATCTGTATTCACAATTACGCCGGGTGCGGGCGCGAATGGTTTTTAAGTATTCGCGAAATGGGAATTGACACGCAGGAACTTAAAACAGAAGACTTTGAAACGGCAGTAAAAACGGCGCAGGAAGTAGCAAAAAAGAAGCTTTCAAAAATACAAAAAAGTATTGAAAAGTTTACTTCATAAAGTCGCAAAGAAAGGAATTTAACCATGAATGAAAATAACCAGAAAATAACAGAAAAAAGGGCGGCTATGTTCAGCAGCGCCCGGCAGGATTGGGCGACGCCGCAGGATCTTTTTGATGAACTGAACAAAGAATTTCACTTCAATTTAGATCCATGCGCAAGCGCTGAAAATCACAAGTGCGAACGCTACTTCACGGAAGAAGAAGACGGACTTTTGCAGGAATGGGGGGGGATCTTCCGTTTTCTGCAATCCACCATGCGGCGCAAAATCAACGGGGGATTGGATCGAAAAGTGCTACAACGAAAGCAGGAAGCCGGGAACGGTTGTCGTTATGCTTATTCCGGCACGTACTGACACAAAGGCATTTCACAAGTACATATACAATAAAGCGGAAGTCCGCTTCATAAAAGGGCGCCTGAAATTCGGCGGCAGCAAAGACGCGGCCCCGTTTCCTTCTATGTTGGTGATTTTCCGCAGCGAAGACCAGAAAGGGGACAAAATGAAAGCTGACTTGAAATTGAAAGATTTTTTTACTTTGATCGGCCCGGCGCAGCTTATCCGGGTTATTGATGAAGAAGCAGGGGAGCAGGACGAAGACCAGATTTTATATAAAGGCGTGGCAGCGAAGGCCAGCGACGAAGTGGACACGGAACGAATGATAAAATTCATCATTCCCGAAGCGCTGCCGGAAGAAGCCGGGCGTTATGCCTTAAAAATCTACATTTATTAGAAAGGGAATATTGCGCAATATGAAAGTAAAGGACATTCAAGCGATTATTCCGCCTTCTGCCCGGATCAGGATCAAGAAAAGCGAAAAGGAAGTATTGCACATAGCATTTAACACTATTCTTCCGCCGGAATATGAAGACCGGGAAGCGCTGAAATTGGTATTTGCTAATGATGTATGTCACAAAGACTATATAAAACGCGGCCTTCTGCCGCCTATGGAACCGGATCTTCCGGCTTCCTTTTCGGCGAAGGACTTAGAATATCGAAGCTATTATGATATTTACATTCAGGGGGATCAGGAATGAACGAAACGGCAAAGAACGAAATCAGGCGCCTTGCAGACGCCGAACTTGAAGAAGTGAAGAAGGAATTCCCGGAATTTTCTTCATGTTATGAAGCATACGCAGCGGCGAAGGCAAAAACGGAAGAAGCTTGGAACGAAGCGCAGGCCCTTGACGAATACATAGAAGGGATCTGGACGCTGACGAAGAAGAAAGAAGATCAGGATCCCGAAGTCCTTCACGCAGCATATACGGGAATTTACCGGATCGCGGTTGACCTTGCGGCCGCCGCGATAATATGCGCAGCTACGGCGCGAAATGCGATCTTGTCAAGCGAAGAAATGCTTTTATTTGAGAATGAAAGGACGGGTAAAAATGAATAAAATCGAAGAATTGAAAAAAGCCCTTGAAAAAATAGGGATAAAAACAGAAGCAGACTTGACCGAAGCGATCCGGCGTCTTCCGGCGCTTGACCTTCATATTATGGCTTGCCCGCGGCAGCAGGCGGAAAGGCGGCCCGCATGAAGCTAAAGAAATTCAATGTATTAAGGTATGAAGCGGAAGTCGCCTTCGATAAGCGGCGCCCGATTTTATCCCGGTTGTATTTCCTGAAAATTATCCCGCGTTGCGTGAAGGTATTCAGGGCGAATATAGGGTTCGACTTATGCCACGGCGCCGGGTGGACGTGGAAAGCGGTTTTTGTATGTATTCCGAAGTTTACATTTAAGAAAGGAAGCTGAAATCATGGACAGAAGCGGAAATATTATATATGCCGTTGACTTCGACGGCACACTTTCGCGGGGACGTTGGCCGGAACTTGGGGAACCGAACGAAATTCTTTTCAATTTCCTAAAGCAGCAGCAGAAAAAAGGCGCCCGCGTTATTCCGGACACCTGCAGGAGCGGCGAACAGTTGGAAGCGGCCGTCAAATATTGCCGGGATTGGGGACTTGAATTCGATACAGTAAATGAAAATCTGCCGGAATTGATAGAACTATACGGCGGGGACACACGGAAAATAAACGCCGATTTTTACATAGATGATCGGGCAGTAAACCCAAACGCGGGACATTTTACAGTGCTTCCCGCAGGCTTTAACTTTGAACAATAAAAAATTACGGATCCGGGCAGAAGGCGGGGAACCTTTGAACCGGATCCGTAAAGGAATTTAACCTTTAAATATTATAGCAGAAAGGCGGGAAAAAGTCAAAAACAATGAGAACAGCAAAAAGAGGGCATAAAAGGAATATCCGAAGAAGACGCAGGCGGCAGCGGGCGATCAGGATCGCCGCGTCGGTCTTCTTTTACGCATTAAAAATAATAATGACGGCGCTTGTCGTTTTACTTCTGATGAAGGCTTCCGCAGCACCAGAAAAGGAAACGGCAGGAAAGCAGACGCAGGCAAGCGAAGCGGCCGTCTTACATAAGGACGCCCGGCAGCAGGCGACGCCGCAGAAAAGCAGCGTTCAGGCGTCCGGGCCGTCTTTCGTCCCGCTTGATGTACCTATGACGGAAGGGGATCAGAAGGAAATATTTGATATATGCAACGATTATAAAGTCGCCTTCACGCTTGTTATGGCTATGATAGAGCATGAAAGCGCGTTTGACGCTTCGGCGCGTTCAAATACGGGCGATAGCGGGTTAATGCAGATAAATGACAGTAATTCCGCCAGACTTGCGGAATTGGGCTTCAATGACCTTTACGACACCCGCGAAAACGTGGAAGCGGGCGTTTATATGTTACGGGAACTATTCGACAAATACGGCGAAATAGAAGCCGTCCTGATGTGCTACAACATGGGCGAAGCAGGCGCCGCGAAGCTATGGGAAGCCGGAATCTTTTCTTCGGCTTATTCTGCCGAAATCACGGCCCGCGAAGCTGAATTTTCTTCATATATTGATAATTTCATAACAAAGAATTAGAAAGGGGATATTGCGTAATATGTACACTTTAAAGCAATTCCGGGAAATGACAAAAGACCTTCCCGAAGATACAGAAATCAGGATCGAAAGCGTGTTCAAGCCGGGGAAATCCTTCCATACAGAAATATTTGAAATGATATGTCATTCAGGGCAGAAAAAGATCGTTCTTCTGCCCGCTATTGCGTCCATATCGGACGGCGAAAACGATCTGACAGTGCAGCACAAGACGAAGGGCGGCCCGGAATTATAAAAACGGGTTTCTTCCTATTATAAGGAAGCGACGCGCAGGCGGCAGGCTTCCCGGCCTTGTAATGGGTATTAACTTACCGTAAAGAATACAGATCATAATTTTATGAAGGCAGAAGGCGGGGGAACATGAAAAGAAAACATTATGATAATTACGATTATGAAGAAGCATATAAGAAGCAGATCGACACCCTGACAGAATGGGAACTTGAACAGATGATGAAGGGGAAGCAGATCAACAGTCTGTACAGAACCACCACAACGAAAGCGGGGGATCAGTTAGAAGCTGACATATATCCGTCATTTGGGAAGAAGCAGGACGAACCACGGACAAAAAGAAAGAGGGAAAGCAGACCTTCACAAAAAAATCTGAATGATAAGAGGGCGCGGCGCTATCTGAATAATTTAACGGCAGCTAATTTTGATAAGGGGGATCTTTGGGGGACGTTCAGCTATGACGAAGATCATCTTCCGGGGAGTATAGACGAAGCGACAAAGATTTTCGGGAACTTTATCAGGAAGATAAACCGGAAAAGGAAGAAGAAGGGGAAGGAAAATCTTAAATATATCTATGTGACAGAATATTCAGACGATCCGAAGAAGGGGATCCGCTGTCACCACCACATGATCTTTTCAGGGGACGAAGACCGGGACGAATTAGAAAAAATGTGGATATATGGCAGCAGGACGCAGACACGCCGCCTTGATCCTGATCCTGACACGCATTTAACGGGGCTTTCAATGTATTTGACGAAGGATCCGAAAGGGAAAAAGCGGTGGAGCGCTTCGCGGGGCCTGAAAAAACCGGAAGTTTCCCGCAGTTATTCAAAGTTTGGGAAGAAGACGGCCGAACGCATGGCGACGGATCACGAATTCTTGAAAAAGCAGCTTTTGAAAAAATATCCGGGCTATAAATTCATTGACGCAGAAGTGAACGTCAACGGGATAAACGGCGGTTATTACATATACGCCCGTATGGTTCGGGATTGAATAAAACATATTGCGCAATATAAGCGCGGAAAGGTGGCATGAAATGAGATTGCAAAACATGAAGGCGTCGGAAACAACAGAACAGATCAAGCTTTTTACATGGGCCGGGCAGCAGGCGGAATATATACCGGAACTTGCTTTGATGTACCATGTACCAAACGAAGGAAAGCGGAAGCAGGCGACGGGGGAAATTATGAAGGCCGCCGGAATGAAAGCGGGCGTCCCTGATATTTGCCTTCCGGTTGCGCGTAAAGGTTATAACGCGCTGTATATCGAAATGAAATTCGGCAAAAACACGCCTTCAAAGAAGCAGCGCGAATATATGGCAGACTTGCGGGAAGCCGGGAACATGGTTCAAGTGGCATATAGCGCAGAGCAGGCCCGCGAAATCATACGACATTATCTTTCACGGGCTGACGGCTTCGATCTGGTGAATTGCGAAGAAGCGCTGAAAATGTTCGGCGCTTGTGAAGGTGTCCCGGAAGAAGTCTTCCCGGCGTCGCCTTGTAGGAAATGCGAATTCTACAAAGAGAACAGAAAGAAGGGAGAATAAACAATGTTTTTCAAACAAACGGTTTTAAAGCGAATGTTGAAAGCTGCATACAAAGGCGCCGGGCTTACCGTGGGACGCATGGCAGAGAATGAAACGGATCCGGGCGGCTATTATGTTTCTTCCGGTTGGTGGGTTATGTGGTTCGCTGCCGAAGAAATGCCGAAGGAAGCAAAAGCCGCTATCATTGAATTGTGCGGTGATCTGCCGGGCGTGGGTGAAGTATTCAAAGCGATTAAAGACGGCGGGAACCAGTACGAAATTGAACAGAAAGAAATATTCAACCTTCCTGCAGCTTTCAGAAAGTGCGAATGTCATTTCAGGGTTACAAAGTTTTTAGGGCAGCAGGGCGACAAAGTGATCCGGTTTATTCAGGAAGACGGCGCAACACGCCACGTCACGGCCGTATCTGAAATATTTATTGACCTGATAGATCCGAAAGCGATCAACTACGACGGCGGAGAGTATGAGCCGATCGGCCCGGTTACGACTTGCCCGACGGCGCCTTTCATGTATTGGGGAAACAATGTTTGTTATCTCATGGCGGGAGTTAGGACGCCGACAGAAGCGGACGAAGAAGAAGCGGACTTCTGGAAGTATCTGGAAGGGATAGAGATTTTATAATTATTCAGGAAGGGGGCCGAAGTGTGGGGCGTTTTTGTCTTGACAGCGACGAAAAGAAAATAGTTAAAGCCGTGATCCATTCAGACGAAAAGCGCCAGAAGCGGCAGCAGGCAGGAAAGAAGACGCCCTTCGACACGAAGGCGACGGCGGCTATTGAGAAGGCGAAGACGGATCTTGATCTTGGCGAAGTGACCGAAGAAGTACGGGAAATCATCATTCAGAAAATATATAAGTCTTTGCTTTATAATACGCCGTGGGAATTAAGCGGTGAAACATATTGCTGCCGTTCTCTTTTCTACGAATACCGGAAGCAATTCTGTTATCTGGTGGCGCAGAATTTAGGGATCATTCGGCAGCAGGCAGGAAAGAAAGCGACGCCGGGCAGCAGGCGCCGGAAGGGGTGACACATGGCGAAAGAATATGCTGAATGGTTTTATAAGTCTGACGCGTGGAAGAAGACGCGGGCCGCGTTTATCAAAGCTTCCGGCGGCTATTGCGAAAGGTGCATGAAGGAATTCAAAGCAGGGACACGCAGCCTTGAAGACGTGCAGCCGATTAGGATTGTACATCACCGAAAATATATCACGCCGGACAATATCAACGATCCACGCGTGACGCTTTCTTTTGGGAACTTAGAGGGAATATGCGACGAACACCACAACAAAGAACACAAGGCAGCGAAGGCGCGTTATTCCTTCGACAAAGACGGTAATTTGATACAGAATGAATAAAAACGATATTGAAAACAGTCTGAAAAATAAATGAAATCGAATATATTTTCGCACAAAAATAATTTTATTTCGCGTGTTGCGAATTGGCGGAGTTTCCGCAGCATACCCCCCGGTATGCGCATTTTTAGGCGCCTACAAAGAACCGAGGGAGTGAGGTCAAAAAAACTCTGCAAAGTCGTGCGCGTATGAAGGGGGTTATATTTTGCCTGAAATAAAAAAAGATACAGAGCAGATCTTGACCGATAAGAATATCGCGAAGGAATTTCGGAAAATTAAAAAAATGTTTTTAGGGATAGAGGACGAAAGCAAAAAAGAACTTGTCTTCAAAATCATTGAAGAAGTGGCCTTCCAGAAAGTCGCTATGAAGGCGGCCCGGCAGGAAATGATCGAAAAGGGATTGCAGACGGAAACGAAGAACGCTTCGCAGAAATTCATCAAAGAAAATCCGGCCGTCGCCACTTATGACCGCTACGCCCGTTCCTACACTTCCAACATGAAACAGTTAATCGAACTTCTGCCGCCGAAGGAAAAAAAGACCGTTTCAAAGCTTGCAGCGCTTCGGGACGAAGATTAAAACAATGGCAGAAACACAAAACCATATTGCGCAATATTACGAAGCGATCACTTCCGGCCAGATCCGGGCGGGAAAGTATATCAAAAAAATATACCAGATTTTAACGGACGGGATCGCAGACGGGACATATATCTTCAATCCCAAAAAGGCGCGGAAGGCGATCAAATTCATAGAAAATTTCTGTCACCATTCAGAAGGCCGAAACGATCTTCTAAAGTTGGAACTATGGCAGAAAGCGGCCGTTTCCGCTATCTTCGGAATTATGGATCCGGAAGAACCAACGCGGCGAATGTTCCGGGAAGTCTTTCTTCTGGTGGCAAGAAAAAACGGGAAGACGCTTTTTGCTGCCGCTATAACCGCGTACATGGCATACATAGACGGGGAGTATGGCGCGAAGCTTTATCACCTTGCGCCGAAATTGGATCAGGCGGATCTTTGCTATGAAGCATTTTATCAGATAACACAATCGGACGACGAATTGAAGGAAATCACGAAGAAGCGCCGTTCGGATATTTATATAAAAGACTTCAACACGTCCATAAAGAAGATCGCTTTCAATAGCAAAAAGTCCGACGGCTTCAATCCGCATTTTGTCCTAAATGACGAAATGGAAGCATGGCCGGGCGATCAGGGTTTGAAACAATATGAGGTTATGACGTCCGCTATCGGCAGCAGGCGACAGCCGATCATCATGTCAACGTCTACGGCGGGATATATTAACGACGGGATCTTTGATGAACTTATGCGCCGATCAACGGCCTTCTTGAAGGGACGTTCGCAGGAACGCCGCATTTTGCCGCTTCTGTACATCATTGACGACGTGGAAAAGTGGGACACCCGCGAAGAATTGGAAAAGTCGAACCCGAATTTGAATGTTTCCGTTTCGTGGGACTTTTACCGGGAACAAATAGCAATCGCCCGCGCGTCACTGTCAAAGAAAGCGGAATTCCTGACGAAGTTTTGCAATATCAAACAAAATTCTTCGATCGCGTGGCTTGAATTTACGGACGTTGAAAAGGCGCTGACAAAGGACGAAGACGGCCTTCCGGTTCGGTTATCGCTTGACGACTTCCGGGGCGCTTATTGTATCGGCGGAATAGATCTTTCGCGCACAACGGACTTGACCGCGGCTTCGATCATCATTGAAGTATCGGGAAAAAAATATATTTTCGCAAAATTCTATATGCCAGAAGAACGGTACAAAGTGGCAATAAACGAAGAAAATATTCCGTACAATTTGTATCTTGAAAAAGGCTTCCTGCAGCTATCCGGGAAACACGCGGTAAATTATAAAGACGTTTATCAGTGGTTTTTTGATCTGGTGAAGGTTTACAAAATTAAGCCGCTATATGTAGGCTACGACAGATATTCCGCACAATATCTAATTCAGGATATGAAAGAAGCGGGCTTTCACATGGACGACGTATATCAGGGAACCAACTTAACGCCTTGCTTGCATGAGTTTGAAGCAGACCTGAAAAGCGGAGTGTATGAGATCGGCGACAATGCGCTTTTGCAATCACACCTTTTAAACGTGGCCGTGGATATTAACATAAATGACAGCCGCATGAAGCCCGTTAAAATTGACAGACGTTCACACATTGACGGGGCCGTGTCTGTCTTCGACGGGATCGCCGTTCGGCAAAAATATCATAAAGAGGTCGGGCGCCTTTTGCTGAATGAAAAGCTTTCGGCAGCAGCCGAAGGGAAAGAAAATAGCGCGTAATTCTGAATTGAAAAGTATATCAGAATTGCGCGGTATTTTTTTGTAACATAGAGAGCATGAAAGACTATTTGCAGCAGCAGAAAGGGGCGAAAACATGGGCTTTATATCAGACTTAATAAATTTCTGTCGGGTTAAATATATGCCCTTCTATGCGTCCCGTGGCGACTATCAGGCAAGCGGCAATTTATACGAAAGCGATATTGTCGGATCTATTGCGAACGCGATCGGATCGCAGGTCGGAAAGCTGAACCCGCAGATCGTCCGCCAGACGAACAACGCCGGATTGCAGGTTAAAGACGATTATCTTTCCCGGCTTCTTGCGCTTCGGTGGGCGCCAGAATACACACCATACGACGCACTTTACAAAATGGCGTCGGATCTGGTGTATCGTTCAAATGCCTTCGCCGTCATTTTCTACACTGACGACTTTTTGCGCGTGAAGTCTATCGTTCCGATAACGGCCCACGACTTCAAAATTTGGGAAGATGAAAGCGGGAATTTGCTTTTCCGGTTCCGGTGGGACTATGACGGGAAGGAATACACGATCCCGTATCAATCAGTTATTCACATAAAAGCCCGTCTGAACAAACGGCGCTTTTTGGGAACGGCCCCGGACGATCAGATCAAAACCACGCTTGAACTTCTGGACTTGACCGGGGAAGGATTGCGGAACACGGTCAAGAATTCGACGAATTTAAAAGGTTATCTGAAATATAACAACTTCGCAGATGAAGAAGAACTGAAAAAGAAGGTTCAGGAATTTCAGGAAGCCTACATGAACACGTCGAACAGCGGCGGGATCGCAGGGCTTGACAATACAATGGAATTCAAAGAGATAAGCCAGACGGCGCCGCAGATCCCCGTTATTCAAAGTCAATTCCTACGGGACAATATATATCGTTATTACAACACAAACGATAAAATTTTGACTTCCACTTTCACGGAAGCAGAATTCACGTCGTTTTATGAAAGCGTAATAGAACCGATCGCCGTTCAACTATCGCTTGAATTCACGTTCAAGCTTCTTACAGAGCGCGAACGGGGCTTCGGAAATAAAATCATCTTTACGGCGAATCGCCTGCAGTACGCGACACTTAACACGCGAATGACAATCGGCGGCGGGCTTTTTGACCGGGGGATCATTACGATAAACGAATTCCGGGAACTGATGTATTACGAACCGATCGAAGAAGGCGACGTCCGCATGGTTAGCTTGAATTATGTCAAAGCTGACGATCAAAGCATTTACCAGATAGGCGCAGAAGGCGCAGACGGGCAGCAGGAAGGCGACGCCGGGCAGCGGGCGCACATATACAGACTTGCTATTCCGACAGCAAAGAAAGGGGGTAAAACGCAGAATGAAAAAGAAATTCCTTAACGCCTTTGAATTCAAAAATGAAACGGAAACAAGCGCCGATCTGTACTTTTACGGCGACATTACTTCCGACTATTGGGGCGCTTGGCGGAATGAAGATCAATATCCCGAAAGCATAAAGAATTTTCTTTCGGAACACGCGGACAAAGATATAAATATTTTTATCAATTCCGGCGGGGGATCTGTATTCGCGGGGATTGCTATATACAATATGCTTCGCCGTCATGCGCAGAAAAACCGCGTGAAAGTAACGGTTGACGGATTGGCCGGATCCATAGCTTCGGTTATCGCCTTCGCGGGTTCGGAGCCGCCGAAGATCCCGTCAAATGCCTTTTTGATGATTCATAACCCGTGGATCCTGACAGAAGGAAACGCCGAAGACCTTCGGAAATCTGCCGACGATCTGGACGAAATCAGGGAAGGGATCCTGAATATCTATGAAGATCACCTGAAAGAAGGCGTCGCAATCGACGACATAAAAAAGCTTATGGACGCCGAAACATGGCTGAACGGCGCCGAAGCTGAACAATATTTCAACATTGAACAGTCCGCGCCCGTGGAATACGCCGCGGCCGTCGGCGGTTATCTGAACCGCGCCCGGAACATTCCGCAGGCGTTGAAAAAGGCTTCCGCGCCGGATCTTGAAGCCGTAAAAGCTGCAAGGGCCGACGAAGCAAAGAGGGACGCAATAAAGCGAATCACAATTCAAAGTTACATGAAGGGAGATTAAAAACAATGAAGCATGAAGAACTTGTAAAAATGAGCATGAAAGACTTGAAAGCGCGTCTGAAAGCCCTGAATGAGCAGGCGAAGACGGCAGAGGGTGAAGCGCTCGACGCGATCATGGAAGAAGCGAAGGACATTAGCGGCATTATGGCAGACGCGCAGAACCGCGCCGCCCTTGCGGGCTTGGCAGCTTCCGCAGATGATCCGGATCCGGCAGCAGGCGAAGGAGAGGGCGAAAAGATGAACAGCAGCGAAAAGGCGAAGGCGTTCGACGCCCGCGGAAAGGACTTAAAAGGCGGGAAAGCCGTTTCTTACAGTGCAAAGATCGTTGTCCCGGTAAAAAATGCCTTATCGGTAGAACAGACAGCGCCCGTGACACATACCGCAAGCGACATTAAGCCGACTTTCGGCGACGTGTCTTCCCTTGTGGATCTGGTGAAAAATGTCATGTTGAGCGGCGGCGAAACTTACGAACGCGCCTACGTGAAATCATACGGCGACGGCGCAGGCCCGACGGAAGAAGGGAAGGACTACAACGAAACAGAACCCGTTTTCGCGTATGTAACAATCAGTAAACAGAAGATCACGGCCTACACCGAAGAACCGGAAGAAATGATTAAACTTCCCAACGCTGACTATGACGGTATTGTGGAAGACAGCGTTCGGAAGGCTATTCGGCGTTATATGTCACGCCAGATCCTGATCGGCGACGGTTCCACGGCGAAGTTTAAGGGTATTTTCTTCAATCCGACGGACGCTTCCGAACAGGTTATTGATCCGGAAACTGACGTTGAAATGACCGCAATCGACGACGGAACGCTTGACGAACTGATTTACAGCTACGGCGGCGAAGAAGAAGTCGAAGGCGTGGCAACACTGATCCTGAATAAAAAAGATCTGAAAGCCTTCGCAAAGCTTCGCGACAAGCAGGGCCGGAAGGTTTACACCATTGTAAACCGCGGCAACACCGGAACGATTGACGGCGTACCGTTCGTTATCAATTCCGCGTGTGGCGCAGTAACGGACGCAAAGACCGCCGCGGGCGCTTATTGCATGGCATACGGCCCGCTTGAAAATTATGAAATGGCGATCTTTTCTGACATTGACACGCGGAAAAGTGAAGACTTCAAATTCAAGTCCGGGCAGATCTGTTTCCGCGCTTCTATCTTCGCAGGCGGCGCCGTGGCGTCGCGTAACGGCTTTATCCGGGCGAAGAAGGCAGGCGCAGCAGCAGCGAAGGCATAATTTGAAAGGCGGCAGAAATGACAATAGAGGAACTTTTAAACACGGCAAAGATCCGTATCAGGAAGACAGCCGCCGACGACTTGGACAACGACGTTTCGCGCCTGATAGACGCAGCGCTTGAAGATCTAAAGCGTGTCGGCGTGGATCCTTCTTGGACGGAAAACCCGTCGGATCCTTTAATCGTGGAAGCCGTCTTGTCTTATGTTAAAGCGAATTTCAGTATTTCGGATCAGTACCCGGTATTGTACGGGATATATGAAACGAATTTGACGAAGATCAAAGGCGCGTCAAAATACAAAGCGCCGCAGCCACGGCCAAAACGCAGCAGGAAGAAAAAGACGCCCGCGGCAGCAGGGCAGGAAGGCGGCGAAGCATGATTGAAGGACTTATCACTTTAATTCACCCCGGAGAAACGGCAGAGGACGACGAAAAGACGGGCGTTTTCGCTGAAATAAACCCGGTCGGGCGAAATGAATTTGAAGACGCAGGGCAGGCAGGGTATAAAGCGCAACATCAATTTGTTATATGGGCGGCAGAGTACGACGGACAGCCGGAAGCAATATTCAACAATAAGCGTCTGACAATATACCGAACTTACGGCCCGCGGCCGGACGATAAGATCGAACTTTACGCCGCGGAAAGGATCGGGAATGGTCGTAAAAGTTGACTATAACAGTCTTTCGGAAGAAATTCAAAATCAGCTAAAGACCTTCGGAACGGCATTAAACCGGGAAATAAACGAAGGCTTGAAAGAAGTCGCCGAACAGACCGCGGCAACGCTTCGGAAGGGCGGCCCGTACAATGAGCGCAGCGGGAAATATACGGGCGATTGGGACGTGAAGCTTCGCAATCGTTCATATTCAAGCGTAACCATGACGGAAGAATACACCGTCTACAACAAAAAGAATTATCAGCTTACACATTTACTTGAAAAAGGCCACGTTTCAAGAAACGGTTCCCGCGTTCGTCCGTTTGAGCATATAAAGCCCGCGGAAGAATTAGCCGAACAAATGGCAATTTCAGAAGTAAATAAAGCAGTACGCCGGGCAGCGGGCGAAACGTAAAAAAAGGGGGTGAAGGCGTGGCGCGTTTTGATGAAATCATTAAACGGGCGGAAGGTTTAGGGCTTCCGATTACGCACAATGAATTTACAGACACAAAAAAGAACCCGGCGCCGGAACCGCCTTTTCTTGTTTGGCTTTCTGATGAAAGAACGTCCGGGCCGGATAACAAGATCAGGATCCGAACAGTGGACGGCGTACTTGAACTATACACGGACAGACGGGACGATCCCGAACTGGAAAAAAGAATTGAAGAAGAAGTCTTCTTCGATACTGAATACGAAAAGCAGCAGGGACTAATCAGAAGTGAAAACATGGTTCAAACGGCTTATATGTTTTCAGTAGTTGAAAAGATAAGAAGGGAGATCAAAAACAATGAGTAAAGCAGAAGCGGAAAGAATTATTCTCGGTTCCGGTTATATCCATATCGGAGAATTTAAGGCGTCGGAACCGCTGCCGGAGCCGCAGACATTCTGTACAGACGACAATATTTTTTCGTACATATCAGGCGGCGCGACGTTGGGCTATTCCCCGTCATATTACGAAGCTAAAGACGATATGGGGAAAGTGTCTAAAACGATCATAACCGAAGAAGAAGCCACGCTGACGGCGGGGCTTATGACCTTTAGCGGAAAGACGCTTGACAAGCTTGTGGACACGGCCAGAGAGAGCGAAAAAACAGTGAACGGGAAGAAATACCGGGTTGTGAAGGTCGGCGGCGTTGCGAACCGCAAAGGAAAGAAATATATTATTTGTTTTCATCATGTAGATCCCGTGGACGGCGATATTTACGTGATGATCGTCGGCAATAATCAGGCGGGCTTTGAACTTTCCTTCGCAAAGGACGCGGCAACGGTTGTAAATGCTGAATTTCACGCTATGCCCATGGATAGCGAAGGAACGCTGATCGTGTATGAAGAAGAAGTTATCGAAGACGGCGCGGCAGCAGGCGAAGAACCCGGAACCAACACCGGAAACGAACCCGGCGGCGGGAATGAAGACGCCGGATCCGGCGGAAGCGACGCAGGCGGCGAACCTTACGGGGAAGAAGTCGCAGGATAAAGGCAGCAGAAACAGAAAACGCGGCGGCAGGGAATACCCGCCGTCGCTATTTATATATTACGCAATATTAAAAATACATATTACACAATATGAAAGGAAGCTGAAATCATGGCAAATTTAAGTTTTGACTTTAACAAAGTAAAAAGAACCTTCTTCAATGTGACATTAAAGGACGGGCGAAAGCTGCAGGTGAAAATGCCTATGAAGAAAACCTTTGAAAAGGTGGCAGAAATGCAGACATTCACGGAAGACGCGGAAGGCGTGAACATTGACGACGTAATGGACACGATCGGCGGCCTTTGCGCTGAATGTATTTCCCACAATCTGAACGGGGAGAAGGTAACGGCGCAATACATGACGGATAATTACGACATTGAAGAAATGCAGACATTCATCAATGAATATTACAATTTCGTCGGCGGGGTGACAAATAACCCAAACTAAAGATCCCGTATTTCCCCGGCGGAGATACGGACACAAAGAAGAAAATATATTATCACCCGAAAACGCAGAATGAACACCTTGTAATCACATATACGGGGCTGAACCTTCGCCAGATTAACGAAATGGATATAGACGAATATTTGTTCTATGTTCGTGAAGCGTTTATCTACAACATGAACCAGACCGAAGAAGGCCGGGACTATCTGGAAAAATGTTGGTTGCTGACGCAGACGAAGCCAGAACGGGCGAAGCTTCGGGAAAAATTCGGGAAGAAGGGGGCGAAGTAATGGCCGCAAACGGTATTAAAGGAATAACAATAGAGATCGGCGGCGATACAACAAAACTTGATAAAGCGCTTTCAGAAACGGGCAAAAAGTCGGCGTCTTTACAAAGGGAACTGAAAGAAGTAAACCGTCTTTTGAAATTGGATCCCGGAAATACTGAACTTGTGGCGCAAAAGCAAAAGATCCTTGCTGAATCCGTTTCGGAAACAAAGAAAAAGCTTGATATTCTGAAAGAAGCAGAAAAGCAGGTTCAGGAACAATTTGAACGCGGGGAAGTATCAGAAGAACAGTATCGCGCCCTGCAGCGGGAAATCATAAAGACAGAAGCAAACCTGAAAAGCCTAAATGAAGAAGCCGCAAAAATGAAGTGGCAGGGCGTCGCGGACGCCGGGAAGAAGATTGAAGACGTCGGGAACAAAATTTCAGGCGTCGGAAACAAGCTTCTTCCGGTAACGGCTGCCGTAACGGGTTTAGGGACGGCAGCAATCGCGGCAGCGAAGGATCTTGACGTGGGCTATGATATTATCATAACCAAAACGGGCGCCACGGGCGAAGCGTTGGACGAATTAACCGACGCTATGGACAATGTTTTCGCAGACCTTCCAACGGACGCAGAAACGGCCGGAATCGCAATCGGTGAAGTAAATACCCGCTTCGGGCTTACCGGGGAAGAGTGCGAAAAGCTTTCAAAGCAATTTATCAGATTCGCAGAAATCAACGGAACGGACTTGAATTCATCTATTGACAGTGTAGACGCTATTATGACGAAATTCGGCGTTGACACGTCGCAGACTGAAAAAGTCTTAGGGCTTATGACGAAGGCCGGGCAGGACACGGGGCTTTCTATGGACGCGCTTTACAGTGCATTAGAAACGAACGGCGCCACACTGAAAGAAATGGGCCTCGATCTGACTTCTTCCGTAAATCTTTTAGCGCAATTTGAAAGTAGCGGCGTTGACGCTTCGGCGGCGCTCGCCGGACTGAAAAAGGCGCAGCAGAACGCGACGGCAGAAGGAAAGACGCTTGATGAAGCTTTAGGGGAAACGATACAGAGTATAAAAGACGCCGGATCCGAAACAGAAGCTTTGCAGATAGCGACGGAACTTTTCGGGAAGAAGGGCGCCGCGGAAATGACGCAGGCAATCCGGGAAGGCCGCTTTTCAATCGACGATCTAACGGGATCGCTCGACGACTACGCTTCGACGGTGGAAGACACATTCAACGCGACATTATCCCCGTGGGATCAGTCAAAAATCGCGCTGAACAATGTCAAAGTGGCCGGAAAGGAACTTGCGGAAAGTGTGCTGACGACGGTTCAACCTATGATAACAAAAATGGTTGATAAGGTGAAGGAAATCACACAATGGTTTAAAGGATTGAGCGAAGAACAGAAGCAGCAGATCATAAAAATAGCGGCAATCGTGGCCGCGATCGGCCCGCTTCTGGTGACGGGTGGGAAGGCGGTTTCCATTGTGGGGAAGCTGACGCAGACTTTCGCTTCACTTGGGGCAAAGCTGACGGCAGCTTCCGCAAATGCAGCAGCGGCCGGAACTTCACTCGGCGCAATCGCCGCGCCCGTGGCCGCCGTCGTCGCAATCGTGGCCGCACTTGTGGCCGCCTTCGTTCATCTATGGCGAACGAATGAAGACTTCCGAAACAAAATTCTTTCTATTTGGAACGGAATAAAAGAAAAATTTAACAGTTTCGCGCAAGGGATCGTCGATCGGCTGAACGCGCTCGGCTTCGACTTTGAAAATATAACCGACGTAATTCGGGCATTATGGGAAGGGCTTTGCAAAATTTTAGCGCCACTTTTTGAAGGCGCTTTTCAGCAGATAGCGAATATTTTTTCGTTTGTCTTAGACGTAATAACGGGGATTCTCGACGTATTTATCGGGTTATTTACCGGAAATTGGGATCAGTGCTTGCAGGGCGTGAAGGAAATTTTCGGGGCCGCGTGGGAGTTTGTGAAAAATACTTTTCTAAATGTAGTGAAGACGCTTGAAGGCATACTGAATACAGTATGCGGCTTTTTCGGTACAACTTGGGCGGAAGCTTGGGAAGGAATAAAGCAAACTTTCGTCAATGCTTGGGAAGCGGTAAAAAAAGGCGTTTCGGAAATCGGAAGTTTTATCGGGAACGCGTTTACGGTTGCTTATAATGCCGTTGTATCTGTTTTTAAGGGGATCGGCCAGTGGTTCGCGGCCCGGTGGCAGGATATAAAGAACGCGCTTTCGACGGTTGCTACATGGTTTCAAACCATGTTCCAAAACGCCTATACGAATGTAACAAATATTTTTAAAGCAATCGGCCAGTGGTTCGCGGCCCGGTGGCAGGATATAAAGAACGCGCTTTCGACGG
>ERZ779637.332-NODE-332-length-33219-cov-6.365547_pt1 | contig 33219 bp, 27 predicted proteins | sample MGYA00514196_ERZ779637 | MGnify/ENA primary metagenome ERZ779637 (study PRJEB29562, sample SAMEA4376700) | mouse gut metagenome | isolation source: Cecum | study: EMG produced TPA metagenomics assembly of the A DSS colitis mouse model was used to assess the...
AGGCTTATTCTTCGGCAGTCGGAGCCGGCGCTTTTGTATCCGAAATTTTTGGCGGTGAGGCGGATGAATTAAGACGGCGTGGCGGCGACGGAGGCGAATTTGGCGCTACAACCGGACGTCCGCGCCGCATGGGTTGGTTTGACTGCGTAGCTTCCAAATACGGCTGCCGTCTGCAGGGAACGACGGATGTGGCGTTTACCGTGCTGGATGTGCTGGGATATTTGGAGGAGATTCCGGTGTGCGTTGCATATGAAATCGATGGAGAAGTGACTACGGATTTCCCGGTTACCGCGAAGTTAGAGAAAGCAAAGCCGGTATTAAAAACACTGCCCGGCTGGAAATGCGATATCCGCGGCATAAAGAAATATGAAGAACTTCCGGAAAACTGCAGAAAGTATGTGGAATATATTGAAGAACAGATCGGATATCCCATTACCATGGTAAGCAATGGTCCCGGAAGAGACGATATTATTTACAGGAAATCACGTTAATAAATCATACCCGTATGGAGGTGTAGCATGAAAAGATCGGAAATTAATGCGGCAATTAAAAATATGGAAGAATTAATAAATAAACACGGTTTTGAGATTCCGCCCTTCTGTAAGTGGACGCCGCAGGAGTGGAAGGTAAAAGGATCTGAATACGATGAAATCCGTGATAACCGGCTTGGATGGGACATTACGGATTATGGACTTGGGCGGTTTGACGAGGTTGGCTTTGCGCTTATCACCCTCCGCAATGGCAACGTAAAAAATGATAAGTACACAAAATCCTATGCGGAAAAGCTTTTAATGGTAAAGGAAGGGCAGATGGCTCCCATGCATTTTCACTGGAATAAGATGGAGGATATTATTAACCGGGGAGGCGGCAATGTGCTGATTACCGTTTATAATTCCACAGAAGACGGAGAATTTGCAGATACGGATGTGACGGTACACTGCGACGGCAGAGAGTATACCGTACCCGCCGGGACAAAGGTTCGTCTGACGCCGGGAGAGAGCATTACCATTTATCCCTATATGTATCATGATTTTCATGTGGAAGAGGGAAGCGGCGCGGTATTGCTTGGTGAAGTGTCCATGTGCAATGATGATGAGAATGATAACCGGTTCTATGAACCGATCGGAAGATTTCCGGCGATTGAGGAGGACGAAGCGCCTTACCGGCTGTTATGCACGGAATATGTTAAATAATCAAAAAAGACCGGATAGAGTACAGGCAATGAACGGTAAAGTATATGATTATGAATCCCTGCTTTATAAAGCGGGAGAAACAGGCGGTGCGTATGTTATTTTCCCCTTTGACATCAGAAAAGAGTTTGGACGGGGGAGAGTGAAGGTTCATGCCACATTTGACGGGGAAGCGTATGACGGAAGCATCGTTAATATGGGTGTAAAGAACGACGACGGGAGTATCTGTTATATTATCGGCGTACGGAAAGACATCCGTTCGCGGATCGGGAAACAGCCGGGGGACAGCGTCCGGGTGACCATCAGGGAGCGGGAATAAAGGAGTGGAAAATGTGGACATGTTCGAAGTGCGGGCGGACTTTTAAAAGACAGGATCAGAGCCACTATTGCGGGAGCCGGAGGCCGTTTTGGAATTTGCCGGACGTCTGGAGGGATATAAGACAAGTAAAGGAGCGATACAGCTTCCATACAACAGACCGGTTCCGACGAAACTGATTTCCGATATTGCCGGATGGTGTTATGACACAGGGAATCATCCGTAAGACAGAAAAATGCGAGAATCATTTTGGAGGAGGAATCACAAAATGGATTGGAATACGCCTCCGTCAATGGAGCAGATCGCGGATTTTATTAACAATCCTTTATGGACGGAATTTAACAGCCGGATCCAATCGGCCTATCAGATTGAGCCTTCTGTGGAGCACAGCCGCTGCTCCCTGCAGGCCGGTTGGAACATCAAATATAAAAAGAGCGGCAAATCTCTTTGTACGCTTTATCCAATGCAGGGATATTTTATTGCGCTTGTGGTTGTGGGGCGCCGTGAGCTTACGGAAGCAGAGCTCCTTATACCGGTATGTTCCGATTATGTGCAAACGGTATTTAAGAATACGGAAACCGGCAACGGGCAAAAATGGTTGATGCTGGAGGTTCGGGACCGGAAGATTATGGAGGATGTATTCAGTCTCATTAATCTCCGTAAGCGGGCATGACTTTGGATTAGCAATATTCTTTGGATTCAAATGTTTTTACCGTTTCTCTCAGCTTATGCAGAGTTGAATCAATTTGTCTTTTTGCTTCTTTCAGTTCGTCTTTTGAAAATTCCATTTTATACCCATGCCTTTCCTGCATGGGCTCTTCCCATACGGGAAAGGCCCAAATACGTCAGGTTGAAAGCGCTTTTCTTTCAACCTATATCTCCGTAAATTCCAGTTTTTCTTTGCCTATTTTACAACAAATGAGGTTACCCTCTATCGACCGTGTATGCCCTTGTCAAGAGATGGTACCCAATATTGATACAAATGCTATTCTTTTTAACCATACAATAAAATTTCCTCTGCAATTTTCAATTGTGAATTGATGATTTTTAAGGGAAATAGTTGCTATTATATTTATTTATTAAAATCTCCGCTAACCTTTGAAAAAACCAGGTTTACCGCAGTGAGCTTTCTTTTAAACTTACCCTTGTGTTATATTTTTCCGCAGGACATTATGAACGCCAATAAGGGAAAAAGTGAGGGAAACAAAATTATAGAAACAGTATAACACAAAATATATGGAAATTGGTAAAATGATTGAAATGCAAAAGATATGCGTGGTACAATAGAAGTGAAATTTCATAAATTTTATGCCAGCAAACACAAAATTCAAATTATAAAAAATATTATAGAGGAATTTATGATAAATTCAAACGTTTTTTTCTGTTAGGTTGTTCCTGCTCAGGCAAGAAAAGGGAGATAATACAAAAAACTAATGATAATCTTGCGGTAATTCCGCCGGGCGCTCAGGCAGGGATGGCCAGGAATGAACTGCCGGTATCAGCGGTGAATAAGTTAAGGGATGTAGTGTCGGTCAGCAGAATGTTCGTGTCTGAATCTGCACAGATAAATAGGCAGTATACCGTTTCATTTAGACAGGGGGATTACTTCCTCAGACGAATTGTTATGGTTTCTCACTATATAAGTTTAATGTATTATAGCATATATATGGTCTGACAGGACTATTGTAAAGGACATATGGAGGTAGTAAAATGAATTTTGATATTAACAAATTAAAATGGACAAGAAAACCTGCAGGTTACATTGTATCTGACGATAAAATTGAAGTCACAACAAATCCCCACACGGATTTATGGCAGAGAACATACTATCATTTCAGAAATGACAATGCACCTGTTTTGCAGATGGAAACGGATGAGAAATTTTTTTCTTTTACTGTGAAAACAGAATTTGAGAGTAAGCACAGATTTGACCAATGCGGAATTGTGATGTACCTTGACAGCGAAAATTGGCTGAAAGGTTCGATCGAATACGAAAATGAAAAATTTCAGCATCTTGGAAGCGTTGTTACAAACAATGGCTATTCGGATTGGGCAACAACGGAAATAAGTGCTTCTGTAAAATCAATGTGGTACAGATTCAGCCGCAGGAAAGATGACTATTGCATTGAGTGTTCTGAAGACGGCGTTATTTTCAGGCAGATGCGAGTATGTCATATGTGGAATGGCAGCGGAACGATTCAGTTTGGGATTTATGCCTGCAGCCCCGAAGAATCATCTTTCAAGGCGACGTTTTCCAACATGGAATTAACGGAATGTAAGTGGCTTGCCCATAACGGACAGAAGCCTGATTAAGGGCATCAAATGTTGCCATTAAAAAAATGAATAACCGCCTCCATACAGAACGGCACACCAAGACAGGAAATCAAGAAAAGGTTTCCTGTTTTTTGGCGCTCATTTTTGGCATTTTTAAAAATTTGCGGTTATCTTGTGGCTTTCAAGAAGAAGATGTGAAACAGAATGGTGCGGGCATCAGAACTGGCAGGGACTGAAAGCGAATATGTCATTCCGGCAAACAGCGGAAAGACGGTAAAGGAAAGCAATATTACCAGTACTTTCAAAGTTTTTTGCAATAATAGCGGAAGCCCCCAAAAATGCGGCTTCCGCACTCCTGGAGGCTTCCTAAGGGGAGGATAAGTATTCACTTATCATTTGTATGCGGCATCCGCCGTTTCATCAAAGGAGGGGGTTCCATTGACTGTTTATAATATTCCCGCTCTTTTCATATGTTATTCAATAAATCAAAAAAATTTCTTAAAAAATTTTTTATAGTATTCCCGACGTTTAAATTAAAAAGCGACGATATTTATACTTGATAAACACCGTCGCAACCCCTTTTACATGTTATATTATACATAATAACAATACAAAATGGAAGTTTTATTCATCGACAAATATTTTAGAAAACCGGTAACCCATGCTGGTTTATTTTGTTTCCTGATAAATACATTCCCCATCCTTTATGATCAGATAACCGTATATTGATTCCTGACGTCCATTCCGGCTGAGGCTGCAAAAACAGGCGGAACCGTCGGCACAGTCCGGGATAAACAGTCCGGAACCGTCAGGGCAGACAAAAGAGAACCAGAGATAATCACTGTCCTTCAGCTTTTGTTCATAAAAGGACAGATACTGGGAAGGAGTCATGGCGGCGAGATCGCTTTTGGAAATTTCTATATACCCGCGTATACCGGCAGGTTCCTGATTGTTCTCCGGGTTTTCCCCGGAATAAACGGGTTCTGTTCTTATAGGTGCGTCGAGCAGGAAATCATTAACCGTACTTTTTTCCGGCAGGGGGAGCCGGAGTTTGTTTCCGGTGGCGTATAGCCAGATGATAACACCAATGAAAATAAAAGTCGGTATTATAATGAGCGCCGTCAGAATGTAAAAAAATCTCTTTAATAACCTCATAAAAATCCTCCGTGGCTGTAGGGAATATTCTTTTGAAATTCTATTATTCTCAATTCAAATCAATAAAATTTTAGCATAAAAATAAAGGTCTGTATATAGGAATAAGGATGCATAATAAAAAACTAAAAATTGGAAAAATTTGACATATTTTATAAAAATACGTAAACTAAATAATATGCAAATGAATATGGGAGTGGAGTATACAAATGAAAAGAGAATATTTGGAACAAAGCGTTTACGATGCGTTCCAGACAAGAATGGATTTTATTTTTCAGGAATTTGATAATATTTACGTTTCCTTCAGCGGAGGCAAGGACAGCGGCCTTTTGCTTCATCTTGTCATGGAATACAATAAAAAACATGATTATCAGAAAACGATCGGTGTGTTTCATCAGGATTTTGAAGCACAGTATCAGATGACGACCGAATATGTGGAAAAAACCTTTGAGGAATACCTGCCGCATATTGAGCCTTACTGGGTCTGTCTTCCTATGGCGGTGCGTACGGCGTTAAGCAATTATCAGATGTACTGGTATCCGTGGGATGATAAAAAAGAAGAAATCTGGATTCGTTCCATGCCGGACAAAGCCTATGTGATCAATCAGTCGAATAATCCTTTTTATTTGTATAAATACCGCATGCCTCAGGAAAATCTGGCAAAACAGTTTGGGAAATGGTATGGGGAGATTCACGGAGACGGAAAAACGGTTTGTCTTTTAGGACTGCGCGCGGCGGAATCGCTGCAAAGGTACAGCGGCTTTGTAAATAAAAAATACGGATATAAAGAACAATGCTGGATTACGGGGCAGTACAAAAACATCTGGACGGCTTCGCCATTATATGACTGGACTACCTCCGATGTGTGGACGGCCTATTTTAAATTCGGGTATTCTTACAATCGTTTGTATGATATGTATTATAAGGCTGGACTGAAACCGAGCCAGATGCGTGTTGCGTCGCCCTTTAACGACTGGGCTACGGATTCATTGAATTTATACCGGGTTTTGGAGCCGGGTACGTGGGCGAAGCTTGTGGGACGTGTAAACGGCGCTAATTTTACGTCTATTTACGGCAGGACGAAAGCAATGGGATATCGGAAACTGTCCCTGCCGCCAGGGCATACATGGAAGTCTTATACATATTTCCTGTTGGATACGCTTCCCGCCAGAATCCGGAATAATTATGTAAAAAAATTTAATTCCTCCATTCGATTCTGGCATGACACCGGCGGCGGACTTTCGGAAGAAACCATTCAGGAGCTGTCGGATAAAGGATACCGGATTCAAAGGAACGGAGTATCCAATTACACAATAGACCGCAAGTCGAGAATTATTTTTTTAGGAAAAATCCCCGATCACACGGATAATATCAAAACTTGCAGAGATATACCGTCATGGAAACGCATGTGTTACTGTATCCTGAAAAATGATCATAACTGCCGCTCCATGGGATTCGGTATTCAGAAAGAAGACCAAATCAAAATCGATTATATGAAAAAGAAATACAAAAGTCTGGAGGAAATAAAGTATGGAATATAAAAGTCCCGTATACGAAGTGAAATCTGTACCGGTGGAAAAAATTGTGGCCAATGACTATAATCCCAACGCGGTAGCGCCGCCGGAAATGCAGCTGCTTTACGAGAGCATTAAGGAAGACGGCTATACAATGCCGATTGTCTGTTTTTACGATATGGAATCGGACAAATATGTGATTGTGGACGGTTTTCACAGATACCGGGTTATTTTAGAGCATCAAGATATTTATGAGCGGGAGAAAGGCATGCTTCCGGTTTCGGTAATAGACAAAGCGATTGATCATCGTATGGCGAGTACGATCCGGCATAACCGCGCAAGAGGTTCTCACGATGTGGATCTGATGAGTAATATTATTAAGGAATTGAGCGAGATAGGCAGAAGCGACGCCTGGATCGCTAAACATCTGGGAATGGATAAAGACGAAATTCTGCGGTTAAAACAGATTACCGGATTAATGACTTTATTTAAGGATACGCGATTTGGAAAAGCATGGAAACCGGTGGACGAAGAATAAAGTATATGTAAAAAAAATATTGACTAAAATATTCTTATATTATAATATATAATTATCAAAGTTGGATGGCATAGGGTAAAAATATAAGGAAAAGGAAGTGATTCCGTTGGACACTATAAGTCATAAATGGATTTGAACGTTAATAAAATATAAGTAGAAATAAACTAAATACTCTGTTATAAGCTTAACCAGACAGTTAGATTTGAGTGAAGAATTAATATTTTTGTATACTAATCATAGATGGAATTTTCCGGTATTCTATATACAACGTTTACCCTCTCTTGACAAGGGCATACACGCCCCTTGTCAAGAGAGGGTAAGGTTGTTTGAATTTCAATCAGATCTTATAAGTTTGGAACCTATGAGTATTCTGCGTTTCCGTAACTGCTTGAAATATAGTCGGTTAATTATTGGGATGAAAAAGAGATTCAAAGTAGTGATTACACAGAAATTTCCAACTTTGTTCTAATGAGTCAAACGTCCTATGAACGGGATTTGACTTTCTCAGGGTGTTATTTATGGCTATTATATGATAAAAGAAAGGAGCAGTTGATGTATTTACCATTAATGCATCATTATATAACAAAATACTATGAAGAAAAATATTAAAAAATATATTGCATTGATTTTGTTAGGGTTTACATTTTGCGGAAGCGTACTAACGACGCAGGCCTCTGCAAATGGAAATTGTTATACTCATCAGGGCGTAAAAATAAATACCGGATCACACACCAATACTTATGAGCATACGCATGCAGGTAAAAAATGTAAAGTGGAACAGAAATTTAAGGATTATAAGATAGTTTGCACAAAATGTGGTGCGGTTCTTTCAACGGGAAGTGATTTTAACGGAGAAACACATACAGTTCAATAGCTGCAGAAATAAGGATGCCAGGGTTGAACACCTGACATCCTTTACATAGTATGGGAGGAGTATATTATGAAGAGAAGTCTGGTCATCATTATCATGTTGGGTCTGTTTTTGTCAGCCTGCGGGCAGAATCGTCAGGAGCAAATTGCACAGCAGGACAGCCGGCATGATGACGTAGTGAAGGAAGACGATGTGAAGACAGAAATACCGGAAACTCTGCCGGAGGAAAAAAAATGGGTGATCGACGAATTGGCGCTGCCGGATGAAGATGCTGCGTTAAAGGAGTTAATTCCCCAGGGAGCAGAAATATTTACAGACGAGTGGTTTCTTGTTAAAGAAACTGTCTATAGGGCGGTTACTTTTATTAACAGCGATGAATCTGTATCGGAAGAAGAATATTTTAAAGGACATTGCGTACAGAAATTGGAAGCGCCTTACACAGAATGGATAAACACTTTTATTGCGCCGGAAGACTGGCTGGACGGGGAGCTTTGCGAACCATGGACTTACTTTTCCAGCCTTATGACAGAAAACGGTTTTGCGGTTTTGTTGGAAGGAAGAAACGGCACATATATAGGAACATGGAACGAAAAAACAGGGACGGCGGTCAGTGAAATAGACAGCAGTTTTCTGATGACGGAAGATTCAGAAAAATATCCTCATTGGTGGAGAGGAAAAGAAGGGGATATTTGGGTATGGGATGATAATAAGTGTATTAATATAGGTACGGATAATACAATAAGCGGCAAACTGGAACGGGAAGAGGGGTATTATGGTACGACTGTTGCAGAAAACGAACGGAACGGAATAATATATATGAGTTATCCTGCCGAAGCGTCCTATGATCCGGCAATATCAGGACGAAGATACAGCGGTATTCAAATCGCTTCCCGTGATGGAAAGCAAGTGTTTTTGACATCTATGGATATACATGCCAGTCAAGGAGACATCCTCTGTTTTATTACAGAAGAGAAAGGGTACTTATACGGAAGCGAGTATATTTCAGAATTTTCCTTGAAAGAGGGAACTATGGATCTTTTATACGATTTCTCACAGGATGCGGCTTATTATGATAAAATGTACAATGCACGTAAGCCTCTTAAGTATATGCATGCGGAAAATGGCATACAGGGAGCCTGGGCAAAGGAAGACGGTTCCCATGTTCTTCTGGTTGCCTGCAGCGATGAAAGCTGGCAGATCTGGAAGATGCATGAAGAAAAGAAAGAGGATGCAAAATCGGCAAAACAGAAAGAAACACTGGAGTGGGCCGTTACCGTTCCTGAGGCATATGAAGAACAGGCGGCAGCTATGTTTAATCAGCAAAATGAAAAATATGAAATAGTATTCCGTATGCCGGATGAGGGGGAGGATTTTGAGGATTTCCGGAATCGAATACGGGCTGAACTTGCAGCGGGAAAGGGACCCGATATTTTAACGGAGGGATCTGTCATTGGGATAGATGATGGAGTGCGTGCAGGTTTTTTAGCAGACATTACAGAATATTTTACAGATTATGAGGAGGATATGTTAGCTTCCGCATGGCAGTCAGGTGTAATAGAAAACAGGCGTTATGCGGCGCCCTATAAATATACCATAACTACATTGGTTACAAATCAGGATTTTGTAAACGGCAGAGAACAATGGACGCTTCAGGAGGCTGTGAAATGTATGGAAAACAGTGATGCAGACTGTTTCATAGCGGGAATGGAGACCGACGAGTTATTTTTTTACTTAGGCCTTCAGTCAGAAGCGAACAGCCAATTAATAGACTGGCAGAATCGTATCAGTCACCTGGAATCCGGAGAGGCGGAGGAGCTTCTTTTGTTTGCTGACCGGTATGCAGATACGGAAGGAACAAAAGAGAACGCATATCTGTCTGCATCGGAAGGGAAAGCCGCAGCAGCAATTATGTATTTGATGCGTCCGGATGACATGCGGGCTGCCGCAGCCATGTTTCAGAACAAGGAAGTGTATATTGGATTTCCGGCAGAAAACGGAGAAAGCGGGCATGTTCTTAGTGTTTTCGGGCTGGCTGTAAATCAGGGAAGTGCAAATGTGGAAGGTGCAGCCGCTTTTATCCGCTTTTTGGTGTCAGAAGACGTACAGGAGGATTTGGCCGCCAGAATTTTACAGGGATCAGCTACAGGTTTTCCGGTAAGAAACAGTGCGATGGAACAGGTATACCGGTCCCTTAAGGAAGAAGAGGATTTGGAAACGGTATATACAAGTAACGGTCTGCAATATGCATTGGTGTCTTTGTCGGAAGAGACTATACAAGGCTTAAGAGAACTTTCAGAATCAGCCAGACCAATGGGAGATAAGGCAAATCAATTATTTACGATTGTGGGAGAAGAAGTGCGGGATTTCCGGTCAGAAGGGAAAACGGCAACGCAAGTGCTGGCTGTTGTAAATAATAGGGCACAGTTATATTTAAACGAGATGGATGACTGATACAAAATGATGCATACAGCTATAGACACGTAACGGTGTAAAACCTGTTGAATTAATAAGGACAGCAGGTTTTACATTTTTTTATTACTAAACAACAAAAAAAGCAGATAGCGGGAATCGAACCCGTCTCTCCAGCTTGGGAAGCTGGCGTTCTACCGATGAACTATATCTGCACAAAACTTTTATGAATGTTACTACATTATATATCATGCTTTAAGGAATCGTCAAGTGTGAGTTTGCTTACACAGACAATTTGACTTCCGCAGACAGAAATTATATAATGGATGCGGAAGAAAATATTGTGCTGACGCCTAAATTTGCGGGCTGTTGGCAGCATGGAGACGAAACATGAAAAAAATGAAAGCCAGAAGAATTGCGGCAATTACCGGTGTTGTTCTTTTAGTACTGCTTTATGTGATAACTCTGATAGCGGCAATTTTTGATTTTGACGGATCAGGGACGTTGTTTCGGGCATGTCTTGTAGCCACGGTTGGCGTTCCCATATTCCTGTGGGTTTATACATGGCTATTCCGCCGCCTGACCGGCAGGGATACCGATGAGGGCAGAGATGATCAATAATCTGGAAGCTTATAAGGTATTTTACTATGCGGCCAGGCTGCAAAGCATTACGCTTGCTGCCAGAGAGCTTGCAATTTCGCAGCCTGCGGTCAGCCAGGCTGTGAAACAGCTGGAAGGGGCCGTGGGGACCGCTTTGTTTGTGCGGACCTCCAGAGGCGTGCGGTTGACCAGAGAGGGAGAATTGCTTTTTTCTTATGTGGAAAAAGGTTATGAGCAGCTGGAGACAGGAGAGCGGAAGCTGCGTCAGATGCTGAATTTGGAACTGGGGGAAGTGCACATCGGAGCCAGCGATATGACGCTTCAGTTTTTTCTGCTTCCCTTTTTGGAGCGTTTCCATGAAAGCTATCCGCAAATTAAAGTGAAGGTTTCCAACGCGCCCACACCGGAGACGCTTCGTTTTCTGCAGGAAGACAGGATAGATTTCGGCGTGGTCAGTACGCCTTTTCCGGAACAGGAAGGAATCCGTATCAGAGAAGTGAAAGCAATTCAGGATACCTTTGTGGCCGGAAGAAGGTTTATACAGTATAAGAACCGGATGCTGGACTTTTCGGAGTTGGAAAAGCTGCCTTTGATCTGTCTGGAGGGCAATACCAGTACCAGAAATTATATGGATGGATTTTTACAGGAAAACGGGGTGAGAATCCACCCGGAGTTTGAACTTGCCACCAGTGATATGATCGTTCAGTTTACGCTGCGGAACCTTGGAGTCGGAAGTGTAATGCGTGAGTTCGCACAGGCGGAGCTGGAAAGCGGAAGACTGTTTGAACTGCGTTTTAATAAAATGATTCCCAAACGGAAATTCTGTATTGTAACGGGGGAAAAGGGCGGTTTATCGGCGGCGGCAGCTAATTTGCTGCAGATTATTGACACACAGGCGCCAGATTATTTTTAGAAAGAGGAAAAAATTATGATTCGGACGATTATTTTTGACATTGGAAATGTATTGGCTGATTTCCGGTGGAAGGAATTTTTTTATGAACTGGGATATGATGACGAGCTTCTTAAACGTATCGGTAAGGCTACGGTGGAAAGCAGCGACTGGTGCGAATATGACAGAGGACTTTTGACGGATGAAGAAATTATTGAAAGATTTGTAGAAAACGATCCTGAGATTGAGACCGAGCTGCGGGAATCCCTGAAAGATACAAAAGGCATGGTAACGCCGAGAGATACGGCGATTCCCTGGATAAAAGAACTGAAGGAAAGAGGGTATCAGGTATTATATCTGTCGAATTTTTCCCATAAGGTCCAGGTGGAGTGCGCCGAGGCGCTTGATTTCCTCCCTTATACGGACGGAGGAATACTTTCCTGGAAGGAAGGTCTGATCAAGCCCCAGCCCGAAATTTATGCATTACTGCTCGAACGTTTTCAGCTGATCCCGCAGGAGTGCGTGTTTCTGGATGATACGGCTAAAAATCTGGACGCTGCCAAAGAGTTTGGCATCCATACAATTCTGTATCAAAATCAGGAGCAGGCATACGGTGAATTAGAGGCGCTGTTAGCGGAAGCAAAGCAATAGTATTTTTGCTGGACTTCTTATGGATTCTGTTATATACTATCCTTCGTAAGATATGAACTACAAGATTCAGAAAGAAATTGAGGTTAGCAGACTATGGCATTATTAAAAGAATGGAGAGACGTAGCGTACTCAGAGACCGCCAATAAGGGAGACCTTCAAAGATTGTGGACGGCTTATTTCCAGGAGGAAAAGGAGATTTATGCACAGCTTCTGCAGAATCCTGACGAAGTTGTGGAAGGCACAGTGGACGAGCTTGCCGATAAGTTTGACGTTACCCTGATGACCATGACCGGTTTTCTGGACGGTATTAATGACAGCTTAAAAGAGAAGAACCCCATCGACACCATGGAAGCCGATACCAGAGTACAGTTAGGCTTTGATAAAGAGCTGCTTTATAAGAATATGGTGGCGGCCGGTGCGGACTGGCTTTATAATCTGGAAGAGTGGAATGCGATTTTTGACGAAGAAAAGAGAAAAGAACTGTATAAAGAGCAGAAGTCTTCCACTACCGTTGTAAAGGGAGATAAAATATATCCCAATGATCCCTGTCCCTGCGGAAGCGGTAAAAAGTATAAAAAATGCTGTGGTAAAAACAAGGCGTCATAAAGATAATTGTCATATGGGCAATACCCCGGAATTTCGCGTTAAATAAGCGCAATTCCGGGGTTATTTTTAATTTCCGTCAAAGTCCGTATCGGTAGTGTCAAAACGGATGTTATCAAGCGGGAGCGGTTCCGAAAGCGGTTCTCTCGCCACATAGAGAGACTGATCCCTGCGAGTATTTAAAGTCCATTTTACAAGGGTCAGAGTCCGCCGGGTGATTTCAATGCATGTGATACTGCCGGGATGAACGCAGCTGCCGGTATTGAAATAAGGACCGTGGTCCGCCCCAAGTCTTGGGCGGTGTGTATGACCGGTAATTAACACTTTGTTTTCCTGCTTTGCCCAGTGACTTAAACGCTGCTCCGTTTTATCTTTTAATGTGTAATTTTTGGCGGCGCTTGTGGGGTCAAGTACGCCGAAATGTTCCAGAGGATTCCATACATAGCGCACCAGAAACCTTGCCAGTTTCCAAAATACGGAATTCAGGGGATCGGCCTGGTGGCCGTGAGTCAGGTAAAGGTCATGATTCCCCTGACAGTCCTTTAAAATCAAACCGGAATAATAAGGCATATCGGGAAACAAAGGCTGCATATTTTGGGTAAATGCGCAAAAATACTCCGAGCATGCGTTTTTTCGATATTTTTCATACTTTTTTACCATATCGTGATTGCCGTAAAGCATATAAAGGCGTCCGGTTTGATAAAAACGGGTGAAAAGCCAGTATACGTCGTTGTGTATTTCTATGATCTGTTTTAAACATCGGTTTTCCCAAAGTTCGTCTCCGTCTCCCAGTTCGATATAGGTGAAACCTGTCTGATAGTAATGTTTCAACGCCGCAAAATACAAATGCTGGTTTTTTAGAAAATTATCATTAGAGTTTCCGCGCCCCCTGTGGCAGTCGCTGAAAAGAACATAGCGGGATGCGCAGGTTATGGGGAGCGCGGGAACATTTTCAAAAGAGCGGGCTAAACGTTTTGCGGTGCCCATACGGTTTAGTCGCCGGAGGCATCCTTAAAGTGTTTTTTATGCTGTTTATAGAAGCATTTACAGTTTTTACGGTGTTTCCTGCGGCATTTTCTACCGTGCGCATGAAGACGGAAGGTGCGCCGGAAGACAGAAGGAAGATAAAAGTACAGATAAAGAATCTGGTCGGCGGTGTCCGTAAGCGGTCTTACGATGCAGCTGTAAAACCTGCATAAAAGTTTATCCCGCCATAGCGCAAAACGTCTGTTAAACCGGCAGAAGAAACCGCATTTGTTGTGGCGGGAAGTGCGGAAAGTGAAAGAAAGGCGGTGTCCGCAGGCCGATAAATCCCCGGAGGTAAATCCAAGCTCCAGCATGGCGCGCGTAAAAGCGGAGAGCATTTCACAATTGGGAAAAACAATGGAGACGTTCATGCATAATTCTTTCGGGTAGGAGAACATACCCACACAGAAAGCGGTAAGCCACCAATGCCGCTTTTGCAGGCAGGCAAGGGGAAGTTCCTCTTTTTGCAGGGAAAAAGACAGTTCCAGCATTTCTTCTTCCGACGCGGCTTCAAAAATCGTGGTGTCGCGTCTGCTTTCGGGAATGATCCCGTCGGCATGATATACGCCGATTTCCGCGCCGGTGGTAATTCCGTACTGCCCCTTCCAGAATTCGATCAGCCAGGTACGTCCCGCATAATCAAAATACACGGGAAGAGAGTCGAAGACCATGTTAAAGAAAGGAGCAAACCGGTCGAAGGCATAGGTGTATCCAAAGTCTTTTTGCCAGGCGTCCACTCTGGTAGAAAAAATGCTTTGCCGGCAGTCGTAGCAGTATCCTAATGGGGCGCAAAGCTCATCAAGGAGACAGCATTTTTCATGGAGCGTCATACAGGCAAGCTTTTTCAATATTTGTTTTTTCCTGAAATGGAAAAAAAGGACAAAAAACGCAATAAATAAAATAAAGAATGTCAGTAAGAAGTACATAAAAGCATCCTTGTTTAGTTTACTATATTATATGCAAAAGTCGAAAAAAGGCGAAAAAGTTCGCAATAAAAAAGGTCTCTCTGCCATAAGGCAGGGAAACCCGCTTATATTTTTCTTATTCGCTGTATTTTCGGCTCTGTTCATCAATCCATGCCGTATCATCAAAATAATTAATTTTCATGGAACGCTTTACGTCCGCAAGCGTACCCGCAGCCATTTCTTTTGCCGCAGCCGTTCCCTTTTTCAGTATTTCGTAGATTGCCGGAATATCCTTTTCCAGTTCTTTGCGGCGGGTGCGGATCGGTTCCAGTTCTTCCTGCATCACGTTGTTCAGGAACCTTTTAACCTTTACGTCGCCAAGACCGCCGCGCATATAATGGGCCTTTAATTCATCCAGGCAGGAGTAGTCCGGAAGAAAACGCGTAAAGTGTTCGTCCCTGCAAAATGCATCCAGATAAATAAAGACAGGATTGTCTTCCACATGTCCGGGATCTTCCACGCGCAGGTGGGTAGGATCGGTAAACATGGACATGATCTTGGTACGGACTTCATCGGCGGAATCGGATAAATAAATACAGTTACCCAATGATTTGCTCATTTTGGCCTTGCCGTCCGTTCCGGGAAGGCGCAGACAGGCTTTGTTATCGGGCAGCAGGATATTGGGTTCCACTAATGTGTCGCCGTAGATATAGTTGAAACGGTGTACGATTTCCCTGGTCTGTTCCACCATGGGCATCTGGTCTTCCCCGGCGGGAACCGTGGTAGCCCGAAAGGCCGTGATATCCGCGGCCTGGCTGATGGGATATGTGAAAAATCCTACCGGAATACTGGTTTCAAAATTACGCATCTGAATCTCTGTTTTTACCGTAGGATTGCGCTGCAGCCGGGAAACGGTCACCAGGTTCATATAATAAAAGGAAAGTTCGCAAAGCTCCGGAATCTGAGACTGAATCAGAATATCCGTCTGATCTGGATCAATTCCGCAGGCAAGATAATCCAGCGCAACTTCAATAATGTTCTGCCGGACTTTTTCAGGATTATCCGCGTTGTCCGTCAACGCCTGGGCATCGGCTATCATAATGAAAATTTTGTCATATTCGCCGGAATTCTGTAATTCCACCCGCCGTTTCAAAGATCCCACATAATGTCCTACGTGTAAACGTCCGGTGGGACGGTCTCCGGTTAAAATAATTTTTGCCATATCGGTATCCATGCCTTTCCTTTGAAAAAATGTGTCTGCTGTTAAGTTTAATGATTCGGCAGAGGAATGTCAAGAAAGTTTGAAAAAAAGTTCATCCGATGATATGATAAAACAAACGGTGTAAATAAGAGGTAACGGATATGGAACAAATGTCATTGTTTGACGACAGAGAACGGACGGCGCCTTTGGCAAGCCGTCTGCGCCCTGCAAAGCTATCCGAGTTTTTCGGACAGGGGCATCTTTTGGGAGAAGGAAAGATGCTGCGTCAGCTTATTGAAAAAGATCAGATTTCCTCCATGATTTTCTGGGGGCCGCCGGGCGTGGGAAAAACGACGCTTGCCAGTATTATAGCAAAACAGACGCGGGCGGACTTTATTAATTTCAGCGCCGTTACCAGCGGAATCAAAGAGATTAAGGAAGTTATGAATCAGGCGGAAGACGGGCGCAGAATGGGAATCCGTACCGTTGTGTTTGTAGACGAAATTCATCGCTTTAACAAGGCCCAGCAGGATGCGTTTCTTCCTTTTGTGGAAAAGGGAAGCATCGTGCTGATCGGAGCCACGACGGAGAATCCCTCGTTTGAGGTAAATGCCGCTTTGCTTTCCCGGTGCCGGGTATTTGTATTGAAAGCGCTGGAACAGGAAGAACTTTTCAGGGTGTTAAAACAGGCGCTGAACAGTTCCAGGGGATTGGGCGGACAGGATATCCGGATTACGGAGGAACAACTATACGCCATTGCGGCTTTTGCAAACGGAGACGCAAGGACTGCGCTTAATACCCTGGAGATGGCGGTGTTAAACGGTGAAATTTCCCCGGAGGGGAGCATTTGGGTAACAAAAGAGGGAATGGATCAGTGTTTAAACCGCAGGTCTTTGCTGTATGATAAAAGCGGCGAGGAACATTATAACCTGATCTCGGCGCTTCATAAGTCCATGCGTAATTCCGATCCCGATGCTGCCATTTACTGGATGCTCCGAATGCTGGAGGGCGGAGAGAATCCGCTCTATATTGCCAGAAGACTGGTGCGGTTTGCAAGCGAGGATGTGGGGATGGCGGACAGTCATGCGTTAACCGTAGCGGTTAACGCTTATCAGGCCTGTCATTTTCTGGGTGTGCCGGAGTGCGACGTACATCTGACGCACGCGGTAACGTACCTTGCCATGGCGCCCAAGTCCAATGCGCTCTATGCAGCCTGCGAAGCCTGCAAACAGGATATCCGAAATGCGCCCGCCGAACCGGTGCCTTTACAGATCCGTAACGCGCCCACAAAGCTGATGGAGGAACTTCACTATGGAGAAGGGTATGAGTACGCCCACGATACCCCGGAGAAGCTGACCCGTATGCAGTGTATGCCGGATTCTTTAAAGGACAGAACCTATTATGAACCTGGCGGACAGGGCGCGGAGGCGCAGGTGAAGAAACGTCTTGCCTGTATCAAAGCATGGAAAAAACAGGAAGATCAATCAGAATAAATAAGGAGTGGCCGATGCTTAGAGAAGTAGATATAAAGGAGATTTCCGACGGAAGACTGTACGGCGTTAACGATATGGTTAAAGCAGACTGCGGAGGCTGTGCAGGATGTTCCGTCTGCTGCAGGGGGATGGGTGAGTCCATTGTATTGGATCCTTTCGATGTGTACAGAATAACGACGGGCTTATCCGTCACCTTTGATGATTTGCTTAGGGAAAAGCTGGCGCTTCGGGTGGTGGACGGGCTGATTCTGCCTTATGTCCGGATGACGGGGAAGGATGAGGCGTGTGTTTTTCTGACTGAAGAGAGTCGGTGCGGGATTCATGCGCTGCGTCCGGGAGTCTGCAGATTATTTCCGCTGGGAAGAATTTACGAAGAGGACGGATTTCATTATTTTCTGCAAGCTGGAGAGTGTGTGAATCCAAACAGGACTAAGGTAAAAGTAAAGAAGTGGATAGATACGCCGGAGCCTAAACGCTATGAACAGTATATAAAGGACTGGCATTTTCTGCTAAAAGGGCTGAGGGAGCTGCTGGACGCAGGCGGGGACTGGGAACAGCGAAGAAAAGTCAGCATGTTATTACTACAGACCTTTTTTGTAAGGCTTTATGAAAGGGAAAGTGATTTTTACGGACAGTTTGAAGCACGAAAAGAATCTTTCAAAAGTTTCATAATTTTTTAATGCATTCCGATATTAAATCATGTATAATGAAAAAAGTAAATTGAACGACAGGGACGATGGAAAAATGGGTGACTATCAGAATTTGAATCAGATTGGGGAAGAGATTAAGGATGCGCTGGAAGACGCGTTAAACACCCTGGATTTTTCCGGTCTGAATAAAACCATTTCCGATACCGTAAACGGCGCTATCCACGAAGTCAGAAAACAATTCGGGAACGTAGTGGCCGGCAACACGGAGCGCTCACCGGAGACAGAGCGAAGCGCAGGAAGTCCGGAGTATCGGAGTAAGGTAAAAGTGCCGCGGGAAATAAAGGCAAAGCAACAGGCTAAGGAGACAGGACTCCGGGTGATCCGGCAGCGGCCCGTAGGACAGATTTCCAGTGTTTTGTATACGGTTTTCGGCGGAGTTGGCGCAGGTATTACGGGAGTTTGCGCTATTATTTGCGGCGCGTTGGCGGCCGCTGGAATTTCCGGATTTTTTATAGGACTTGGTATTTCTCTGCCACTGCTGGCTGTGTCCGTGGGGATGCTCGGCAAAGGCAGCGTACAAAGAGGCCGACTGGAACGGTTTCGGCGGTATCTGAAGGCCTGCGGGGACAAGACCTATTGCGATATAAAGCTGCTGGCGGCAGGCGTGGGGAGAAGCGTGGGGTATGTCCGTAAGGATTTAAAAAAGATGCTGCAGCTGAACATGCTGCCGGAAGGACATCTGGACGATAAAGGCACCTGTCTGATGCTAGACGACGCCACATACCGTCAGTATCTGGAAACGAGGCAAAGTTACGGCGCAAGAGGGGATGGGAAAGCTTCCGTCAATGAAACGCTGTCCGGGGCGGAGGGACAGGCACGGGAGGATGAGCGGCTTTATGCCATGGTTCAGGAAGGGCAGGAATATATTGAGAAGCTGCGTAAGCTTAACGATGCCATTCCGGGAGAAGTATTTTCGGATAAGCTCAGCCGTCTGGAACGGGTATTAACGGAAATTTTCGACGCTTTGAAAGCCCGCCCCGAGAAGCAGCCCCAGATGCGCAAATTTATGGATTACTATCTTCCCACGACTCTGAAGCTGGTGGAAGCCTATGCGGAATTTGACGGCGTGCAGATTCAGGGTGAGAATATAAAAGCGGCGAAGCTGGAAATTGAGAAAACCATGGATACCATTAACCGGGCATTTGAAAAACTTTTGGACGATCTGTTTCAGGACGCCGCGTTTGACGCGGCCACCGATGCGCAGGTTCTGCAGACGCTGTTGGCGCAGGAAGGGCTTGCGGCTGACGAAACCTTTAAAGATGCCTGTAAGTCATAGAAAAGAGGAGGAAGTCCGGTAACGGACGACAACAAAGATGAGCAGTGATTTGGATGAAATGTTAAAACAGGAACCCACGTTAACTTTTACGCCTTTTGAAGATATTCCTTCCGATAAAATGGAAGTATCGGCGGTTTCGGAGACGGCGCCTTCCACAGAAGAAGAATTAAAGGTTGTGCTGACCCCGGCGGAGCAGGCGCAGGTAGATGAATTTGCGGCGATGATCGATTTGCATAATTCCCAGGCGATTCTGCAGTACGGCGCGGGGCCGCAGAAGAAGATTGCAGATTTTTCGGAAACCGCACTGAGCAATGTGCGGACAAAAGACATGGGAGAAATCGGGCAGCTGTTAACGGATGTGGTGATGGAACTGAAATCTTTGGAAGACGAAGAAGAGGAAAAAGGTTTTCTTGGCTTTTTCAAAAAAAGCAGTAACCGTCTTGCCAATATGAAGGCAAAATATGACAAGGCGGAAGTGAATGTCAATAAGATCAGCAAGGTTATGGAAGGGCATCAGATTACCCTTTTAAAAGACGTTGCCATGTTAGATAAAATGTACGAATTGAACCTGAATTATTTCAAGGAATTATCCATGTATATCCTTGCGGGCAAACAGAAACTGGAACATGCGCAGAAGGTGGAACTGCCGGAGCTTCTGGCAAAAGCGGAAAAGAGCGGACTGCCGGAGGATACCCAGAAGGCAAAAGATTTTTCCTCCCTCTGCAACCGTTTTGAGAAAAAAGTGCATGACCTGGAGCTGACCAGAATGATTTCCCTGCAGATGGCGCCACAGATTCGTCTGATTCAGGAGAATGATACGGCTATGTCCGAAAAGATCCAGTCGACACTGGTAAATACGATTCCACTCTGGAAAAGCCAGATGGTAATCGCCATCGGATTGAATCATTCCAGCGAGGCGGCAAAAGCACAAAAAGAAGTATCCGATATGACCAATGAACTGCTTCGTAAAAATGCTGAAACTTTAAAGACGGCTACGATTGAAACCGCAAGAGAATCAGAGCGGGGCATTGTAGATATTGAAACCTTAAAAGCGACGAACCAGCAGCTGATTTCCACTTTGGATGAAGTGATGAAGATTCAGACGGAAGGCCGTGAAAAACGAAAAGCGGCGGAAGCGGAGCTGCAGGGTCTTGAAAACGAAATGCGCAATAAGCTGCTGGAGATCAGCAGGTAAGCGGGAAACAGGATTATAAAACAGCCGGTTTTAATCGGCTGTTTTGATTTTACGGGAAGTTTGCTGTTTTTTGCGGGACGCATGGTAAAAGGAAGCATAGTTTTTAAAGCCGCTTTTATAGCAGGCTTCCGTTACGGAGTATCCCTGGTTCCGGTACTGGCCGGTAAGGAAAAGCCGTTTTTCCGTAATGTACTTTCCGATCGTGCAGCCGGTTTCTGATTTGAAAAGATGCATCAGGTAGGAACGGTTTAAAAACATGCTTCCGGCAATGGTATCGATGGATAAATCCTCTGTGATATGGTTATTAATATATTCCATAACCGATAGAATTACAGGGTGTGCCGTTGCGGGCGGAGAATAGTCTGCCTGTCTGGTCTGCACCGTACGGTTTAACAGAATCAGATATTCCAGAAGTTTTGCTTTCTGATATAAATCGGCGCCGAATTCCTGATTCCGTAATGCGGCGGGCAGCTCTTTGATAAGGGTCAGTAACGGAGTATGTTCTGAAGTTTTCAGCCGGATCAGGCAGGACTGCCGTTCTTTTACCGATTCAAAACAATGGAACAAATCGGTATGGGCAGAACTGTTTTCCGTAAAAAAACGGGGTGACAGATAGAGGATAATTCGTTCGTAAGCGGCGCCTTTTCGGATAACCGGTTTATGGATGTCTCCGGCTCTGATTAGAAGCATGTCGCAAGGGTGCAAATCATATTGGCGCCCTTCTATAATGTAACTGGCGTTTCCGCTCAGGAAAATGAGGATTTTATGGAAATCATGATAGTGGAAGTCGAAGGTTTGACGGAACGAGTCTTTCAGGTGAAAGAGCTTAAAGTCACTTTCCAGATAGCCGCTTTTTTTGTACAGGGTGTTTTGAGGTTTGGGGTATGGCATAGGGAGGACTCCTTGTAAATAATAAGGGAACAAAAGGCTGCGGGAATATTTGCATTACGTAATTATGCAATATTTATAACTTACATAAGAGATTTTTTTAATATTATTATATAGCACTATTTTAAATATGGAAAGCACAATATTTGTTTTTCTTGTAAATAATGTCTGGTATGATAGAAAAAAGAAGGAAATGGGAAGGAGGATAAGCGATGGAATCGTATGTTGGAAATTCCAGAGATATGCTTACATTTATTGAGAAAAGCCCAAGCTGTTTTCATGCGGTGGACAACCTGAAGGCTATGTTAAAAGAGCGGGGATTTAAAGAGCTATCGGAAGAGGACGCTTTTGAACTGAAAAAAGGAGAGGGATATTATATCAGCCGAAACGATTCCTCTCTGCTGGCCTTTCGCCTGCCCCAGGAGGAAGCCGGGGCTTTTCATATAACTTCGGCGCACAGTGATTCGCCCTGCTTTAAGGTAAAGGAGAATCCGGAGATCGGCGTGGAGGGACAATATGTCAAGCTGAATGTGGAAAAGTATGGAGGAATGATCGATTCCACCTGGCTGGACAGGCCACTTTCCGTTGCGGGCAGAATTGTGGTAAAGGAGAAAGAAGGGCTGGTGTCAAAGCTTGTCAATATTGACAGGGATCTGCTTGTAATTCCTAACTTAGCCATCCATATGAACAGGGACATGAATAAAGGAATGGAGTATAATGCCCAGACGGATCTGCTTCCGCTTTTCGGAGACCGGGACGGGAAAGGCAGTTTCCGGGAGCTTCTGGCAAAGGAAGCGAAGGTGGATGAAGCGGCCGTTCTGGGGTATGACCTGTATTTATATGTCAGGGAGAAGGGACGGCTGCTTGGCAGTCATGAAGAATTTGTTTTTTCTCCCAGGCTGGACGATCTGCAGTGCGCTTATGCATGTATGCGTGCGCTGGCGGAAAGTAAGCCGCCGGCGCAGGCGGTTAACGTCTGCGTGGTATTTGACAATGAGGAAATCGGCAGCGGTACCAGACAGGGGGCTGCGTCCACGTTTCTTGCGGATCAGCTTAAACGGATTTACAAGGCGCTGCCGGGTAAACGGGCAGAATATAAGCGGATGCTGGCCAAAAGCTTTATGATTTCTGCGGATAACGCCCAGGCGGTGCATCCCAATCATCCGGAAAAAGCCGATCCTACGAACCGCCCGTATCCAAACGGCGGCGTTGTAATTAAGTTTCACGGCAGCCAGAGGTATGCCACGGATGCTTTTTCGGCGGCCCGGATGAGAGACATCTGCAGCCGCTCCGGAGTACCCTGTCAGACGTATCACAACCGGTCCGACATGGCGGGCGGTTCTACGCTTGGCAATATATCTACGGCGCAGGTATCCGTGAGCACGGTGGATATCGGCCTGGCACAGCTTGCCATGCATTCCGCCTGTGAGACGGCCGGCGTAAAAGACACGGAGTACCTGCTTAACGCCGTCAGATGCTTCTACGAAGAAGCGTGAAAAACGTCGGCTTTCGTTGACGGAGAGCGCGAATTATGGTATCTTTAAAGAGTGTAAGGATGAAAGAATCAGTGCATATCCCACACTCCGAAACGGAGGAATTCAATATGATAAACGATTGCTACTACGATGATTTTGACAAAAAAGAGAACCTGCATTTTGATTCCAAAGCGGTTCATGGTGCTTTGGGATGCGATCCCATGACGGGAGCGGTGAGTTTTCCGATTTTTCAGACCGCTACCTTCAGACACCGGGAATTCGGCGTGTCTACCGGTTACAATTATACCCGTCTGCTGAATCCTACCAGGCAGGAGCTGGAGCGGACCATGGCGATTTTAGAGGGCGGCCTGGAGGGCTTTGCTTTTTCCAGCGGACAGGCTGCCAATATGTGCGTGTTCGGTCTTTTGAAAAAGGGAGACCATGTACTTTTATCAGATGACATATACGGAGGAACCTTCCGGATCTGTGACGAAATATTCAGTCAGGTGGGAGCTTCCTTCACGTATGTGGATATGGGGGATCTGGCGGCTGTGAAAGAGGCAATACGTCCCGAAACCAGAATGTTTTTCGTGGAGACGCCCACGAATCCCATGATGAAGGTTGCGGATATCCGTAAGATTTCGGCTATTGCGAAAGAAGCGGGAGCCCTTCTGGTGGTGGATAATACCTTTTTAACGCCTTATTTTCAGCAGCCCATTGCCTTGGGAGCGGATATCGTAGTGCATAGCGGAACGAAATATTTATGCGGGCACAACGATGTGGTCGCGGGAATCGCGGTGGTAACCGCGCCGGAGCTGGCGGCGCATTTCCAGGGTGAGATGAAATCAAGAGGAAACGGACTTGCTCCGTTTGATTCCTGGCTTGTGCTGCGGGGAATCAAAACCCTGCCTTTACGCATGCAGAAGCATAACGAGAATGCCAGGGCCGTGGCGGAATGGCTGCGCAGGCATCCCCGTGTAAAAAAGGTATATTACGCAGGTTTTGAAGACCATGCGGGCTATGCCGTTACCAAAAGCCAGACAACGGGTTTTGGCGGTATGATTTCTTTTGAACTGGACAGTGAGGAAACGGCTAAGAGGCTGTTATCCAATGTTAAAATGATATTATTTGCGGAAAGTCTCGGAGGAACGGAAAGTCTTGTGACGTATCCGCTTACCCAGACCCATGAGTCCACTCCGCCTGACATTCGGGAAAAGCTTGGGATTAACGAGAGATTTATTCGTATTTCCATCGGAATTGAGGATGTACGGGATATTATCGCGGATCTGGAACAGGCCCTGGCATAGGGAGGTGTAGGATGCAGAAAATCAAATTTACCAAGATGCAGGCCTACGGCAATGATTACGTATATGTGAATGCCATGGAGCAGCAGATTGGGAATCCAAACGATCTGGCAAGGAAGGTTTCGGACAGACATTTCGGAATCGGGTCGGACGGTCTGGTATTAATCTGTTCTTCGGAGGTCTGTGATTTCCGGATGCGGATGTTTAATCCGGACGGCACGGAAGGAGAAATGTGCGGCAACGCGCTTCGCAGCTTGTCTAAGTTTGTTTATTACCACGGACTGACGGATAAAACGGAGCTTACCATCGAAACACTTGGAGGCAGACAGCATGTAAAACTGTTTGTAGAGGACGGGCAGGTTGTAAATATCTCTGCGGATATAGGAAGGCCGGAGTTAAGGCCGGAAATGGTGCCGGTCATTACGGAACAGGAAATTTTTATGGATCAGCCGGTCCGGGTATTGGACCAGACTTTTTATGTATCCAGCTTATCCTGGGGGAATCCCCATACCGTAACGTTTTTGGAAGATGTGGATACTTTTCCGGTGGAAAAGTACGGGCCGGCAATCGAAAAGCTGACCTCTGTTTTTCCGAAAAAGACTAACGTCACTTTTGCCCAGGTGGTTTCCGGCGGGAAAATTAAAATCCGGGAATGGGAGCGGGGCACGGGAGAAACGATCGGCTGCGGAACAGGATGCTGTACGGCAGTGGTGATGGCGCATCTTTTGGGAAAGTGCGGACGGATTGTGGATGTGGAGCAAATTGGCGGCACCCTCCATGTTGAGTGGGACGAGAAGGATCATATGCATATGACAGGACCTTCTCATGTTATATATGAAGGAGAGTATTGGTATGAAGCTGAATAGACTGCTGGAAAAAGTCGACTGTATCTGCGTGGAAGGCGATGTGGAAACGGAAGTCTCCTCCGTTGAATATGATTCAAGGAAAGTGAGGGAGAACGCTCTTTTCGTTTGCCTGAAGGGGTATTATTCCGACGGACACGATTACGCGCAGGCGGCGGTGGAAAAAGGAGCGGCGGCGCTGCTGGTGGAGGATTTGCCGGAGTTTGCCACGCAGGCAGTTGTGATTCAGGTGAAAGATACAAGAAAAGCGTTGGCGTTTTTATCAGCAGCATGGTTTGATTACCCGGCGGAAAATCTGACGGTGCTCGGGCTGAGCGGCACAAAAGGCAAAACTACCACTTCTTTTATGATGAAACGGATTCTGGAACAGGCGGGACACCGGGTAGGACTGATCGGAACTACGGGAGCATATATAGACCGGAAAAAAATTGAGATAAAGAATACGACGCCGGAATCTTTCGAGCTTCATTCCCTTTTTTCACAGATGCATCAGGCAGGCTGCGATTATGTGGTGATGGAAGCATCCTCGCAGGGGTTCAAGCTGCAGAGAACGGCCGGCCTTGTTTTTGATTACGGCGCGTTTTTAAATATTTCTCCCGACCACATCAGTCCCGGGGAGCATGAGAATTTTGAAGAGTATTTAAACTGTAAGAAAATGATGTTTGACCAGACAAGGCAGGCGGTGGTGAATATAGACGCGGATCACTGGCAGGAGATCACAAAAGCGGCGAAAAATCCCGTTACAATATCGGTCAGGCAGCAGGCGGATCTGCAGGCCGGGGCGGTTGAAAATATCTGGGAAAAGGGACTCCTTGGAACCAGATTTCTGGTGCAGGGAAGCTATGAAGGAAAAGTAACTTTAAGTATGCCGGGAATCTTTAACGTAGAGAATGCATTGACTGCCATGGCTATTGCGAATCTGATTGGAATTCCTTTCGATACTGTGGCGGAAGCTCTGCTGCAGGTAACGGTTAAGGGCCGGGCGCAGGTGCTTCCGGTTCCGCCGGAAAAGTGAACCTTTATGATTGATTACGCCCATAATGCGCTTAGTATGGAGAGTATCCTGCATATGTTAAGCGAATATCATCCGAGGCGGCTGATCTGTCTTTTTGGAGGAGGCGGCAACCGGCCGAAACAGCGCCGGTACGATATGGGGCTGATTGCGGGAAAATATGCGGATCTGACGGTGATTACCACGGATAATCCCAGATTTGAATCTCCTCAGGTAATTAATGAACATATTATTGAGGGATTGAATGTACATGAGGGAGAATATAAGATAATTATGGATAGGGAAGAAGCCATCCGGTACTTGCTGGATCACTGCGGTCCCAGAGATATCGTTGCACTGATCGGAAAGGGTCATGAGGAGTATCAGGATATCCGGGGTGTGAAATATTATTTTTCCGAAGAGAAAGTTGTGCTTGATTATCTTGCTCAAAAGAGTAAATAGGGATGGAGGACAGGCTTTGTTTTATACAGAGTCTGTTTTTTTGTGCAGTTTTGCAGGCGCGTAGTGTTGAAATCTTTCTTTTTTTCCGATACAATAAAAGAACAACGGGATGAAGGAGACAGATAAATGAAATTGAGACAAAAGCAGATCGGCAGGTTTGTTTTTATCGTTTGTATGGGTTCCCTCTTAAATTTACTTGGAAGATATGCGTCGGATACGCTGCGGCTTCCCCTTTGGCTGGATACGGTGGGAACGTGTCTGGCAGCTTATTATACGAATATTTATGGGGCGACAGCGGCCGCCGTGTTGGTGAATGTGCTGGTGGGTTTTAACAATCCAAGTGTTTTGGCCTATATAGCAGTCGGTATTCTAATCGCTGTTTTTTTACGTTTTTTTATAAAGAAAGGGTATATGGAAGAATTGACTCCGGCGATGATGTTTAGTTTTTGCATCGGCTTGGTGGCAGTGGCGGCTTCTACACCTCTGGATTTATTGCTGAGGCAGGGATATACAGGCAATGTGTGGGGAGACGCGCTATACGAAATGATGCGTTTTCAGGGTTTTCCTTCTTTTGTATGTACTCTGGCGGATGAGAGCGTTATTAATATTATTGATAAGCAGTTTTGCGTATTTCTGGCATTTTTACTGATACGCTTTTTACGTAAGCGGGAGCGGAAGGCTGTTTTTTATCTGCTGGCGCCGCTGCTTTTGGCAGGTATGCCTGGCACGGCGCTGACAGTTTCGGCCGGAGAAGAAGAACCCTGCATAAAATTTCAGGATTATGTGAAAACGATTTACAATAATGCAAACGGTCTGCCTTCTTCGGAAGCCAATGCTATAGCGGAAACAGAGGATGGATATATCTGGATCGGAGGTTATGCGGGGTTAAGCCGTTTTGACGGAACCCGGTTCGAATATATTACGGAGGGCGGTTTGTCTAATGTGACGGCGATGATTACGGATGAAATTGGCCGTCTGTGGATCGGCACTAACGACAGGGGCATTGCCGTTTATGATAATGGCAGATTTTCCTTTATTACGAAGGAAGACGGACTGCCGGCTAATTCTATCCGCACGTTACTGGCGGACGGGAATGGCCAGGTGTATGCAGGAACCACGGAGGAGCTTGTCAGAATTGATAAAGACTTTAACATTACCGTATATCAGGAAGGTTTAAACTGCGTAACCTGCCTTACCGTGAGTGAGGGCGGCATGGTGGCAGGGGTGGATAACACGGGCATGCTCTTTATTATGAAACAGGGTAAAGTGCTTTACAGGCAGAGTGGAGACAGTGAAGCGGTGGTATATTATACGGTGTACGCCGCCGGAGATTGTTTTTATGTGGGAACTACGGACGGGGTTTTACTGCAGATGAAATACAAAAACCGGAATCTGGAAGTTGTCCGGGTCATATCCAGTAAGTCCATATCTAATATAACCCAGATACGCCGCGATAATAACGGTGTTATCTGGCTTTGCGGAGACAGCGGGCTGGGGTATCTGAATGATGAGGATCAGGTGGTTATATTAAATTATACAGGTTTTAACAGTTCTTTGGAGGGAATGATTCAGGACTATGAAGGCAATTACTGGTTTGCCTCTTCCAGATTCGGCGTGATGCGGCTTTGCAAAAACGCTTTTTCCAATGTTTACGAGAATGCAGGACTAAGCGAAGTTGTGGTGAACGCGGCTGCGGAGTATCAGGGAAAACTATATTGCGGAACGGATCAGGGGCTTGATGTAATTGATCCGGTTACGTATGAGACGGTTGAAAATGAACTGACGAAACGGATCGGTGACACAAGAGTGAGGTGTCTGAAAAAAGATTCGAAAAACAGATTTTGGATATGCTGTTACGGAGGAGAAGGACTGTTGTGCCTTGAGCCGGACGGAACCGTCCGGGTTTATTCCGAGAAAGAGAATCATACGGCGGGAGATCGTTTCCGATGTCTTTTGGAACTAAAAGACGGTACGATGGCGGCGGGAAGCAGCGAGGGGCTTACGTTTATTAAAAACGGAGAGGTTACGGGAACTTTAACGAAGCGGGACGGACTTCCCACTACACAGATTTTATGTCTGACTCAGGGGGAAGACGGAACGGTTTATGCGGGAAGCGACGGAGCCGGTATTTACGTGATCCGGGACGGTTTATTGGAAGAAGTTTTGACGGAAGAGCAGGGATTAAGCTCTCTGATTATTCTGCGTATGACGCCATGGAAGGACGGTTGGTTTGTGGTAACCAGTAATTCCCTGAGTTATATGCATGACGGCATGGTTCAAAGAATCGGACAGTTTCCTTATTTCAATAATTACGATATTCAGATTCACGACAGTCAGGCATGGATCTTATCAAGCCGGGGGATTTTTGTAGCGGATGTTGAGAATCTGTTAAACGAGGAGGAAATCAAATACCGTCTTTATGATACCAATAATGGTTTGCTGAATTCCATTACGGCAAATGCGTGGGTTTATATTGACGAGGAGGATTTTCTGTATATCCCAACCAACAGGGGCGTGGAAAAAATACATTTGTCAGCGGAGAATTCTTTTACGGGGTCATATAAGATTCAGATTGGTTCGTTTACGGCTGACGGGGCGGAGGTGCCCTTTGAGGACGGCGTTTATCGGGTCGGTTCCGAAGCGGATAGAATTTCCATCGTGCCTTCTGTCTGCAATTATATGCTGAATGATTTAAAGGTCTGCGCTTATGTGGAGGGACTGGATTCGAATCCTTCCATTGTGCGGCAGAGTATGCTTGACACATTAACCTATACGAATGTACCTCACGGAACGTACACGCTTCATATTCAGATTTATGACGACAACGAAGAGATGATTCTTCAGGATTCCGCCTATACCATTGTGAAACAGGCGCAGATGTGGGAGAAGGCGTACTTCAGAGTGTACCTGCTTTTTGTATTAATCTGGACGATTTCCTTTGGATCGTGGGTGTTTTACAGCCTGCGCCAAATGATGCGGCGCCGGAAAGAATTGGAAATGATGCATGCGGAGCTGGAAAAGCAGGTAAAAGAGCAGACTGCGGAGATTCGGGAGCAGTCCCGGAAAATGAACGCCATGCAGTGGGGAGTAATCGAAAGTATGGCAGTTTTGATTGAAAGCAGAGACGGCAATACGGGCAGGCATGTAAAACATACGAGAGATTATGCGAAACTGCTTGCATCGGAAATGCGGCGCAGAGGTATGTATCCGGAAGTGATTACGGAGCATTTCGTACAGACTTTTGCGAAGGTAGCGCCTCTTCATGATGTAGGAAAAATCAAAATTTCGGATGTGATACTGAATAAACCGGAGCAGTTTACCAAGGCCGAATTTGAGATTATGAAAAGCCATACCGTGATGGGCGGAGAAATTATCGACGATATTCTGGGAGCGGATGCAGACCCCTATCTTGTGCAGATGGCAAAGGATGTTGCGGTGTATCACCATGAACAGTGGGACGGACAGGGATATCCTTACGGGAAAAAAGAAAAGGAAATCCCTCTGGCGGCGAGAATTATGGCGGTAGCGGATGTGTTCGATGCGCTGACTTCCAAACGCGTATATAAAGAGGCGATGTCGGTGGAGGAAGGGATTTCCAAAATCAAAAGCTATGCGGGAAGCCATTTTGAACCGGAAATTGCGCATGTTTTTATAGAATTGAAAGAGGAACTTCGTGCATATATATTACAAAGTCAGACTGTTTAAAGAGGATGTTTGATGAGTAATCCGAAAATGGAAAATCTTTTAAATCTGGCGCTGGAGACGCCGCAGGAGGAAAGAGAAAAGTCATTAAACCTGAACGTAGGGTACGTGGAGGAAAGTAATTCATGGGAAGTGATCGTTAAATATAACGGGAGTCTGGACCGTCTGATGCAGTCGGGAATTGTTGTGGAAGAACTGATTCTGGGATATGCCATTCTGACGGTTCCCCAGGCCTTGGTCGCTTCCCTGGCGGATCTGGAAGAAATAGAGTATATAGAGAAACCGAAACGTTTATTTTTTGAAATTACCGAGGCAAAAAATGTTTCCTGTATTCCCCAGGTAACATTAAGGCCTCCGTATTTAACCGGGACCGGGTGTCTGATAGCTGTGCTGGATTCCGGGATCGATTATAAGAATCCTGTTTTCCGTAATGCGGACGGAAGCAGCAGGATTCTTTTTCTGTGGGATCAGACTCTGACGCCGGATGCGGAGAGAGGTTTTTTCAGTCCTGCAGGGTTTGCAGTGGGGGTGGAGTTTACAAAGGAACAGATTGACAGGGCTTTGGCGCAGGAAACGGAAGCCGAGGCCTTCCGTCAGGTGCCAAGCATTGACAGTTCCGGGCACGGAACTGCGGTGGCGGGAATTGCGGCAGGAGCCTCGGCTGCTGACGGCGCTTATACGGGAGTAGCGCCGGGAAGCGATCTGATTATCGTAAAGCTGGGGGTGCCCGGCGAGCGTTCCTTTCCGAGAACCACGGAACTGATGCGGGGCTTGTACTACGTGGTTCAAAAAGCGGCGGCCCTGCACCGGCCGGCGGCGGTAAATTTAAGCTTTGGCAACACTTACGGAGCCCATGACGGAAATTCCCTGCTGGAACGTTATATTGACAATATCAGTGAAATCGGCCGAAATGTAATTTGCGTCGGGAGCGGCAACGAAGGAGCATCCGCCGGACATCTGGCCGGGAGTGTAAGAAACCGGGGGGAAAGCCAGAACGTAGAATTGGCGGTAGCTTCCTATGAAACGGCCTTAAATGTACAGCTGTGGAAGAATTACGTGGACCGCTTCCGGGTAGTTGTGTATTCTCCGGCAGGCAGGCGGTATGAAGTGCCGGTGGAAAGTCTGGGAAAAGAGGAAGTAGTGTTGGAGCAGACAAGGCTGCTTTTATATGTGGGGGAACCGAGGCCTTATTCGGCGGCCCAGGAAATTTATTTTGACATGATACCGCAGGAGATGTATTTGAACTCGGGGGTATGGCGGTTTGAGATTATTCCGGAGGAAATTGTGGTGGGGAACTTTTACATGTATCTGCCCAGCGCCGTTGTCAGAAACCGGGGAACAGGTTTTTATTTTCCCACGCCGGAGGTGACGCTGACGATCCCGTCCACATCTCGCAAAGTCATCACAGTCGGCGCGTACAACAGTGTCTATAATGCTTATGCGGATTTTTCCGGGCGGGGGTATGTCTTGGAGAGAAGAAACACGGGAGTCGTGGAAGAAGGTGTGGTAAAGCCGGATCTTGTGGCACCCGGCGTAGATATACTGGCGCCGGATCTATACGGCGGATACACGGCGGTGACGGGAACCTCTTTTGCAACGCCGATTGTTACGGGAGCGGCGGCCCTTTTGATGGAGTGGGGAATTGAACAGGGAAATGATCCGTTTTTGTACGGAGAGAAGGTGAAAGCGTATTTAAGGCGGGGGGCAAGGCAGCTGCCGGGGTATGCGTATTTTCCGAATGCGCAGGTTGGATATGGGGCGATTTGTGTCGAAGGGAGTCTGCCGAGGTAGAAATGTGGGGGATTTTGGGATAACAAGCACTTTATTTGGTGGTGTATGGTGTCGAATAAAGTGCTTTTATTATACGTTTTTTGATATTCTGGTTTGCCTCCTTAGTTCTTTTTGATTGTATATCAAATTCATAAGTATTAAGTATCAACTAAAAGCGGACAAAATCACCAGAACATTTTTGAGGGGCACATTTGAAAATTCAGTAGAGCATTTTCATGTGTTCGTTAAATACATTTGTAAAGGGAATTGATCCATTTTATCATAAAAAATCAGATTCTACTTGTAAATAATTAAAAAATGATTATAATAATTATTAGATTAGAATTGGTTGGAGGATATTTTGTGTTCGTAGAAAACAAAACAACTGAATTCAAGCGAGAATATGTTGAAGACATCAAAAATACGATTGTTGCATTTGCAAACTGTGACGGCGGTACACTTTATATCGGAGTGAACGACGATGGAACAGCTTGTGGTGTCGATAATGTTGATGATACTATGTTGCGTGTAACCAATGCAGTTAGGGATGCTGTGCGGCCAGATATTACTATGTTTGTGGAATGTCGTAATGATGTCATGGATGAAAAGTCCATTGTATGTGTAAATGTCCAGCGCGGTACGGCAAGACCGTATTATCTGAAAGGAAAAGGAATTCGCCCGGAGGGTGTTTATGTTCGTCAGGGAGCATCGACAGTTCCGGCAACAGATACTGCCATCCTGAATATGATCAAAGAAACCGGTGGTGACAGTTATGAGACAGTCCGTTCTCTTGATCAGAATCTTACTTTTGATAAGTCTGCTGACTTCTTTAAAAAACGGAAGGTAGAGTTTGGAAAAGCCCAAATGCGTACTCTCCATCTGATTGGTGATGATGATATGTACACTAATCTGGCATTTTTGCTGTCTGAACAGTGTACGCATATGATTAAA
>ERZ779637.333-NODE-333-length-33179-cov-6.290484_pt1 | contig 33179 bp, 38 predicted proteins | sample MGYA00514196_ERZ779637 | MGnify/ENA primary metagenome ERZ779637 (study PRJEB29562, sample SAMEA4376700) | mouse gut metagenome | isolation source: Cecum | study: EMG produced TPA metagenomics assembly of the A DSS colitis mouse model was used to assess the...
GTTTAGGGGGGGCATCAACTTTTGTTTAGGGGTATCAACTCCGGTTAATATCCTTGCTGCCTTTTCGGTAAATGTTAGTAACTCGTAATTTTCACCAAAACAATACAGAGTTTTGTTATACAATTCGCAATTAGGATGTTTTTGTAAAATTCCGGCTTTAATCAAATTATCAATACGCTTTATCATGCCTTGACTTGTCTTTATATTCAATAACGGCATTGCTTCCAGTATTAACTTGTGGGAAATCCAAAAATATATTCCCTCCGGGGTGTGCATCTTAACGCAACTTGCACAATTGACGAAATCTTTTATAAAATCAAAAATCGCCAAATCTATTAAATCTAAATCTAAACCGCTATTAACGGCGGCATATTGGTTTATTAATATCGTGTATTTCATAATATTGATATTTTATAAACATCCGGTTCTGCTACGGGCTGAACTGATTTTATTAATAATCCTTTTTCGCATAACCATTTAAGGCAATCAATTACAGTGCTTTTGTTTATCCCTAAACATTTGGATAAATACAAAATACCCTTTGAATACTCGCCATATCTAACACAATAGGCGTGTATCATTGCATACAACATTAACTTATTACCTTTCAAATGCAATTCGTTAATCCATTTGTTTTTTATAATAAAATCCATAATTAAAATATAAAAGCCCGCAATCCGGGCTACCACACACCGGAAAACGGGCTTTGCGCTAAATAAATTAGCAATACTTTGCAAACGGTGGTAGTCGTTTGTTTTATCGACGCAAATATAGCATTTTTTATTCATTATCCAATTGCTTTGCAGGTTCCCACGCTTTGCGCACTTTCAAAACATTATCCGCACTTTCATTAGGAACCAATGAGACAACAGGAAAGCGGGAACGGTCTCCCGGCTTTTGAGTTGTGGCAAATTGTACGTTCAAATCAAAGATAATGCCTTTGCAAAATCCCCGTTCAAACAACATACCGTCGAACGTTTCCCGGATTTGCGGGATTGTGGACGCCGTGCCTTTTGTGGCGAATTGCCAAACCCCGGCAACCACACTAACCAAAGGAACAATAAAGTTTAGCGTTAATGTTACCTCCCAACCGTCGCAATCCGGTTGGCGGCTCTTTTTATTCGGGTAACGCTTCGTTATTGACTGCATTAAGTTTGGGTATTTCTCGGTTGTCAACGTTTCGTATTTCTTTCCGTCCCATACTTGGAACGTATCGCCATCGCCCGCCGCAATCAATCGCCCGTCGTCGTCCCGGTATTCGTAACGCTCGTTACATACTTTTGCCGGGTCGTCGTCCGGGAAAACAATTTGTATTGTTTGCGGCTTTTCGCCGTATGCTTGCGTAAATAACCCGGCATACTTTCCCGTTGGTATGAAATAATCCACGCTTTGCGGGTATCCGTTGGCGTTTTTCATTCCGATTTTTATTTGTCCGACACGGGGCAAAATCAAACGGGATTTTTCCGCCTCCGGTCTAACAATTCTACCTTTTATATTTCCATTCATAACCTTTATGTTTTTTGCGTAATCCTTTGCAACATCTTACTATTAGCGAATTATTAAAACCGTCCCTTTCTGCCAAATTTATAGATTGGTATTCTTTAATAACAACGCCGTTTTTGTTTATCAAATAGCAATCAAATCTTTTTATCGTTTTCATATTTCGGGGTCGTCGTTCAACAATCTTTTCTTATTCTCGTTTTTGGGCTTTTTGGGCGCATTTGCGGGCTTTTGTTCCTTTTCCGGTGCAACCGTCCGTTTTCCCGCCTTTCGTCCCGTGGCGGGCTTCTTTTCCGCCTCCTTTGCCGTTTTCCCGGTGCGTTTCACAATCTTTGTTTTCTTAATCTCCGGTTCCGGCGTTTGTTCCGGGGCAACCGCATCCGCTTTGACGGTATCGGCGGCGTCCGTGGTTTCGTCCGGGGTCGCCTCTTTGGGGGCTTTCGTTTTAATCAATTCCGCCAACGATAAGGATATTACGTTTTGCGTCAAATCGGGTGCATTATCCAATAAAACCATACCATTAACCGACGTAAACGTATTATCTTTCTTTTCGTCCTCAATGGCTGCAATTTCTAACAGATACGGGATTTTCCGTATATTGGGGCTATCCGTTTGTTCTTTCAGATTGTACGACGGACGTTTGCGCCAATCTTTCGGGCTGAAATTGAAAATACGGGTAACGGGGAATTGCTCAAAATTGACGTTCCACATATCCCGGTACATCCCTAATTGTATCTCGCTTTCCTCGTAAAATCCTTTGCGTCCGCTCTTAAAATCGACGATTGCGTTAATACGTTCGTCGCCGCCTATCTTTGCCAACATGGTACACGGGCAATCAATCATTCCGGCATACTTGTAATATGGATGCACTAAAGCAATTTCAACCGCCAACGGGCGCACGTCGTAATCTAATACGAATTGAGCAAACGCCAATACGTCCTTTTTCAAATCGTCGGCATAATATATAAAATCGTCCGGCAATCGGTAAACCTCAATATATTCTTTTAGTTTGCCTTTTAACCCGTCCAAATCATAAGCCCGGTTAATTAATAATTCCTCAAATGCGGCGTGCATAAACGTACCATACGCCGCCCGTTCGCCTTTGTATCGTTCCGCTTCCTCAATGCCTTTGTTGGCAATCCATTGTATCAAGTGCGGGGCTTTGGGTAACGTTTGGGACAATATCGTTGTAACCGACGGGAAAAACTCCGGGTTCCCGTTGTCGTCGTATCGGTAATAATAGCGGTGTCCCTTACTATTCAATTGCCAAACCTTATACGGGGGTTCAATCAACGTTTTTTCATCAAAAAACATTGCCGTCATTTCCTCAACCGTCATGCCCGGCAATATCTCAAATATTCCGGTTGGTTGTTCAACCTCGACCGCTTCAAACGGTGGGATTATTTGTTGTTCCTCGGTAATTTCCGGGAATTGGTCGGCGGGAACGGCTCCCAAACTTTCAACCGTCTTTTGTACCGGGTTTTCCGGTTTCTTTTTGTTCGCTCTCATTTTCTACTTTTTTTTAATTCTGAAAATCCACATAATACCATTGCGGCACACAGACCCGCAAACATCAATTGCCACGGGTTCCAAAATGCGCCAATCAGACAAACAACGCCCAACGTCCCAAATGTCGCAATAATCGCTTTCGCTTGGAACCTATCGGAAAACATAACGTCCGCCATGCGTTCAAACCATTGTAACCCGTTATTCTTCATAACCAAACAAATAATTAGGGGTACAATTACACATTTCGCAAATGATAACGACCCATTCCGAGCGTATCTGTTTAGTCGTTCCGTTACATAAGTTAGTCATATTAACTTGTTGTGCGCTTTCGGTGCGTCCCTCCCATAAACGGGCGGCAACCTCTTTTTTATAAACTTTAATTCCGGCGGTTTGCGCCCGTGCGATTGCCTCGTTTACTCTTAATTTCGTCATTTCTGCCATTTCTTTAGTCTTTTATTGTTAATAACTCGGTTCGTTGCTCTCTTTGTGTCCGCAATGCGTACACGTCATTTCCTCCCAAATTGCGGTATATTCCGGCGGGGTCAAATATCCGTCGCCTCCGGTCTGTTTATATTCCCCGTCGGTAACTTCCATTTCGCCGCCGCACTCCGGGCAATCGTCGTTACCCATTAAATCCAAATCCGGTACAATGAAATATACCCGTTTCAGATATACGCCCAACGCCTCGGAAATTGCCGCATAACAATTGGCGGTTTGTTCCTCGGTTACGTCCTCGTTTATTGCATCGAAAACGGAAACGCCCCAATTGTCCGGGGTGTCCTCAATAACTTTGTTTTTGAGTAATTCCGAAATGATAATTTCGGCAACTTGGTTGGCTGTTTTCCCGCTATCGGTCGCCAATCTCTTTAATAAATCGCTCTCTTTTATTCTCATATCTTTGCCGGGTACTCCCCCGGTGGGTTTTTGTTTCTGCAAAAGTACAAATAAAATCTATATTACCAAAAACAAAACCTTTGAAAGTTTTATTTGTTCACGTTGGACGCTTGTAATACAGATAAAAAGCACTAATTTTGTTGCACCGCATAACCTTACAACATCGCTCTCGGTTACTGCGTACCAACCCCCGGCGTTACTTCATTGCGTCGGGGGTTATCTTTTTAATCATGTATTCCAAATTCACAATCGCCCCATTGGTCGAAATCCGCCCCGTCATAACTTAACGGGTAACGTTCCGGTTCCGGGGAAAACGCCCCGTCGTTGTTTACTGATAATAGAAAGTGATTTTAACGCCTCGGCGCAATTTGCAAACCTTTTTGTCGCCGTAACAATTGAAAGCACGTTTTAACAAGCGATTGACTAACTTAATGTCGCCGACAATCTTTATTAAACCGGACACGCCAACCAATACATTAACCTTTTTACCGTTTACAATTCCGTTTAGCTTGATTTTGAAATTGCGGTTAATATCTTTTGTTGTGTAATCTAATCCGTTATAAATGCTTTGAGTATTCATTGTTTCGCTCTCTATTTTCCGGGAAAACGCCCGGTCGTTCTTGCTTGATGATGCAAATATACAACCTTTATTTTAATTACCAAAGGTTTTATCTTTTATTTTTCAATTTTTATTCGATAATGTATGCCTTTATATGGCTTACCTGTATCAACAGCCTTTTTTATTAGCGTTCTATCAAATCCTTTTTTTTGTGCATCCTTGTAATTTAAGAACTCAACACATACTTTGCCATCATATCCGACGCCCTCAATTGGAAAATTGTATTTTGTCTTATTCCTTATCGCTAATTCGTAATTCATATTTTCCTTTTGCGTACACCAGCGCAAATTTTCAACAAAGTTATGATAACGCACTCCGTCGATATGGTCAACGTATGGTTTATTGTCCGGATTGGGGATGAAAGCATTTGCAACCCCCGGTTTATTACTTTTCTATGGTTACGAACTCAACCCCCAATATTCGGGTTGCCGGGTTCTTGCTTACAACATCAATTTCCCGGTTCTTTATCTTTTTGGTTTTCCATAAAAAACCCAACCAACGTTTGTATTGCACCGTTTCGACAATCAACAGACTATCCCGATTTATATGCGTCCCGGTAAATTGTCCGTCCGGCGTGGCGCATCCGTGCAACTCAAACCACGGTTCGACAATATCGACGCATCGTAAAACGGTCGTAACCGTATCGCCGGGCAAATATACAACACTATCCCGGACGGTTGCCCGCAATTCGTTGATTGTTTCCATTTGGGTTGTTGTAACCCGTTCCAAATCCCGGTTCTTAGCCTGCAATGTTTTTATCAACGCCAAATCGTCCGCCCGGTACTTTTTGTATTCCGCCAATGACAATTCCAAATTCCCGACTTTGATTGCGTTCAAACTGTCTTTCGTTTGGTACGTCTTGACGTCCTGCAATAGTATTTCGGTATTGCTCCGGTATTTGTCCCGTTCCTCGGTCAACCTCATTATTTTGACGTGTTGCACCCAAAAGGCGGCGGCAACCGCCAAAATGATTGCCGCCCAAATCAAATACTTTTTCATAACGTCAATACCCTTTTAATTGCGGCAACGTGCATATTGGCGATACGTTCCCGCCCGTCGTCGCTCATTATGAAACGGCAATCTTTTTCGGTATCCATGAAAAAGTTTTCCGTAAGAATTGCCGGGCAACTCGTGTGTTTGAGGATATAAAACGCCGCTTCCTTATCCGGGTCGCCGTCGGCATAATCGAAACGCATACGCCAACCGTCCGGGACGAATACCCGTTGCGCTTCCTCGGCAAATACCGTGGCGATTGCATCCGCTTTCGTTTCTCCGGGCGACGTGTAAATCTCCCAACCCGTACCGCCTCCGGCGTTGGCGTGGACGGATACCAAAAACGTCTTTTCGTTGTAGTTGCGATAAATTTCATTTGCCCGGCGGCAACGTTCCGTCAATGACACGTCGTTGGTTTCCGGGGTCAATATCTCGTACCCAATCGCCAAATCGTCCAATTTGGCGGCGATACGTCGCACAATATCCCGGTTAAACTCCCATTCAAACAGTTGCGAACCGTCGCCCCAAACCGGGGAACGTTTCCCGGCGGTATCTTCGCCGTGTCCGTTGTCTAAAATAACAATAGGTTTCATTTTCTTACCTCCTTTTCTTTATCGTTAATAATATCGCTATCGTGTTCCCGTTGGTATCTCTCAATTATCGGTTGCCAATATCCCGGCAATACCCGTGTAAATTCCAACCGGATAACGTGGTAAATAATACGCAACGCAACCTTTGTGGGATATGCTTTAATAAGGTTGCGGAATGCGTTTTGCAAATACACATACATAAAAACATAAGTAAGCGATTTAATTACGACTTTGGCGGCTTCATTATCGCCACATTGCAGCATTACCGAATAAATAACGTGTATAATGATAACATACAAAAGCAATTCCGCCAATGCGTTTTTAAACTTACTAAATCGAAAGTTTTTGCAATGCCTTACACTTACACCGTCCGCCCGCATACCAGCCCAAATATTGAAAGCAAACATAATGACTAATGCGTACATAAAACCCGCCGTTGGGGTTAAATAGGCTAAAATAGGACTTAACGACGTGGCGAATATCATACGCCATTGTTCCCATGTAAAAAGTTTATCCATATCTTTAATGATTAAAGGGCGGACGGTTTCCCGTCCTCCCTTTGGTTAATGGTTATTGGCAAAAATTCGCAACGAAATTGCGGAAACAAACATCGCCAATTGATAAATACCCGTTGTTGTCGGGGTGTACGCCGTTCGTATCGACCCATTCAGTAACCTCGGTATTTCGGGTATTAACGGCACGGTCGGCGTGCGGCATATTATATTCGGTGTCGAACTCGGCAGATACGTTCACAAACTCCACAAAACCGGAATATTCCGGGCGGTTCGCAAATTCTTGGTATGCGTCGTTTTGGTTCAATGCCGTAACAACCATACCGTAACCGTCGGCGTAAAACGTTCCGGTTGCGCCATAATTCGCACCCATACCGCCCCGGACGCTCGGAACCTGAACCCCCATAATTTTTAATTTGGCGTTTGGGAACTCGGCGTGTAACGTGTCGGCAAATATTTTTATTTGGTTCAACACGCTTGTAAAATCAGTACGACCGGGCGTTTGTTCGTTCCACGATAACAGCGTATAAACAACGTCTATTTTACCCCCGGCAACGGCGTTGGCGTAAGGTATGAACGACATTTTGTTGTTATCCCAATCCCAAAGCGGGTTTTGCGTATCCCGCGCAACACTTGTATAAGTAATCGTTGCGTCCCCGGTTCCGCTTGACTTGGTTAACGTACCACTTGCGGACGGTGCGGGCGTCAACGCTGTAACAGAACAAAGGATATTACCCGTACCGCCTGTAACATTGACCTCCATAACGGTAAACGTATTCCCGTTGTTGGTATATACCGCCCCAACTGATAACGACGTTACGCCCGTTACTTGGAACCTGTATGCGGGTCGCCCTTGCTGTGTATAACTTTTCCACGTCCAACCGCCAACGCCGAAATATCCCGTTGTCCCGTTCTGTTTGGAACCGACAAAGGCAATATTGGTTAACGCTTTCCCCGCCGGGGTTCCTCCGGTTCCGGTCAATCGCCTGTTAGCCTCGGCGCACCATGTACCCGCCGCCGTAAGGCTATCCCCGAAACAAGCGACGTTAAGATTTGCCGCCGGGGATTTCACAACGTTACGTGTAACCAATTGGCACGTTTTCGACGCCAAAACGTTACGGTCGTCGTCCTTAACGGTAACGGTAAAAGTCGTTGTTCCCACGTCCGCCACGGTCGGCGTATATTGGAAATAACGGGGGTATTTGTTGCCCTTTGAACACGTAACCAATATATCGTATTTGTAAGGGTCAAACGCTTGTATCATTCCACGGAAAAACAATTGCAAGGTATCCCCGACAATGGCGTTTATCGTATCTGGCAAACTGATATTTACCGGGTCGGGCGGCGTTACCTCGATACGGCTTGCAATATCCGCTATTTGGTCGTCGTTCAATACGTAATTATCTTTTATAATCCCGACACGGAAATAAAACGGGGCTCCGCCAGCTGATACGGCGTACGTTTTCGTCATATTTCCATTTGTGGAGTATCTGTCAAATTGGTATCCATTATCCGGTAAATATGGATACGTTCCGTTGTACCCTCGGCGGACTACATATTGGTTGCACCAATACATTAAAAACAAAACCTTACCGTCAGCGTTGGCGATTGTTTGACCGAACGGAACGGCGATATACTTTGTTTCGCCGGGCGCAACGCTTACGTAAACTGTGGCGTCGGCTAACTTTGTGCCGTCATAGTCCGTATCGAATATTGCGACCCTCAATTGCGTAATCGGGTCGGCTCCTCGGTTAATTACACATACCTCGGCGGCGTCAAAGTTTTTGCGTACCCCGATATGACAACCCCAACCGCTAAACGTGGACGACACATTTTTATTGGTAAAATCGTCCGTTTCCCATTCTTGCGCATTGTCTAATTGTGACAAATTATCAAAAACGCTATTCCAACCGACGTTTATATTTGCGATTTGTGCTTGCATTTTGGGGATTGTTTTGGTAATATCCAAACCGGGGAATTGCGACCAAATACCGCCCGCAAAGATTTTAGGGGTTAACGCCCAACCCTCGAACCCGTATAAATTATTAATTTCCGCCGGGGTTTCCTGTTGGATTGCGTCCCAATCAACAATAAGCCACGAACCCTCCGCAACTCCGGTTGCTACTTTCATCAACCAATATTTCGACCCTGCAATTTGCGCTCCGGTAAATGTTCCGAGTCCTTCCAATTCTGCCGTACCCGCAAGAAAATTGGGGTTAGCATTATAACGATACAATCTAATTGTATGCACCGTTGGGTTTATTATGGAAAGCTAATACCATTTTGCCGGGTCGTATTCCATGTTGATATAACCGTTAATCAAAAAACGGTTCAAACCCAAAGCGACCAACGTCGCCGACAACGGTATTTCCTGCCAAAGCGGGAATAAATCTAACCGGGACGTTTCCGCCAACGTGCGATAAAAACGACGGGTTCCGCTATGATTGGAAATATCCAAAGCGTCGCCCGGCATCAACAACGGGGCGTCTGTGCTTACGTTCAAAATGATATACGCCGCATTTTCCGGGGCTGTTACCACTCTAACCCTACCGCCCAACGCTAATTCCGAACCCAACATATTATAATTTGCATCGAACCAAATTATTTGTTGTGCATTTATCCGGTACGTTGACCCGGCAACAACGGGGTAATACGGCGACATCCAATAAGACGGATTTGTTGCTAAACTGTAATTCGTCCAATTGAAATAATACCCCTTTTTGAAATCATTAATTGACGCTACATTGTACCCGGTGCGGTCAATATCCCCTTTCGCCAAATACTTGTTACCGTAATAATCGACGGGGAATGGCGACACGGTTGTTAATACCCACGCCCCCGCCGAATTATTGGATATGATATTGAACCCGGCGGGAACCGTCAACCCAAAATTTACATACTCTCCGGGCGTCCCCGCTATATAAAAAACGTTTTGGTCGGGCGTCCCCGGATTGGTTGTACTCTTTGCAACGCCCTTAAACGTTGCGTTTGCCCCCACGGAATTAACGATTGAAAGTAATGTACTTTGCAAAATCGTTCCCGTAATTTCGTTGTTGCCGTTCGCCTTAATTACGGCGACAATTGCGGCTTTCAAATCGGTATAATTTGCCATATCTCAAAAGTAAAAAGTTACTGATTATTGTTGAAATCGTTATTGAAATCGTTATTGAAATCGCCCCGGCTCGTTGGGGTGTATCCCCGTCCGATTTTCTTTATAACCGTGTTCGTATCAAATTCCGCCTCAACACTCGCCAAATCCCCCTGCGTTTGCCATTTGGGGGTAATCAAAAAGGTATCGCAATTGTACGATATACCGTTGGACGTAACAACGGTATGGTCGGACAACCGGATTATTCGCATTGCGTCGCATAAAAATTCCGGTGCAAGGAATTGAAATTTATACGTCTTTTCGCTCAACTGCTTTTCCGGGAAAAAAAAGCCGTCCCGGTTTTCGCCGTCCTCTTCAAATTGGTATTCCGGTTTGCCTAACTCGGTGCAAAGATATACGACGTTTTTATATTGGTCGCTATATTGGACGTGTCCGCCCTCGTAATACAAATTTGTTTCGTCCCACCATTGCACACGCAAATAACCGTCCATGTTCCCGGCAACGACGGTAAACATTTCGCTGTAATAGGTTCGACCGGACACCGTAAGACGCATATAATAAATACCTTGTTGCATGGTTATTGACAACGGCAAAAGTCCGGGATAAAACACAATGTTGTATCCGTTCGCCGCAAAGGTCATAACCCGCAACCCCCCGGCAATCATATCGTCCGTTATATTGGCAACCTGTTTGCCGTCCTTATCGAACAAAAGAACGTTTGTAATTACGGCGTTTGCGCTGTAATCGACGACGAATTGAAACGGCAAAATAAACCCGGCTTGCGAAAATAGCGGGTAAACATTGCCATACGCATACGACTTGCGAGCGTTCTGATATTTTATATCTGAATACCACGGTAACGGGCTTAAATTATTATTCTGTATCATACTTCAAAGTTGTTTTAATGGAACGACTGTACAAATTTACGCTTAATTTATCAACTTGACCGTTACCGATATACGTTTTTATTAGTTGCATCGGGTTGGGGTCGTCATTTGCCGGAAAACTAAACGTTTGTTTCTTCTTTCTCTCAATACCGTATGCGTAAACCTCGGAACCGTTTATTGATACACGACGGGCGGGTAAATCATACATCCAATACGGGGATTGCAAATTGATAAACGCCAAATATCCGTTTTGCAAAAAGTATTCGACGCCCTTTATTGTTTGGCGGGTAAATGGCAATATCCATTGCGACCCGGACGTTGGCGGAACGGCGGCAAACAAGGCGAACCCGTCGGAACTTATGTTGCCGGGGTTTAACAACATCATATCAATATCGGACGTGAAATTTGATATATTAATTTCCTCAACCTTTCCGGGCGTTACATACTTACTAATTACTTGTATCGGCAATCCCTCAAAAGCCGCCGTAACGTCGTCCATCCATTCAAATTGGTAACGTTCGGGCAAATCGACCTTATCAAACGAATATTCCGACGTGTTGAACGCCCACGGTTTCCCGTTGCGCAAATTCAATTCCTTTGTTAAATCGTGGCTTAATATAGCCCCGCCGGAATAGGAACCGCCATTGCGGAAATATCGGATATGTTCAATTTTAAATTTGCCGTCCTCAATGAACCAATAACATTTGAAACAATCCCGTAACATATTGGTAAATTGTTGTAAGGTCGTCGGGGCTTTTTGTGCGGGTTGCTGATATTCCCCGTTTATAATATTGGTTTTCTGTGATACAAGCAAACGGAAATTCAACCCGGATATTGGATTATATGAACCGTATAAAAATTGGCTGTATTCCGCCGTGGCTTCATGCGTAATTCCGGGTGCAATTTGATTGAGCAAAACAGATATACAAGACGCAACCGGGAACGCATCCCGCAAAGTATATTCTTTTCGGGCTTTTTCCTCTAATATCCAATCCATCAAATAAAATCCAAACCATAACGACGCATAACGCCACGTTGACCGGGCGATTGGATAAAACGTTTGTCCGAAAATGGAATAGGGCGGCACAAAATACTTTCCGTTGTCCGCTAATCCCCACTCGGTCGGGGTGTATGAAAAGTTGTTTGAAATAAACGCCACGTCGATTGCGTAACCAATCGCACGCCTATAATTACGGTTATTATCAACTATATCATCGGCGGGCAATGGATATGTATTAAGGTCGTCGATTTTCTCCACGTCGCACAAATACCGGGCATATATATTATAACTTTTCATATCGGCGTGCATTGTTCCGGTTGCCCCGGAACCCTTAACGGCGGTTAAATCAAATTCCAACGTATCAAACGGTTCCTGCGTTACCTTTTGATAACGAAACATTACCGTATCGTCGGATTGTTTCCGTATTTCAACTACAGCAATACCAAACGGCAACCCCCCCTTTATTCGTTGTTGTGAAATATAGATATAATAATTAACATTCAATTCCGGGTATAATTTCCCCTCGAATACGTCCGCACTTGCACCCGTCGCCATTCGTCCGGTATAAAGCCCGGATATTACCGCCGGGGAACCGTTGGACGTAATTTGTATTTCTTTCAATATATTGCACAAAGCAAAATGATAGGTTTTTACTAATGCGTTTTGGTCGGTCGTGGCGTTTGCGTCTTGTTCCCAATTCGTACCGCCCAAAAAACAAGAAACGACACTATCGCCCGGAACGTATATTTGAATTAATGGACGCTTGTTTATCGTTATCCGTTGTATTGTCGGGGCTAACGTTATTAAATTGTATTCCTTTTCCAATCCCGCCAACACGTCGTTATAATCGTCGATTGCGTCCGGTTGTACAACAACCTTTTTATCGTAATCCGTAAACGTACAATCGGTTTTCATAAACTTGCCTTGAAAGTATTGGAACCATGTACGCCCGCCGTCGTCGCTCTTTTCAATGCAATACAAAAATTCATTGTCGAACGATTGACGGTTTATATAGTCGTAATCATCCCGGACAAAGGTAATTTTGCCGGATAATTTGGCACGATAAAACCGTTGGTTGGTTTCTAATTCGTACTCCTTTGCCAAATCGTCCTTATAAATCGGATGCACGGTTTGACCTTGTAAGACGTTCGGGGCGTCCAACGTTCCCAATCTCAACCATGCCGTCCCGTTGGCGTATTGCGCTTTGCTTACATTAAACCGGATATATGCGGCATTGCTTGGTATGTCAAATTCCGTATTTGTGGCGGTCGGGTCGCTTCCCCAACCGCCGATAATCTTTTTATTCCTATCGTAAAATGCGCCCCCGGCTTGCGGGGTGTAATTCTGAAACAATTTGCGGGGGTACACATTCCCAACCGGGACAAAAGTACGGGTATAATAGAAATTTGTATTATTCCCGTTTATGTTCCCGGTTGTGTTACTTATCGCCCCGTTCGCTAAAAACGCATTTACAAATGAATGTCTATAAATCGGGTTCATATCAATTTTTAATTTTACGTGTCAAATTCTTGTAAACCTCAATAACATTGCCGTTGCCATCGACGTAACGACGGCGGCGGTTTTGTTCCTTAATCTCCCTTACATCGTCTTTTAAATCCCGCAAATCCGGTGCGTTATTTTGTTGAACCGTTACATTAATGCCGTCGGTATTGTAGGCATTAAGGTACTTTTGGGGGAATGTTCCCCGGTTCAAACTATTTATTACGTCCGGGATTAAACGACGGAAACGGCGGGAATTACGTTTATTGATAACGGCGAAAAATTCCCCGCCCTCGGCACGCCTCCGGGTTCCATCCGGTTTGGTTCCTAAATCCACGTCGTCCCCGGATTGGTGGGAACCGCCCGCCAACATTTCAACCGTACCATCGCCGTAACTTTCCGAACCCCCGGCGTTGGCGGACTTGGATAATTGGGCGGCTTTGATTTTTGAGGCGGCAAAGGAACCCCACATTATCGCAATAGCCGGTATTGCAAACGGGAACCCTAATTGCGACCAAATCAAAGCGGACGCCGTTACAAGGTTCCCGATTTGTTGGATTGTTTGGATTGCTTGTTGTGCTTTTTGCGCCTTTTGTTGTTCCTTTAGGGCTTTTTCTTGGTTCTTTTTGGCTTGGTCTAACTCCTTTTGCGCCATTGCAACGTTATTGGCGTAACCGTTCGCCCGTGCCTCTAATTCCGCATCTAATCGGCGTTGGCTTGCGTCAACCTCTTTGTCGGCGGCGGAAACGGCGGCGTCGGCGGCTTGTACCTTTGCATCCAAAAAACTATTTAATTGCTCAATGGCAAAGGAAACGGACGTACTTATTGCCTCCTTTTGGTCGTCGTCCAAATTCAGACCAAACAATCCGTAAATATCGTTTCCCCGTTCGTCGCCTTTGCTTTTCTCAATTTCTTGGTCGATTTTCGCAATGGTATTTTCAATTGTCTTAACCTCGGCATCCGTCATTTTAACCCCGGCGGCTTTGTTCAACTCTAAAATCTTTTGCAACCGTGCCTTTTCTTGCGCTAACCGGAACCGGGTTTTGCGTTCCTCGGAATTGCGGATTAAATCAAACTCGGACGCCTCCAACGCTTGTGTTTGGTCGAATAGCATTAACGCCCGTTGTTGGTTTAACTCGGTCGTTTGCTTCAATACCTCGGCATCATATTTGGCGTTAATATCCGCCTCGGATTGGCGCACGTCCTCGGCTAATTGCCTATTTTGTGCCAATTCGATTGCCCGTTGTTGCTGTAACAACTGAATACGCAAATTTATTTCCTCCTGCGAACCCTCACGGGCGGCGTCTAATTGTAATTGCGTCCGGTCGGCGGCGGCTTGCATTTGGTCTATTGTAATTTGGTCGTTCAATTCGCCTAAACTCTTTGCGTATTGTTGTTGCAAAAGTAATTGTTGGTTAAGCAATTCGGCAACTTGCGTTTCAGTTAATCCCCGCTCGGTTTCTAACCGGGTGTTAATGTCCTGTATTTGCCTTTCATACTCAACCCGCAATTGTTCCCGTTGCTTTTCCGCCCCCTCTGCCATCAATGCAATTTGGGCGTCCTGCGTTGCCCGTTGTGCGGACAATTCCGCCGCCCGTTGTTGGTTGGCAATATCTACCATATCAACCGCCAATTGTTCCCGTAATAAAACAATTTGGTCGTTTAACGCTTTGCGTGCCTTAACCGTTAAATTGGTTTCCGTCCTCAACTGCAATTGTATGTCGGCAATCGCACGGGCGTTGGCGGCTTGACGTTGCGCCCGTTGTTGGTCGAACGTGTTTTTAATTAAAGCAATCCGGGCGTCCTCGGCTTTCCGTAATATGTCGGTTTCGGCTTTGGCGGCGTCCCGGTTTTCTTGTAAGCGTTGGGCGGCTAATATTTTTCTTTCGGCGTCCAAATCCGCCCCCTCTGTTTTCAGATTAACAGCAATGTCAACCGCCCGCCCGGTATTATCTATTTGACCCTGTACGGCTTCAATTGCTTCGTCAACCTTGACTTTATCAATTTTGCCGTCTAAATCAACATCAATATAAACTTTCTTATCTCCACGGGCTTTGGCGTTATTGAGTTGTACCAACATATCGTTTAGTTGTTTCAACTTTGCCCGGTTCGCTTCCAAATCGTCTAATTCTTGACCGTAAAAATCAACGCTTTTATTGTGTGCCTTTGTGCGCTCGGCTAATATTTCGTCCTCAATCTTTCGGGTTTCGGACAATGAAGCGTTGCGGGCTTTGGCAATATTTAATTCCCGGTTTAATTGGGCGACACGTTCGTTGCTAACTCGGTTCATTTCGGTTGCCTCGGTTTCCAGATAATCCAACCAAACCTTTTGCGCCTCGTTAAGTTTTTGTTGGTTCTTTGCCGATTTGTCGGTATTAGAGGCAAACAGAACTAAAGCCCCTACAACCGTAACCAATGCCAATGCCAAAAGAACATACGGGTTTGCGGCGGCAATCAGATTGAAAGCCTTTTGCGCAATGGTAGCCGCCAACGTTGCCTTTGTTCCTTGCATGGTAACAAGGCGGTTATAAACTTGCGCTTTGCTCAATGTAGCCATTTGTAGCCGGGAAATACCCAACATGATTGCAGATTGTTTTTGTACTGCGTTTTGTATGGCTTGAACCCCGGTTGTAATGGCTATTGCTGTCTGTAATTTCTTTTGCGCTTCTTGCACTTCCTCGCTTTCAGACTCGAACAACTCCATTGCCCCGGTAAATGGAGCAAACCCACCGGACGCACCCGCCGCAAAACTCAACACGGCATCCAAATTGGACGTATCGGACGCCATCCGGGTAATCTCGGCGTTTGCATCCTTGACCGCATCCCGTAATATTGCGGTTTCTTTGCTCAATTGCTGATATTCGGCGGTTCCTTGTTTGCCCTCCAATAGTAACAATGCTAATTGCTTCGTTTGGTTCTCTATTTGGGTTGTCAAACCTTTTGCGGCGTCGGAATAGTTACCGACGTTTAGGGACGTTTTCCCGGTCGCTTCCTGCAACCGCTTCATTTCCTCGTAAATCGCTTTTGTTTCTGCAACCAATTTGCGCCCCTCTTCGGTCGCCTCCCTTTCCTCAACCGTCATGTTATTGAGGTATATTTTATTGATTGAGTATTGAGCGGATAAACGATTATATGAACCCTCGGCGGACTGATTTAACCGGGTCGTTAATTTGTTCAACTCGTTTGCCTCCTTTTGGGCTTGCTTCAATTCCGCCAATCGCTTTGCGTTCTCGCTTTCCGCAAATGCTAAATCCCGTGCCGCCCGTGTCAATTTGTCGGTATCGTTCGACGCCCCCCGGATTGTCTTACGTCCGTTTTCGGTCGCCCCGCTTACGCCCTCCAATGCAGCCTTAACCGTTATTGCTTCCGACTTGATATTTTGCAACGTATTCATATATGCGTCGCTTAATTGGTCTAATTGCGCAATCAACTTTGTAATACTATCGTCGGGCTTTACAAGGTCGCTATATTTTATTGGGTTGTTATTATCTGCCATACTTAACGTTATTTGCGGGCAATTTGCCCCGTATTAAATTATCTTTTCTTTTCCATGTAGTTAATCAACCAAAGAAAAACAACGCTGCAAATCGCCTTATTTGACGCCGTTTTTATTTTTGGTTGGTTTCAACAACTCCTTTATCCGCTCAAATGCGTTGTAATACTCTAAAACGGTGTATTTCTTTGGCTCCGGCACGTGCAAATGTTGGGATATGGTTAAACACATATTTTCAAACTGTTTATCGTACTGAATTTCCATGTTATCGGAACCGCTAAAAACAACCGGGCGATTATATAACAACAACATCGTCGTTATTTTATCAATTTCCGCCCGTTTGTCCTCTGTATCGCCGTTTATAATCGCATCCAACATTAACATTGTGCGGTTGCGCAATTCGTCGTAATACTCTTTAACCGTCGCATCGTCGAACAACCGGGGGAAATACATTTGCAATTCTTCATCTATTTTTTTTTTGACCGCTTCCTTTTGGGCGGTCAACTCTTTAACGGGAACATCGCCGAACATATCGACGACCTTTTGCAATCCATCGTCGGATAAATCGTTGTACGGTTCCCCGTCGATTGATTTAACCAACACGGCAAACGCCAAATGCTTTGGGCTTATTCCGGTTTGAATGAAATACACGTTTTGCCGCATATTATCCAATTCGATTGCCGTCAATTCGGGGGTTTTACTCCGGGCGTATCTTATCGCCTTTTCAATATGCGTGTCGAAATCCTGCAAATCGGAACCAATCCCGGCATCAACTAACAACATTTTATTGTACTTATGAAATCGCAACATCGGCAATTCGTCGATTGCGTCATATATCTCAACGGTTCGTTCTCCTATCTTAACGGTTTTCATAGCAAAAAACGGGTTATCATTGTGGAGCAAAAGGGAACCAACAACAACGTCGGGTTCCCGGTTATAAACGCCAAAAGGATTGCCAAAGCAACCCCCGCCCAAAAGGACAAACAGAAATCGCAATTAAACATCTTTGCGAAAAACTCGTTGCCGTGGACTTGTACCCATTCGATAACCTGCCATTTGCGTAACAAGGTCAAACCGAATGCAGCAACCAAAGCAACCACGACCGTATAAAATAAAAATGTTTGCATACACTTTGTTTTTAATCAGTTAAACACGTTTCATCAATTCCCAATTCCCCGGCAAACCGGAACCCGGCGAACGGGTGCATTAAAAATTGATTGTCTATTTCGTCCAAAGTGAACCCGGCAAATATGTTTTCCGCCTTTGCGTACACTCTGTTTATTGTCATGGAACCGGAACGCAACCAAATACCGCCATTCAATACCCGCATGATTTGTTGTTTGACCGCCTCCGTATTGCGGTTGTTGGGGTCGTTGGTTATCGTGCGCATATCAAACCAAAAGATAACCGAAAACGGCGTTGTATATTTGTTTTGTTCGCCGGGGAACCAATCAATTTGTTGCGGGTCGTCCAACACGAAAAACGAAAAATTCCCTATATTACTATCCGGGGCAATCAACATATATTCATTGCCGCCGACGTAAATATTGGGCGTGTAATATCGTTTCCCTTGTATGGACTTAACCAACCGTTCAGAACGTCCAAAGGAATAGTTAAGCCACGGCAACCCGTCCGCCAATCCCTTTTGAATATTTGCAATAACCCGGTCGAATAATTCCGGGTTCTTTATAATCGGTATTCGTTCCATATTAAACCGCTTGTTTTCTTAATTCCCAAACTTTGGTAACGGCTTTTGCAATTCGTTTATTACGTGTGCCGTAATTGTTGTTATAACTATTATCGCACCACTCCAAATTATTTGGGTTGTTGTTTAACTTGTTTTCGTCCTTATGGTTGATATGTGGTAAATTGTCCGGGTTGGGAACAAATGCCATTGCAACCAATCTATGTACTCTATACGTTATACTTTTACCGCCTTTCATAAGTTTAATAATCGCATAACCGTATATGTTACGTTGCGGGGCTAATTTCTTTGGTACTCCGGTGCGCCTGTAATCCATTGAAATAATATCCCCGTTTTCCGTAACCCTATAATCTTTATCAAACCCTAATAAGGGCTTTGCGTTCAATATCAACTTATCCATTTCCGTATATCGTTTTTTTTGCTTTGGTTAGCAAATCCGGGTAAACGTATTGCCAAATCAGTTTAGCAATGTTTTCGTTCGTCAATCCCAATATTTGCCGCCCGTACTTTTTTATCAAATCTTCCGTCTTGAAATCCGACGCCTTAATTTCAAATTGTTTGTCGCCGACTTCCAAATAAAAACTCCTCTCAAAATCGCCCTCATCCCGTAACGTTACCCGGTTCGTTGGTTGTCCCTTTTCCTCCTTAATGGCTATTGTTAGCGGGGTATAAGGTCGATAATCCATAATGTCAACGCCCAATCGGTTAATACCTTGTTCAAATAATTGTTCCTCGGCGTTGGCATCAATGATAAACGCCGTTGTCATTCCGTCGTCGATTATGTCCCGTATAATCAACCCGGACGTCAACCCGTCGTTAAATGTATTAACCCGGTTGCGCAAATCAATTATTGATTGTAACCCCGCCATAATGCAATTACGTTGTCCGGTATTTAACGCCCCGGTTGTTGCAACTTAAACAAATACGGTCAATACCTTGCGTATCTAACCGCAAAGCCTCAAACGCTTTTTTAAGGTCATAACCCAAACCGCCGGGGCGTCCCTCAACGTTCCCGTCCAACTCGTACAAAATATCCATTTTAGAGGCGTTGGATTGGTTACGGTTTACCCTTACGTTGGGGTTCATTGCCAATGTGCGCAAAGCGATTGCCGCAACTTGGCGTTGTATTACCGTTTGGAATATCGCCCGTTGTTCAACGATAAAATCGGTTAGGTCGCAACCCACCGTTATTTCACAATTCAACCCGTAATTCAACGTATTAGTGTACATCGTATAGGCTATATCCCACAACTCCGGGTATTCGGCGAATGTTTCCGGGGCGTTGTACATAAACGGGGAAATCTGCAAATACTTTGTCAATTGCCGCCATGCCTCAATATTGCCGTACCCGGTACACGTTCCGCACGGTTCCCGGCTCCAATCTTTCGACACGTTAATTGCTTGCATTCCGGCGGGCAAATCGTCTTGATTGTAGCAAAGGAACCACGCACCCCCGGCGTTGTTTGCGTCGCTTATATACGGCAAAAAACAATCTTCCAACGTAAACCATTGAAAGCCGCCATTTGTCAACGTAAAATTCAAATCAAACGTCTTTACGGGGTTAATCTGCGAACTATGGAAAAGGTATAATTTCACAATCCCGGTTCCGCCTATCATTTGTAAGCCAACCCGGTGTATTTGGGCGGTAACTCCCATTGCCCGGACGGGGATTATTTCAAAGCCAACCAATTTATGTGCGTTCGGTTGGGTCGCTCTAATACGTCCCGCACCGTCAAAGAACGTGCGCCGTTCCAATAGGTTCTTTGTTTCCTTATCCAACCCCTTTATTTGGGTAAACGTTTGTACCGCCGTGGAAATTCCGTTGCGGGTCAAACGCTCCAAATAGTCGGACAATATATTGTATTTCTCCCAAAAGGTCGAACCCTCGGCGGGAACCTCGGCGACGTTATCAACCAAAGCGACCCAATACAAGGGTTTGCCCGCCGCATCGTTGGCGTATTGTACCACGGTTCCGGCTTTCCATTCCTTTGTATCGTTCCAAACCGGGTATTGAAAACCCCAATTATCCGGGACGATTGCCGCCATATTATCCAACGTTACAAGCGGGTGCGCCCCTTGAAAATATAACCCGCTTTCGGTTTCTGTTAATTGCTCGGCGATTGCCTCGGCGGGATTATATGATTGTTCCCAACCGACGACGTGCAATAACTTATCTTGTATTTCCTTAATCCTATACATAAGCCCAAATATAACCGCCGCAAGTCTTTTTTTATACCCTTACAGCATTTAACAATATTACTATCATTTAAACCCGTTTCCCGTTGTGCGTCTTTTACTGATAAGAATGTTTTTATCAAATCGCCGCAAATGGAATACATCGCAATTTGTTTTGCTCGTTGGTGCAATCCGCCTAATCTCCCAACCATATATTCGCCAATCTTTTTATTTAGGCGTGATTTTGTTATTGGATTATTACAATTTTCTTTGGTTGTAACCCAACGCAAATTGTCCGCCCTATTATTCGATTTGTCACCGTCGATATGGTCAACACATGGTTTGTTGTCCGGGTTCGGAATGAAAGCCGCCGCAACTAATCTATGAATATTAACAGATTTACGAATACCATTGCACAATACTACAACATTATACCCGTGCTTATTGGGAACGGCTTTAACTATCTTTGTATTATTACGCACGTTTCCGTAATTACTTATTTCATAATTTGGGAAATCGTATATTACTTTCCAACTTTCCATATCATTAATTAAAAAAAAGGGGGCGGGGATAACCACCCCGTCCCCTCGGTTAAATAATTATTCCATTTTCCAGCTTATGCGCCTGCGCCCCCGGCAGGAAATTCCCCGGCGTTGGTTACATATACGGGCATTCCTAACGGTTCGTTCGGATTGCGTGCTGCAATCTCGGCTTTGATAATCGGATTTGCCACGGTGTCCGGCTTGCTGTTATATGCTACCATGTAGGCAACATCAACGCTAAATCCGAAATACTCCTTAACGGCACACGTCAAATCGGCGGTTGCGTCGCCCATAATCTCCGATTGGTCGCCCACGGCGGTATAATAATGCGAACCAACGGGCAAATCAATGTACGGCAATCGTACAATGTCCCATTCGTGGAAATTCGCACGGGTGCGGTGGTATGCCTCACGGTCAACACGGGTTAAGATACCAACGTTTCCATCGGCAACGGCAAACATTGTTCCCATTTTACCCGTTTCGTCTGTTACGTTGTTAGTATAATGCAATACTTTGTTGTCGTATTCCATGCGCTTATTAACGTCGTTGTAAACGCCATGTTGCGCCAACTTGCGGATTAGGCTATCAACCCCCGCATTTGCGATAAGGTGGATATATTCCGGGTAACAATTCGCCCGCATGATTGGGTTAATGTCGCCCAAAATCTCGGTTGCCATTTGGGTTTGAACTTGTACCACGTTTCCGGTCTGCGTGTAATTAAGCAAGGTGTTGAAAACTTGCGTTTTGTTCGCTTCCAATGCGGCAACGGCTCCTTTGTCCAAAGCATTCGCCAACGCACGGGTTGTTTTCTCCATTTTGCGCATAAAATCGTGTTGGTACGAAATCTCATTGTTTGAGTATGCCGCCGGAACCATTGTAAACCCGATTGCATAAGTAGCCCAAGCAAGCGTTACCAATGCGGACGTATTTTCATTATCGGCAATAACGCACGAACGCACGTTGCTAACTTGTACGTTTTCGTCGTAATTGATAACCGGAACTTGTACCGTGTTACCGATACTTACTAATGCTCTATCTCTCAAATTAGGGCTAATGATTGAGTTAGGGGCGTTGGTTTGCTCAATAAAGAAATCCAATGCGCCGTACTCACACGGGCGGAACATATTACGGTCTAACTCCGGGTTCTCTATCCGCCAATTCTGTACTCTTGTTGCAATTAAACTCATTGTTTAAAAAATTAAATTGTTTATAAATGCGGGTTTACCCTTTACCCGTGTTGTCTTTTACTTTTCCGGCAATGCGGCAATATTGTTTTCCTGCCATGCCTGTTTCATTCCGGCGTCAAATTCAGCCGTTCCAATCTGCAAACCTTGTTGTTGCAAAGTGTTTGCAATTACGTCGTATGCCTCAACCCTCGTTTTTGCGCCGGATATGTCAACGGTAACATTACCGCCCGCACCGCCGCCCGTTGGGTGAAGCGTTCCGCCGCCCGCTCCTTGTCGTCCCTTATCCAAAATACCCATTGTTTCCAATTCACGGGTTAAAAGGTCGCCGGGGGTGTACGGGTTCAACTGATTGTTAGGGTTGCGCATGATTGCGCCGTTTTCGTCCTTAAACGCTAACATTTTGCCGCCTTTGCCGTCGTCGATAAATTCCGGGTTCATACCCTTAATTTTTTCGATTGCTTGACCCAACAAAACCTTTGTTGCGCTTTCCGGCAATCCTGCCTTAAACTTCAACCCGGCGGTTGCTGTCTGCAATGCCGTTTCAACACGAATGCCGAACACTTCCTTTGTATGGGTTTGTTCGGCTTCATCGTATTTGCTTTTGAGGTCGTTGTATTGGGCCGTAACGCTTTGCAAATCTGCCTTTGCTTGCTTCAATGCCTTTGCGGTTTCCGCATCCGTCGCACCGTCGGCAATGGCTTTTTCCAAACGTGCCTTTTCTTTGGTTAGGCTGTCAATCTGTGATTGCAGACCGTTTGCGCCCTCAACTTTGGTTTTGAACTCGGTTAATACTCGTTTGGCGTAATCAAACGTTTTTTCGTTTCCGTTCTTTGCGATACCGGAAACGGCTAATATGTCCGCATCCAAACCGCCGTAAATTTCCCCGGTTTTCTTCGCTATTACGCTATTTTCGTCGTTGACGGATAACGTGGTTATCGCTGTCAATTGTTCGTCGGTTAATCCGGCTAATGCCGCATTTGCCTTTAAAACATCAATCGTTAATGCCATAATCTTTCCCTTTGATTATTAAATTAATATTTGGTTACTTTTTGCCCTCGGCTTTGGGTTCCTTTGCAGTTGTCGCCGGGATAACGCCCGCCGCTCTCAATTCTGCCAAAATCTCGGCTTTCAACGCTGCCTTTTCCTCGGCACGGGCTTTGGCGTCCGCCTCGGCTTTCGCTTTGGCATCGGCTTTGGCTTTTTCCTCGGCGGCTTTGGCTTTTTCCTCGGCGGCTTTGGCTTTTTCTGCCTTTGCCTTTTCGTCCGCCTCGGCTTTCGCTTTCATGTACTCGTTGGGGGCGTGCAATACGGTAATCGTGTAACCCTGCTTTTTCAGATTGTCGGCAATGCTATTTTCATAACCCTTTTTGCCGAACTTCTGAATACGGGGAATTGATAACCGTTTGCCCGTTTCGCTGTCGAATTTCTTAATTTCGATAACGCAATGATACAAATGTTTCTCATTGTCCGGGACAATGTAGTTTTCGGGCGTAACGTCGATAATCGCAACGTCTTTAGTTTTGCCCTCGCTTACTTTCACTAGCATAATCGTTAAATTTACTTGTTATAAAATTTATCTTAGAGTTGAACGGCATATTATACCCAAACTCTAACACGTTCAAATATTCACGTTCAAATCTGCGTACAAAGTTAGCAAAATTCAACTTTATACGCATATCGTTTTCGCTGATAATCTGTTTGTCGTACAAATCCAATACCTCGTTACGGGTCAAATGTCGGTACGGTTCCAATTCCGCCAACGTCAACATACGTTGCAATTGGGTTGGATTGTTCCGGTATTCCGTTTCGATAATTTGGTTTTGTAGTGCGTCTAATTCCGCCTCGCTTGCGCCGCTTTCCTTTGCTACCTTGTAACGTTCCCGTAACTCCGTTGCGTTGGATAAATAAAACTCCGTGCCGTAATTGACTTTTGCAGAAACGAACAAACCGCCATACCTCAAACGGCAAACGGTTTCATCGACGAATTGTTGCGCCGCTTCAAATCCCTTTTTTACCCGGTTTAATACCGTGCTTTGGCTCTCAAAATTCGCCTGTATTTGTTGCTCGTTCAATGCGTCCCGTGTGGTTATTTCCTCGTTGGTTCCAACAACCGACGTAATAATGTCATTCTTTAGGCGGTTTTCTTCCTCAACGTTATAATCCAAACTCCCACGGTCAACGGTTAGCATTTGCACTGGGTTACGCAAATCGGGTTGTTTATCCCCGTCCGGTATTGGTATTTCAACGAACGAACCGACGCCGTTAATACGACTATCCCCGCATTTGGGGCAACGCATCAAAAGCCCGGCGGCGTCCAATCTGTAAAACCCTTGCTTGTCTTTCAAAAACCCACCGTCGCAATAATCGCCATTTTCGCCGTTACTGAAATCGCATGATTGTTCGTAACCGGAATATATCGGATATGCTCCGTATAAATCTAAATGTCGTTTACTGATATGATAAAACAAAAACCAATCCAACGCCTCCAATTGCTTGGTTAGCGGGGATTGCTTAACGTCGGGTTCCGATAAACTCAACGGTTCATTCCAAAAGAAACGGGCGGGACAATAACCGACGTCGTGCGGGTTATCAATCAGCAATTCGCCGATATTGTGGTTTTTGTCCTCTCTGAAAACTCTATAACGTTCGTCGTCAATTACTGCGATACGTTCCCCGTCTTGCCTAAATATGATATAATCCATTACCCCCGTCGTCGGGTTGGCTCTGTAATCAATCACGAATGCAATAGGCAACCAATAGAAATACGGTTGCGGGTATTTGTCGGCGGGGTTTTGTTCGCTCGGCATATCGACAATTAGAACGCTATTTATTTCGGTTTGGAAAAACTCCCATCCTTTTGTACTCCAAATTTCCGGTTCGTGTAATACGTCTTGGCGGTAATACTCCCAATCGTCCCTTTGTTCCGGGTTTTGGAATTGATAATTGAACGCCGGGTTACGACCGTCAAAAATCCGGCTCAACTTATCAAAACAAACGCCCGTTACCTCGTTTGTCTTAACGGGGTAACGGAACAATGTTTTGAACATCTTAAACTTATCATGCGGCAATAGGTTAGAAACAAATGCCATAAAGTCCGTAATCGGTTGGCAAATGTCAAACGACGTTATACGGGTGCGGGCGTGAAAATTAATGCGTTGTTGATGATAAACGGCTTTGTTTATCGTCTTACGCTTTTTCGGCTCCGTTATCCGTTTTTTTATTTCGTCTATACTCAATCCCATTGTCGTTGGTAAATTTAAAATCGCTGTCTTTAGGTAACTGCCAACCGCCGTTGTTTGGCATCCGCAACAACCGTTCGGCGTGCTTAATCTCAAATTCTTCGGTCAAACCATGCGGCGGACAAACTAATTTAACCTTTGTAACCTTTGCCGCCATATCGTCAACCTCCTACGTTTGCGGGTTTCAAATCGGTTAGCGGGTTGAATTCCGGGGCAATAATTGTGAGGTTGTCCGAATAGTTCGGCAAAAACGTCCATTGTATTGCGTTGCTGTCCGGGGCTTCTAATCCGCCGTGCGTTTTGTCCCCAATGAACAAAGAACGAATTGGAATAGGATAATACGTTGTCGGGGTCGTTTCGTCTTGTATGGCTTCAATACTTCCATTTTCGTCAAACAAATAGACGCCCAAATTATCCCCCCAACTTTCGCATTGCAATTCTTTCATCGCCTTAATTACTGATTGGGGGATTTTACGCATTACGCCCGTGAACGGGTTAGGTTCACGCCCTATAATTTCCTCAACGCCTCCCAATGTTTCGTTACCGCCGCCAAAGGTTCGGGCGGCTCCGGCTTCGTTGGTCGGGGCTTGGATATACGGGGAAACAACAATCTTTGTACTATCAGCCGCCGACAATAACGGCGTCCATGAAGCAAGCAAAGTAATTGCCTTTTCGCTCGTAAAACTGTTTTTGCTTCCATTGTCTTTGGTTAGACGCTGAAACGCTACCTTTTGGATTTGCCCGAAATTTTCGGCGCATTTTACGGCGGGAATATCGGGCAATGAAGCCGCCGCCGGACACTTACAAGTAATCATACTTTAAAATTTTAACGTTAAAAATTACATTTGTTACCTCGTTGGGCTGTCCCTTTGCCCTCTGTATTACTTCTACATTGCAAAGTTATAAACTTTTTCCGTTATAAACTTGCATATATCAATTAAATTGTTAGTTACGACGTTTAACGCCTCGGTTGGCGTGTGCGTATGGCTGTATATTGCCGTCGGCAATCTCTTTTTCGTAAATCCCGGTTAATCCGTCCTCCGGGTCGTCGTGCGTGTTCGCATCGAAATTACGCAAAAAGGTTGTAACATGGTCGTAAACGGCTTTATACCGGGTTTCCCATCCGAACGGCATAATTATATGTTGATTAACCATTGCGGACGCTGTTATTATCCGGCTTTCCTTGTTGCCTCCTTGATAAAATGGCTCTGTAATCGCCCGGACTTTCTTTTTTATAACTTTCTCATAACCCGCACCGCCGTTGTTGCTCTCAACCCACGCTTTTTGCGTCCCGTTCCGGTTAATCATCGCCGGGACGGTTACGGTTGTAACGTCCGTGTTTTCGTCCGTCATTTCCATATCTGTAATAAGGGCAAACAATATCGGCTCCATGCGCTTTGTTTTCTCGTTGAAAAACAGATTGTCGGACTTATACACATCATACGTTGCGGCAAACAACAGGTCGTCGCCCTCGTCGGCAACGTCAATGTATGCGCCGGAACGAATGTAGGTGCCGTAATCGGATTTTTCGACCCACGTTTTGAAAGGTTGGTACAATCTACCCTCGGCGGAACCGGGGTTGCCTTGATAGAGGCATTGAAATTGTACCGGGTCTAACGCCTTTTGCGCTTCCAACTTTTGCTTACTGTGTCGGCTTTCCCATAATGCCTCCCCCGGTTCCCGTGGGTCTATCTCGGTCGGTTCCCCGGTTTTCAGACCCTCAAAGTTTATGCGTACCCACGCCCCCGGCGTTACGTCCTCCAAATCCGCCCAACACTTAACATCAATAATCGTTTCGCCGCTCTTTTCAATGCGTCCTATCAAATCGTCGTCGTGCCAACGGGTAAATACAATCAATTCTTGACTATCATTGTGTAAACGGGTGCGTACAACGGTCGTGTACCATTTCCACGCCGCCGCCCGTACTATCGGGCTGTTACCCTCGGCGTAATCCTTATACACGTCGTCCAATATCGAAACGTCCACGGTTTTAGAGGTCAACGAACCGCCACGCCCCACAACACGCAACGACCCCTTACGCCCTACCATTTCGATAACATCACTATTGCGTAAATACGTGTTTGCCATCGTTACGACGTTGGAACCATTTAGATACGTGCCGGGGAACAATTCACGATACCGGGGCGTGTCGATTATTCGTTGAACGTCCCGGTTAAAATCCCGTGCGATTGTCGCCGCATACGAACCGATACATATTTTGCGGTCGGGGTTTAACCCCAACATAAATGCGGGTAATTTGCGGCTTGACCCCTCCGATTTGCCATGTTGCGGCGGCTGTTGTACAATCATTTTTCGTATTTTGCCGTGCGCAAACATATTCAACAACGTATAATAAACGACGTGGAACGGCTCTAATACTAAATCCGGTTGCATATACCGGGCAAAGTTGATAAGGCGTTTACGGGCGGCGGCTTTAACAAGCAAATCCGGTTGTTGCCGGATTGCGTCGTACATCTGCAATAATTGTTCGTTGTTCATTGCTTTGCTCCTTTCTCCAACAATGCCTTTTGATATTCGGCGGACTGCAATTTATCAGCCAAAGCAAACAACATATCGTCCGGGATTGCCTTAACATCGTACTTTGGTTTATCGTCGTCGGTCGTGGCGTTATATCCGGGTATCTCAATTTTAACGGGTGCATCAAACCCTAACATCTTTGCCCTGCGTTGCTGAATGTTCAAAAGCAAATCCAAAAACCGGGGGTTCCCGGCGGACGTTTCGGTTGCGGTTTCATTGTACCCGTAATATTCCGGGTCGCCGTCCTCGGCATCGGTTTTGATTGGTCGCCCTTTGTTGATTTTCTCTTTGGTGCGCATCTTTCCGGTTTTCGACGCCTCCCACGCCTCCCATGCTTGTTGCTCCATCTTATCCAATTTGCGCAATTCTTGTGTAACGTATTCGTCGATATTATCCAACCGTTCCCGTTTCCACTCAATAAGGCATTGTTGCAAATCGTAATAAACCATTTGAAAGGTTATTGTATAACCCATTCCACGCGCGGATAAATCCCGGTTCAATGCGTCCGCAATTTCCCGGTACGAATACCCACGCAAAAACAAATCGGAACAAAACCGAATGTCGTAAATTCGTTGTTCCTCGGAACGTTTATTATAGCCTAATGGCTTCTTTCTCTTTTTCATAGTCAAACCTCTTTTAATGTCAACAGGGGTCAAAATCTGCCTTTTACGCCTTTTCGTCCTTTGGCTTGGTTCCTTATCGGCTCCTTTGCCTTTTTTCTTTCGTTCCGGGCTTTTATCCTTTCCCCTGTTTACCTCCTTAAAACGTTGCTTACCCTTTTGCAAGTTATTTGCACGGAATTTCCATTTTAAGAGGCTTTATTGTCTTATCCAATCTTTCTATATCTCAGCGGTTATCTTTTAACCACGGGGCAAATTTACGGCTTTTTCGCCGCATTGCCAACCGTTTGTTCTCTCTCACATATAAACGGCAAAACCCCGGCGATTGTTTCCGGGGCTTATTGCCTATTGTCCTATACCATTTTCGTATTTCCCATTTGAGCAACGAAAATAATGTTGCGTTCCACGGGGGTTGCTGTATTCCGTTCCCCCTTTCATTTCCTTTATTGCCAAACATACCGGGCGGGCTTTCCATTTACCGGAAATTCCGGGTTAAAATATCGACACGTTCCGCATATCTTTTCGGGGCGTCGATTATCCGGGGCGCATTCGGTCGGCATATTGGGAATTTCCGACGAACATTTATTTTTCATTGCGTCGCCCTCCTTTCCGTTTATTCTTTGCCCGGCATTTGTTCCGGGGGTTCTTTTTCAAATCGACCCGTTGGATTTGTATTTCGGAACCGGGGAACATATCAGCAAAGAACGCCGCCTTTGCTTCCACTTCTTTTGGGATGTTGTGCGCCTCCGGTTTCTTGTACTCCCTTTTACGTTCCGGTTGGTTTTCCATTTGGACGGCGGGGCAAACGTCGATAAGCGGGCAACCCTTACAAGTGTTCACGGGCTTTGCTTTCTTTTCGCTTTCGCAAATCGCTTTATATTTCCGGTCGTAATCCGCCGTTCTAAATCCGTGGTAATAGTCCCGGTGTGCGCTTGCACGTGTAAACATTTCCATTGCTTCAACCGCAATGCGGGCTAAAATAAAATCCGGGGTATCATCAAACGCCTTTTCCATTGAATTACGGTTTACCACCTCGGCAATCTCATTAATAAATTGTTCTTTGTTAATCATCGCTCTTTAATTTTTAGGTTTATATTCTTGGCAACGACACGTTCCGCATGATTGTTCAGATTTGAACGCCTCGCAATATCCGTTACCGTTTACGTCCTCATTCGTGGAATTGGCACAATCGCCGCATCCTTTGTTTGTGGGTTCCTTTTGGGTATTTTCGACGGGATTGTTTTTAGGTTCAAATTCTCGTTTAAAATCCCGTTCCGGGCGGGCGGTAAATCGTCCGTTCAATTCCCGGATAATATACCAACTTTCCGGCACGTCAACGAATATGCCGTTGCCATCAGGAAAAGAAAACATTGCTTTGCCGTCCGGGGTGCGGGGCGTCGTAACCGTTCCGCCTCCGGTAAACCTCAACACATCGTCCACGTTGTCCCGGCGAAATTGGATTGCGTCAACCTCTAACAAGGTGCGACAATACCGGGTTCCCGCCGTGGCGTCCGGGTCGGTTAATCGGGTGCGCATTTCCTCCGGGTATTCCTCCGGGTCGTACTTCATATAAACCGATTGCCTACCATCGGCGTAAAAGAACTCAATAAAACGGTCGCCCAATCGTCCCCGGATTGCTTGTTTTAGTGCCTCAATCCTTTGCGCCTCCGGGGTATCGTTTCCCTCGCTACCATTTTGCGCCCAACTCAAACGTATTGAAGTATCAGACGCCGTAACCTCAATTTCTTGTTTTGTTATGTCCTCAATCATTGCGCACATATCGCAATCAAAGGGGCTTAATACTTGTTTGTTCATCGCTCTAAAAATTTATTTGTTATTACTATCCGGGGCGGCTTCAACCTTAACCCCGGCAATTGTTCCGTTATAATTAAATTCCAATGTTTCGACGCCCTTAAATCCCCCGACGATACGCAACAAACGCCAATAAATCGTTTTCCGGTCGCTCCTATGGAATTTATCGCATTGCCTACCAATTCCGGGACAATCTTCCCTTTTGATTTTGCAGCGAACGCAACGTTGCGTAAATATTGCGGGGTTGTTGTTGGCTAATCGTGCATCCGCCGCCGTCCATATCTCGGCAATCAATACCATACCCCGGTAAACGCAACGTTCGCCGGGGCTGTATTCTCTATTTGGGTCGAACGGTTCGGGTTGCTTTACTCTCATTCTTTGCCCGCTTCGTTTACATAGTCAAACAATGCGTCCAAATCTTCCTTTGCGCCTTTTACGCAAATTCGTACCCTATCGCCGCCCGCTAATGCGATTTCGACAATCTCACAATTATACCGGGGGGCGTTTATCTGTATCATTGCCGCCGTGGTATTCGTTACAAACTCGTTTCTTTCTTCCATGCTCTCGGATAGTAAATAAAATGTTTCCGTTGGTTCGTTCTCGCTTTGACACGCCCCCAACAAAAGCGTTGCCAAAGATAACAATAAAATCTTTGCTTTCATCGTTTTACCTTTCTTTTAATCCATATAAACCGTATGCCAATGCCGACAAACAATATTTTCGCCTCAATGTCAACGTAACGGTCGTAACCGTTGACCGCATCCACGGACACGCCGGGAATAATAAACCAACTCTTATATTTCCAATATTCCCGGACGTAAACAGATACGCCAACCCGTCCGATATGGAACCCAATTTGCGCCGTATGTACGTCGCCATTGTTGCGGATAATTCCAACTTGTTTTTTACTCATATTTCCAAATGTATTTTTTATAATGTTTTAAACGTCCCTTACAGCAACTAATAATATTCCCATGATTAAAACCGCATCTTTGCGCATCATGTATGCAATCCCATTTCTTTATAAAATTACCCTCTAAATCATATTGACAAACGGGTTTTGCATTGTGATTATCTTTTCCGGTTTTTTTAAACCATGTATTTACTTTCTTCATGGTTTCACGTTTATTATTAATTGCTTTTTGATAATTCAAATTTTGCTTTCTCGTACACCAACGTAAATTAGTTGCATCGTTATTGGCTCGGTTGCCGTCGATATGGTCTATTTCCGGCAAATTGTCCGGGTTCGGAATGAAAGCCGCCGCAACTAATCTATGAACGAAATATGTTTTGTTTTTACCATTATCTGATAGTATTACCCGCATATATCCGTTTTTACTAATAGATTGCTTTCGTATCGCACTTTTACCCGTTCCCCGATAATTTACAGACTTTATATTACCTTTGTCTGAAACTTCATAATTAGCGTTTATAAACTTCCAATTTTCCATCTTTTTTTTGCAAAGATAATATTAAACCATAATACAACAAACTAATGCGTTTCTTTTATTTTATTGTATGCCTCTTTATCCAATACCATAACTTTAGGATATTCGACAATACAACCTTTTGTATATACGAGATTATAGATACCCAATTGCCCCTTAATTGGAAACTCAACAACCCGGCGGGGGTTCCGCATCAGCCAACCGAACCCCTTTGTAATGGATTTACGTTTTTCGGGCGGTATGCGGGTATTCTCCCAATCTTCCGGGGTAAAATCGGCGACGGGCTTAACGTCGTACAATTCAACCAATCCCAAAGTAACGCCGCTTTCATATCCCGCAATTACGGGATTAGCAGACGAACAAACCATTAAATCGCCCCGGTACGGCGTGTTTTTGCTGCGTACCTCAATACATTTTTCTCCGTAAACAATTCCGTTGTCCTCATACGCCGCCGTTACCAACTGCGTTGCATACGGGTTTTTAACGGTTAATGCACGCCAACGGTCGTGCAATTTCGGCTTATAATCTTTGTTATTATACTGCATAATCATTTTTTATTATCGGGTTCGTCCTCGTTTTCGTCGTTTGGTTCCGGGTAATGGATAAATCCAATTTGCCGGACGCTTGGAATTGGTTCGTAAATGATAACGGCAACATCGCCGTCCGTCCTTACGCCAACTAATCGACAATCGGCGGGAACTTCAACCCTTATTTCATTTCTTTTCATTGAACAAATCCCAATTTGCCGGGACACAATAACCGGGCAATGTTTCCCGGTCAATCCCGGACGCTCTTACAAAACTATCTTTCCAATATATCCGGGGTGTTTTGTCCGGGTGCGCCTCCCAATAGTCGAACACGTCGTTGTAAAACATCAATGTTTCCCGTTTGGTATATCTGCAACCGCTTTGCAATCCTATCTTAAACAAGTCAACAAAGGGGTACGACAAAGCAATTACAGAAAACGCCCGGTCAAACATTCCCACGGGGATTGGTTCAACGCTTGCAAAGGTACGGAACCCGTGGCGTTTCGCCCGTGCCAATGCGTTTATACGCATCCGGTTTGGGCTTGCTTTTGGTTCCAATTCGTCGCACCCGGTCAACGTGGAACCAATGGCAATGCGGGATTTATCCCAACCCTCGGACGCCTCGGCAAAGTCGATTAAAATATTAATACCCTCGGCGCATTTACTCAATACCTTTACCGGGACGCCGTGGCGTTGACAAACGCCGATTGCTTGACGGGTCAACCTTTGCGTTTCCGGCAATAACGGGTCGGTCGTGAACGAAAAGAATAACCCCGTTTT
>ERZ779637.335-NODE-335-length-32934-cov-14.459929_pt1 | contig 32934 bp, 30 predicted proteins | sample MGYA00514196_ERZ779637 | MGnify/ENA primary metagenome ERZ779637 (study PRJEB29562, sample SAMEA4376700) | mouse gut metagenome | isolation source: Cecum | study: EMG produced TPA metagenomics assembly of the A DSS colitis mouse model was used to assess the...
AGCAAAGAGTGACTAGGGGATTCGAACCCCGTTTGACATCCCCAGTGGTTCACTAGAATTTAGCAAAGAGTGACTAGGGGATTCGAACCCCGTTTGACATCCCCAGTGGTTCACTATATTGTATCAGGACAGCCTTTGAAAAGTATTAGTCAGTAACTTTTCAAAGGCTTATATTATATTATGAAAGTCCCGGACGGCGGCTGTATGGATGGCGTGCTTGCACGCACAGCCATACAGACATCGGACGGGCAAGCCTGTATGAGCATGGAGGCCGACAGGCCGGAATGCGAATATTGGCGGCGGTCCCGGGAGAGCCAAAGGCTCGGAGGGATCGACTTTCACAGTATGGATGGCCATGAGACCTTCTCGACGGCAGGCTGAGCATGATGTAAGTTTACTATGGGAATTTGTAGTAGAGTGTGGTATATTATGTGTGCATAGATTGAAAAATCAAAGATTTTTCAATTATCTATTTGAGCAGTATCGCAAGCAGGCTTGCGATATGCAGGGGTATTAGTGTGAGAAGAACTTCTAGACTTGCAGCAAGGGCTGCTTCGCGAAGAAGTACTAGTACTCCGTACTGAAAACCCTTGTGCAAATATTTCGGTCTATTTTCCCGATTGCACAAGCCCAGAATACTCAACGTAGCCCGCTACGCCTCCGTTTCTGAACTTGTACACTCGAAAAAATATCCTCGAAAATTTGCACAGGAACTTCAAGTACGGAGTACTAGATTTGTATGTCCGGAATGGAGGGAAGAATGAATAGAATAAAAAGGCAATGCTTAATGTTATTTGATCATATTAGTGAGTGCATGGCACCTGTAATCCCCATTGTTCTGGCGGGTGGTATCCTCAAAATGGTAGTACTGCTTCTCACAGCGCTTTCTGTCATATCTGGCACCACGGAGAGTATCCTCTCCGCAATCGCCACGGCACCGTTCTATTTTATTCCGGTTCTTGTTGCCAGTTCAGCAGCGAAACATTTTAATACGGATCCTTTGATTGCCATTACTAGTGTGTGCGTGATGTTGCTGCCGGATTTTACTGCATTGATGGAGAGCGGTGAGAAGATAACATTCCTGACTATTCCGGTAGTGCCTGCAACCTATGCCTACAGTGTGATCCCTATTATCTTACTGATATATTGCATGTCCCACATAGTAAAGTGGTTAAAGAAATTGATCAAGGAGAGCTTGCAGCCTTATCTTCTTGCGGCGTGTTCAATCTTTATTACGTCTCTGTTGGGAATACTTGTAATCGAACCGACTGTCAGCCTGATCAGCCGTTTGTTGGCGGAGGCGCTTAATACGATGCAGGCGGAAGCGCCGATCCTGGCGTGGGGGATTTTTGCGGGACTAACGTTTCTGCTGGTGTCTACCGGAATGCACTGGATATTTATGACACTGGCGATCACTCAGATTGGATTGACTGGTGTAGACTATGGCATCATGGTGGGGATGTTCATTTCCAATATGTCGTTTGGAGGCTGTGATCTGGGAGTTTTTCTGAAGGCCAAGCAGAAAGAAAAGAAGACAATGGCGTTTAGCGCCATGATAACGGCATTAATTCCGGGGATTACGGAACCTTCTATTTTTGGGGTGTGCTTTAAGGAGAAAACACCAATGATCGGGAATATTGTCGGTTGTATTGCAGCAGGGATCGTGCAGGGAATTTTGACGATACACTGTTATATTTTTACCTTCCCCAGTATTCCGTCTATGCTGATGTTTTATAGTGCAGATGAGCCGGCGAATCTGATGAAGGCGGTCATAGTCGGAGTGGTCGCATTTGTGGCCAGCTTTGTCGTAACGGTGCTTGTATATCGGGATCATCGGGAGCTTGGAGAAAATAAGTGATTGCTATAAAAATATGCGATGTTTGTGCCGAAGCAGATATTGAGATTCTGCAAAATGGAATTATGGGGGTCAGTTATGAAAAAAATTATGTTTTTTGAGGGTGATATAGAGACACAGGGATATTTCTCCAGGCAGATCGCAGAAGCAATGCAGGAACTGGGTCATGAAGTCTTTCTTTATGATCTGAGCAGACCATGGAGCAGCACGGAACGGTTTTTTCGCTTTTTTGAAAAAGGAAATACAGTGCTGATCAATTTTAATTTTCATGGAATGAGCGGGGAAGAATTTTTCCTGGATGAAAACAACAGGATGATGTGGGATGCACTTGACATACCGAGTTACAATATAGTTGTGGATCATCCGATGTATTATCATCACTTTTTGGAGAAGGTTCCGGGTAACTATCATCATATTAGTATAGATCGGAATCATGAGAAATATATGAAGCGGTTTTTCCCGGATATCAAGAGGGGGCCGTTCCTGCCGCTGGCCGGCACGCAGCTGTATCCGAACAAGTCAAATGTGCCCATCGCATATAGGAAATATGACGTAATGATGGTGGGAAACTATTGCGTACCGCAGACATTTGAGCGGTTTATTACCAGGATCGATGATGAGTACACGGCATTTTACTATGGAATGATCGATGACCTGATGTCGAATCCCCATAAGACTGTGGAGGAAGTGGCTGAGCAGCATTTGCTTGAGGAATTGGGAGAAGTGCCGGAAGAAGAGCTGAAGAAAACGATGGCGGCGTTGACCTTTATTGACCTGTATGTGCGCTATAGCTTGCGGGGAAGAGCAGTGCAGGAATTGGTAGATGCGGGTATCAGGGTGCATGTTTTTGGAGACGGATGGGAGGCTTTGCCTTGCAGGCATATGGAGAATCTGTTCCCGATGAGTAATCTGGATTCTGCAGGCTGTTTAAAGAAGCTATGTCAGGCAAAGATATCGCTGAATGTGATGCCGTGGTTCAAGGATGGCGCACATGACCGGATATTTAATTCCATGTTGAATGGTGCCGTTTGTCTTACAGATAGCAGCATATATTTGGATGAGGTCTTGCATGACGGCGTTGATTGTGGTATTTATTCATTAAAGGAGTTAAGGCGCCTGCCGGAGATAGCAGGAAAATTGCTTGCGGAGCCGGAGCGTATGCAGCAGATCGCCGATGCGGGATTTCAAATGGCGAAAGCCGGCCATACGTGGGCACATAGGGCATGGCAACTGCATATATTGATGGAGGAGTCTTTGCCATAAAGAAATATGCGGTGTGAAAGTATACTAGGAGGAGAGGCATTGGGTATGGATATTCTTAAGAAGCACAGGCAGAGAAGAAGAGAGCGGATTCAAGAGCTTTATGAGAGACATAAGCGTATTCGGGCATTGTTAAAAGAGCATGGAGCAGATATCCTCAGCTCAGAGAATTTTAAAGGAACACGCAGGCATATCCAACACGGCAATATGACGGTACACAGTCATGTCATAAATGTGGCCCGCTACAGTCTTCTGATCAACAGAAAGCTGCGGATTGGATGTAATAAGCATGATCTGATCAGAGGTGCGCTTTTGCATGATTATTTCCTCTACGATTGGCATGATAAGGAGCATCTTTCGGAGAGGAAGCGGCTGCATGGGTTTTGGCATCCGGGAATCGCGCTGCGAAATGCGGAGAAAGAATATGAACTGAATGATGTACAAAGGGAAATCATCAGAAAACATATGTGGCCTTTATCGGTGGTGCCCCCTACGTGCAGGGAAGCGTGGGTAGTTACCACGGCGGATAAATACTGTTCGTTGATGGAGACGATCGGGTTGCACAAAGGGCATGGAGCACAGGCATCCTGAGGAGGCTATGACAGAAGTTAAGCGGGAATAAGATGCAGGAAAACAAAGACAGACAAGGACAGGATGCAGGATACAACGATTTGTATACAGAATTGACCAGATACTGTGCAGGCGATCACTATCCGTATCATATGCCGGGGCATAAGCGGAATGGGGAAGCAGGACCGATGGCACGGTATTACGAGATTGACATTACGGAGATTGATGGTTTCGATGACCTGCATCTTGCGCAAGGGATACTAAAGGAGGCGCAGGAGCGCGCAAACAGACTGTATGGCGGGAGTGAGACGGAAACCTTCTATCTGGTCAACGGGAGCACGTGCGGTATACTGGCTTCTATCATGACGGTTGCGGAGCGGGGGGAGGAAATCCTGGTCGCCCGCAACTGCCACAAGTCGGTCTATCATGCCGCAATCTTACAGGAACTGGAACTGCAGTACTATCATCCGGCTGTGATAGAAGAGTACGGCATATGCGGTGGTGTGAATGCGGAAGAGATTGCATATCTTCTGAGACAGCATACAGACTGCAAGGCGGTGGTGATCACTTCGCCTACTTACGAGGGCATCCTTTCCGATGTACGTGCGGTTGCAGACGTGGTACACGGGCAGAATAAGATTCTGATCGTGGATGCAGCTCATGGGGCGCATCTGGGGCTTGACGGCAAGCAGCCGCCTGGTGCCGTTTCTTGTGGGGCGGATCTGGTGATCCACAGCCTGCACAAAACATTGCCGGCCATGACGCAGACGGCGCTTTTGCATGTGCAGGGAACAAGAGTCGATCGTGACAGGCTGCACAAGTATCTTAGAATGCTGCAAACAAGCAGTCCGTCCTACGTACTGATGGCGAGTATGGATACTTGTATCCGTTATGTGGAGTCGCATGGTGCAGAGCGATGCATGTTTATGCGGCAGGAGTATGACATTTTTTGTAAAAAAATAGACAAATGCAAGCATATACGGATTGGCCGTATACCGCATGGAAAAACCAGGAAGGATGAAGAAAGTGCTTCGACTCTATCGGGCAGACCGGAGCGAAGCAGCTCTATAGAAAGAAAGTATCATATTGCCGCCTGGGATATCGGCAAAATTCTGCTCTATACCTGGGACGGCAGTCTGCATGGACGGCAGTTATACGACCTGCTTAGAGAGGAATATCATCTGCAGATGGAGATGGCGGCAGAGAAATATGCGTTGGCCATCATGACGATAATGGATACGCAGGAAGGCTGGCAGAGATTGGCTGATGCGCTACGGCAGATTGATGATAGGATAGAGACAGGGAACATTGCCATCCATGAAAGAACGCCAGATGAGGAAAGAGACGCAGAAACGGACAGTTTCGTAAGCATCACTGCCGGAATGGACAGGGAACGCGGGAAAACGGGCAGATCCGAAGGAGGCCCTACAGCCTATAACAAAGGCAGTATGACAGCGGCGCAGGCATATCTGGGAGAGCGGATGCAAGTGCCGCTTGCAGAATGTACAGGAAAAGTGGCGGCGGAGTTTATCAATCTATATCCTCCGGGTATTCCGCTTGTAGTGCCGGGAGAGATCATAGGTGATGATCTGCCTGAACTGATCCGAAAGTACCAAAGCATGGGATTGCAGGTTCAAGGTATCGCTCATAATAAAATGTAAATGTAATATTTGAAATTGCGGCGAAAATGTGGCATTATAAAAGAAGAGACAGTTATCGATAAAAGGTATTTTGAAATATGGGAAAAATCGTGTGCCTGATGGGCAAGAGCTCATCGGGAAAGGATACAATCTATAAAAAACTGCTGGCACAGCAGAAAGTGGCTCTGCAGCATATTGTTCCCTACACTACCAGGCCGATCAGAGCAGGGGAGAGAGACGGAATTGAGTATCATTTTACGGATGAGGACGGCTTTCAGGAGCTGCTTTGCAAAGGTGACGTGATCGAAGCGAGGGCGTATCATACGAGATTGGGATTATGGCGCTATTTTACAGTGAGAGATGACAGCATCGATCTGGAGAGACATTCCTATCTGATGATCATCACGCTGGAGGGGTATGGACAGATTCGGAAATTTTACGGTAAGGACAAGGTACTGCCGGTTTTGATCGAACTGGATGACGGGGTGAGACTTCAGCGGGCGTTGGATCGGGAGAAGGCACAGGATCAACCCAAATACGAGGAGATGTGCAGGCGCTTTCTGGCGGATGCGGAGGATTTTTCGGAGGAGAAGATCCGGGAAGCGGGAATCGAGAGAAGATTTCATAATGATGAACTGGACAATTGTCTGGAGGAAATCATGATCTGTCTGGAGGAGAACTTGTGATCGCGTTTGTTTTAGCATCGGCATAAGATAAGGAGGAGGTGACAGGCATGGATATTAAGGTAAGCGGTGTGCAGCAGGCGGCACCGGTGGAGCAGACAGTACAGGCACAGGAGACAGACGGCACATTCAAGTTCACGCTTGTCAGCAGGATAGAGGAGCAGGAACTGCAGAATGCTCTGGCGAATATGATGGAGGAGATCACCAGGCAGGGTGAAAAGCTCTCCAAACATCGGGATATCAAAGATATGAAACGGTATCGTGCGCTGATCAAGGATTTTTTGAACGAAGTAGTTAACCGTTCCCATGCTTTTTCCAGAGAGAACTTTCTGGACAGGAAAGGGCGGCACAGAGTGTACGGTATTATTCGGCTGATCGATGAAAATCTGGATCAGCTTGCGCAGGAGCTGGTAAAGGATGAGCAGGATAATCTGGCAATTCTTAGTAAGATTGGAGAGATAAGAGGACTGCTGCTGGACATTTTTACGTAAGGCCACTATGGCATGGAAGAGACAGAAGACGGGTGGGGTTGATAAATGGCTAGATTTACGGATATTGTTGGACAAGAACAGCTGAAGGAGCATTTACAGAATGCGATAGCGACAAATAAGGTTTCACACGCATATATCATCAACGGCGAAAGGAATGCCGGTAAGGAGTTTATTGCCCGGGTTTTTGCGATGACACTGCAATGTGAGAAGGGAGAGACAGAGCCCTGCGGGGAGTGTCATTCCTGTAAACAGGCTTTGGGGAATAATCAGCCGGATATTATATATATCAGTCATGAGAAGCCTAATACAATAGGTGTGGAGGACATCAGAGTACAGATCAATGGCGATATTGCCATCAAACCGTACAGCAGTCCGCGCAAGATTTATATTATCAACGAAGGGGAGAAAATGACACCGCAGGCACAGAATGCGCTGTTAAAGACTTTGGAAGAACCGCCGGAGTATGCGGTGATCCTGATCTTGACAACGAATGTAGAGGCGATGCTTCCTACTGTCCTGAGCCGCTGTGTTGTGTTGAACATGAAGCCGGTTTCGGACAGGCTGGTCAAGAAATATCTGATGGAGCAATTGGCAGTGCCGGATTATAAGGCAAATATCAGCGTGGCTTTTGCCAGAGGGAATATCGGCAAGGCTAAAATGCTTGCCAGTAGTGAAGAATTTGAGAAAGTCAAAGATGAAGCGATCACGCTGGTGAAGAACATCAATGATATGGAGATAAGTGAGATTGTCAAAGCGATCAAGAAGATTTCCGAGTATAAATTTGATGTTAATGATTATCTGGATATTCTGATGGCTTGGTACCGGGATGTACTGCTGTTCAAGGCGACGAAAGATGTGAACAGTCTGGTATTCAAAGAAGATATTCAGCAAATCATGAGAATGTCGGACAGAAGTACGTATGAGGGGATAGAGCAGATTGTAAATGCGTTGCAGAGTGCGAAGAAAAGGCTGGAAGCCAACGTTAATTTTGAGCTGACGATGGAACTGCTGTTCTTGGCGATCAAGGAAAATTAGAGCGGAGATATATAGGGAATATGGAGGTTGATAGATCATGATACGAGTGATAGGCGTGCGGTTTCGCACTGCAGGTAAAGTATATTATTTTGACCCGGGCAAGTTAAATATTAAAAAGAATGATCATGTGATCGTGGAGACGGCCCGCGGGATTGAGTATGGTACTGTCGTAGGGGATCCGAAAGAGGAACCGGAGGATAAGGTAGTCCAGCCGTTGAAGGCCGTTCTGCGGGTGGCGACACCGAAAGATGATGAGCAGGAGGCCGGTAATAAGCTCAAAGAGAAAGAGGCGTTTAAGATCTGCATGGAGAAGATCAGAAAGCATAATCTCCAGATGAAGCTGATCGATGCGGAGTATACGTTCGATAATAATAAGGTGCTGTTCTATTTTACAGCGGACGGGCGAATAGATTTCCGTGAGCTGGTGAAAGATCTGGCGTCTGTGTTCAAGACAAGGATTGAGTTGCGGCAGATCGGTGTCAGAGATGAGACGAAGATCCTGGGCGGTATCGGTATTTGCGGCAGGCCGCTGTGCTGCCATACGCATTTGTCGGAATTTGCACCGGTTTCCATTAAGATGGCGAAGGAACAGAATCTGTCTTTGAATCCCACGAAGATATCGGGTGTTTGCGGCAGATTGATGTGCTGCCTGAAAAATGAAGAAGAGACTTACGAGGAACTTAACAGGAGACTTCCGAATGTGGGGGACTTCGTGACTACGGATGACGGGCACAAGGGAGAAGTACACAGTGTGAATGTGCTTCGTCAGCTTGTGAAGGTTATTGTGAATGTGGACGATGAGAAGGAAATCCAGGAGTATCGGGTGGATCAGCTCCGCTTCAAGAGAAGACATGGCAAGAACCGTAAGATGGACGTCAATGAGGCAGAGCTAAAAGAACTGGAGAAGCTGGAGAAGCAGGATTCTTCGAAATCGAAGCTGGATGATAATTGATATTGACCGGCCTTTTTCTTTGACGTGTCGGAAATAGCAGGAAATGAGTATGGAATCGGAGAATAGAGTTTTTCTGAAAGAAAATGAAAGAATAGACGATCTGGAACGCAACGGGTATCATATCATTCAGGATACCCGTCGTTTCTGCTTTGGCATGGATGCAGTGCTGCTGTCCGGATTTGCCAGGGTGAAGGATGGCGCCAGGGTTTTGGATCTGGGGACGGGAACAGGTATCATTCCAATATTGCTTTCGGCCAAGACCGGAGCGGTGCATTTGACGGGGTTGGAGATTCAGGAAGACAGTGCGGATATGGCGTGGCGCAGTGTGCGTCTGAATGGCTTGGAAACAAAGATTTCTATAGTGACAGGGGACATTAAAGAGGCAGGGAGTCTGTTTGACGCTGCTTCTTTTGACGTTATCACGTGCAATCCGCCTTATATGACAGCGCAGCATGGGCTGACCAATCCGGAAGATGCGAAGGCCATCGCCAGACATGAGATTCTGTGTACACTGGAGGATGTGATCGCGCAGACGGCGAAGCTGTTAAAGCCGGGCGGGAATTTCTATATGGTGCACAGGCCGTTTCGGCTGGCGGAGATCATCGTGCTTTTAAGGACATATAAATTGGAGCCCAAGAGGATGCAGTTGGTGCACCCGTTTGTGGATAAGGAGCCAAATATGGTGCTGATCGAGGCGAACCGGGGCGGAAAGCCGAGGATGACGGTGGAGAAGCCACTGATCGTGTATCGGGAACCGGGCGTTTATATGGAAGAGATATATGAAATATATGGCTATTGAGGGAAGGAGACGGCAGCTCGGAGCTTATGCTGCGAGAATAAGATAGACAGAGGAGAAAACCCGGGTGGCCGGATTGAGAGCAGTCTTATGAAAAAGTGGAGTGGCAAGAAACATTTGTGTGATATTTTACTCGTGGCGCTGATAGTTTGTCTGTGCGGGGGATGCGGTAATGCACAGGAAGAAGTGATGTCGGATAGTGTAAGTGCGGGTGTGGGAGTAGCTGCAGAGGCCGGAGCAGAAACGAATGTGGGGCAGGAAACAGCCGCAGAGGATGGAACAGAGAAGAATGTAGGGCAGGAAACAACTGCAGAGGCTGGATCGGAGAAGAATGTGGGGCAGAAAGCAGCGACAGAGGATGGAATGCCGAAGGGTGCGGGAAGCGGGGGAGTGAATGCCGTCAGTGGTAATTTACTCTCGCAGGCCGGAGCGGAAACGCAAATGGCGGAGGAGCAAGTAACCGCACCGGGAGAAAGAGAGATGCCGCGCAGGGAGTCGGTCAAGGTTAAGGGTATCTATGTCAGCGGACCGGTGGCGGGAATCGCCAGGATGGATGATTTGATCGAGTTGGTGGATCAGACGGAGTTGAATGCCATGGTCATCGACATTAAGAATGATGAGGGCAAGGTTACTTACAAGATGCAGTCGGAGCAGGTACTGGCGATTGAGGCTGCAGTGGGGTATATACCCGATATAGAGGCGCTGGTGAAGAAGTGTAAAGAGAAGGACATCTATTTGATTGCCAGAATCGTGGCATTTCGGGATCCATATTTGGCGGAGAAAATGCCGGAGTGGGCTGTGCATACAAAGAACGGCGAGATTTTCCGGGATAAGAGCGGGTTGGCGTGGGTGAATCCCTATGAAAGAGGCGTATGGGATTATTTGGTGGAGATTGCTTCGGAGGCGGCTGCGGTCGGATTTGATGAGATACAATTTGACTATATCCGATTTTCTACGGATGTTAAGACGGAGGAAGTGGATTACGGCCCGGAGAATGAGCGTATTGACAAGATTGGGATCATTACCGAATTTACGGAATATATGTATGAGAAATTAAGACGGCTGGGGGTATATGTGGCTGCGGATGTGTTCGGAACGGTGATCGAGAATGAGACGGATCAGCAGATAGTCGGTCAGGATTATGTGAAGATGGCAGAACATTTGGATTATATCTGTCCGATGGTCTATCCCTCTCATTACCGAAACGGGTCCTATGGGATCGCGGTGCCGGATGCGGATCCGTATAAGACGATCAACGAAGCCTGTTCTGCTTCCGTGCAAGAGTTGGTGACGCTGCCGGAGGAAAATCGAGCGAGGGTGAGAACTTGGCTGCAAAGCTTTACAGCCAGTTGGGTGCCGGGGCATATCAGTTATGGGCCGCAGCAGATCCGCGCACAGATCAAGGGAGCTTACGACGCGGGATATGACGAATGGATTCTGTGGAATGCGGCGGTGAAATACCAGAGGGATTCTCTTTTGACGGAGGAGGAAGCCGAGGCGGAACGACTGCAGTGGGATGCAGAGAAGAACGAAGCTGAACAGAGAGCCAGGCAGGAAGAGGCAGAGCGGCAGGTGGCGGAGAAGGAGCAGGCTGGTGAGGCAGAAGCGACAGGACAGTCAGAAGCAGCGGAAGAGAAGGAGACGAAGGAGCAGGCTGGTGAGGCGGAAGCGACAGGACAGTCAGAAGCAGCGGAAGAGAAGGAGATAAAGGAGCAGCCGCCGGAAGAATGAGAAGCTTGTAGAGCGGTTTTGGAGGAAAAGCTATGGCAGGAATGTTATATTTATGTGCGACGCCGATTGGGAATCTTGGGGACATGACGCCGCGGGTGGTGGAGACGCTGCGGGAAGTGGATCTGATCGCGGCGGAGGATACTCGCAACAGCATTAAGCTGCTCAATCATTTTGCAATAAAGACTTCTATGACCAGCTACCATGAATATAATAAAGTAGAAAAGGCAGACTATCTTGTGGCGCAGATGCAGCAGGGGAAGAATGTGGCGCTTGTGACGGATGCGGGGACGCCGGGCATCTCGGATCCGGGAGAGGTGCTGGTAGCAAAATGCCACGAAGCAGGGATTACGGTGACCTCTCTGCCGGGGGCAGCGGCCTGTATTACAGCGCTGACGCTGTCGGGGCTTAGTACGCGCAGATTCTGTTTCGAGGCTTTTCTTCCTGCAGACAAGAAGGAGAAGGCGGCGATCCTGGAGGAATTGAAGGAGGAGTCCAGGACGATCATACTTTATGAGGCGCCTCACCGCCTGAACAGGACGCTGGAGGAGCTGGTGAAGACTCTGGGAGACCGGCGGCTGACGCTTTGCAGAGAATTGACGAAGAAATTCGAGACGGTACTGCCGACTACGATCAAGGAGGCCATTTCTCTGTATGAGAGAGAGGAGCCCCGAGGTGAGTATGTGCTGGTGATCGAGGGGAAGAGCCTATCGCAGAAGCGTGAGGAAGAGCGGGAATCATGGCTTGACATGAGCATAGAAGAACATATGACGTACTATACAAAGACAGGTATGGATGAAAAAAGTGCCATGAAGCAGGTCGCAAAGGATCGCGGAGTGCCAAAAAGAGAGATTTATCAACATTTATTATCAAAGTGAATTGACAAAATGTAGAAAACCCGTAAAATTAAGGTTGACAAACATAGTAACAGAGAATATACTTTGAATGTCAAACTATTTTATCAACGGCGAAAAGGAGAGCAGAGAAATGTTAGAGAGAGTTATCGAGATTATTAAGGAGCAGTTAAACTATGAGGGGTCTGATATCACAGAAGAAACTTCCTTCAAAGATGATTTGGGTGCTGACTCTTTAGATTTATTTGAGCTTGTTATGGCTTTTGAAGAAGAGTATGGCGTTGAGATTCCTTCCGAGGATTTAGAGCAGATCACGACAGTAGGCGCTGTCATTGAATATATGAAGAGCAAAGGCGTAGAGGCATAGGCGAAAGCATGAAGACAAAGATTACAGAACTTCTGGAAATCGAATATCCGATTATTCAGGGCGGTATGGCGTGGGTTGCCGAATATCATCTTGCGGCGGCTGTCTCGGAGGCAGGCGGACTCGGAATAATCGGAGCGGGCGGCGCTCCGGCGTCTTTTGTCAGGGAGCAGATCCAGAAGACGAAAGAACTGACGAAGAAGCCTTTCGGCGTGAATGTCATGCTGATGAATCCGGAAGCGGATGAGATTGCCAAGGTCATTGTGGAAGAGGGTGTTCCGGTAGTTACTACCGGGGCAGGTAATCCGGGGAAATATCTGGCTTCATGGAAGGAAGCCGGTATCAAAGTGATTCCGGTGGTTGCCAGCGTGGCGCTGGCCAGAATGATGGAGCGTGCCGGTGTGGATGCGGTGATCGCAGAGGGCACGGAGTCCGGCGGGCATATCGGTGCGGCTACGACGATGACGCTTGTCCCGCAGGTGGTGGACGCAGTGAAGATTCCGGTGATCGCAGCAGGCGGCATTGCGGACGGCAGAGGATTTGCGGCAGCGATGATGCTGGGCGCGGAAGCGGTGCAAATGGGAACAAGGTTTGTAGTAGCCAAGGAGTCCACCGTACATGAGAATTATAAGAAGAAGATTCTGGCGGCTAAGGATATCGATTCGGAAGTGACGGGTATAAGCCACGGGCATCCGGTTCGGCAGTTGCGCAATAATATGACCAGAGAGTACCTGAAATTGGAGAAGGCCGGAGCGCCTTTTGAGGAATTAGAGCACCTGACACTGGGAGCGCTGCGCAAAGCGGTGGTTGAGGGTGATACTGTCAATGGTACGCTGATGGCCGGACAGATTGCGGGCATGATCAAGGAAGAGATGACCTGCGCAGAGATGATTCAGGAGATTATGAAGCAGGCAGAAAGCTTATTAAAATAAGAGTGTGAGCAAATTTGAGAGGGTTTGCCCATGGGCGGACCCTCAAATGCGCCTTGCTCACTTTTTTACTTTATAGGAAATTGCGACAGTGTAAACCATTCAAGGAGAATGCGGAGCATTCTCTGAATCGTCGCTGCCGGGCGACGATTTTTTAGAGGCAAATACTTTGAAATTCAAAGTATCCAGCGGGTAAGGTGATAAAAGTTGTGCAGCCAACATGTACAGAAAGAGGGAGAATATGGGAAAAACAGCATTTATGTTTCCGGGGCAGGGTGCCCAGTATGTGGGGATGGGAAAGGATTTCTACGAGCAGATTCCGGTGAGCAGAGAGATGTTCGAGTTGGCAGGCAAAGCCAGCGGTTTGGACGTGGCGGCTCTTTGCTTTGAAGAAAATGAGCAGATCAATATTACGGAATATACACAGATTGCTATGCTGGCCACAGAAGTGGCAATGTTAAGAGCAATAGAGGAAAAGGGTTTAAAGCCGGATGTGACTGCCGGCTTAAGTCTGGGAGAATACGGTGCGCTGGCAGCAAGCGGCGTGATGAGTGCAGAAGATGTATTCAGGGTAGTGCGTAAGCGCGGCATTTATATGCAGGAGGCAGTGCCGAACGGCGGCGCCATGGTGGCAGTGCTAGGCTTAGACACGGCGGCGATCGAGAAGATCTGCGAGGAGACGGAAGGCTGTGTGTCGATCGCGAATTACAATTGTCCGGGGCAGATCGTTATCACCGGTGAAGAAGCGGCGGCACAGGCAGCGGTAGAGAAACTGACGGCAGCAGGTGCCAAGAGATGCGTGCCTTTGAAAGTTAGCGGGCCTTTTCATTCGCCAATGCTGGCAGGTGCCGGGGAGAAGCTGGCGAAGGAGTTGGAGCATGTTACGATCGAGGAGATCAAGATCCCTTATATTGCCAATGTGACCGCAGATTATGTGACGGATCGGGCGGAAGTGAAGTCGCTTTTAGAGAAGCAGGTGTCTTCTTCCGTGAAATGGCAGCAGACGATAGAGCGGATGATCGCGGACGGCGTAGATACTTTCGTAGAGATCGGGCCGGGTAAGACGCTGTCCGGATTTATGCGTAAGATCAGCAGGGACGTGAAGGTCATAAATGTGGAAAAGGTGGAAGACCTGGAGAAGCTGAATGATCTGATGGCATAGGGATTTCGGTGAAAACGGATTGGAGGCATTTATGTTAGAAGGAAAAGTGGCACTCGTGACGGGTGCGGGCAGAGGAATCGGAGAAGAGATCGCACTGACGCTGGCGGAGTACGGCGCGGATGTGATCGTAAATTATAACGGTTCAAAGGAAAAGGCGGAGAAAGTAGCCGCGAAGATTGAGCAGATGGGCAGAAAGGCCGTGGCGGTGCAGTGCAGTGTGGCGGATTTTGAGGCTTGTGGCAAGATGATCACGGATATGATGGCAGAGTTCGGGCATATTGATATTCTCGTGAATAATGCGGGAATCACAAAGGATAATCTGGTGATCAAGATGACGGAGCAGGATTTTGACGCGGTCATAGACACGAACCTGAAAGGGACTTTTAACACCATCAAGCATATGTATCGGCCGATGATCAAACAGAAGGCGGGCCGCATCATCAACCTGTCTTCGGTGACGGGCGTGCTGGGCAATGCCGGACAGGCTAATTATGCGGCGTCCAAGGCCGGCGTGATCGGTCTGACGAAATCCATGGCAAGGGAGCTGGCCAGTCGGAACATCACGGTCAATGCGGTGGCGCCGGGTTTTATCGATACGGACATGACCCAGGCGATGACGGATGCGGCGAAAGAAGCGACGGTGGCACAGATTCCGCTGAAACGAGTGGGAACACCGAGAGATATTGCGGAGACGGTGGCTTTTCTGGCAAGCGATAAGGCGGCATACATTACGGGTCAGGTCATCTCGGTGGATGGCGGGATGGCAATGTAGGTGCCTGCCGTTGTAATTGTGGTCAGGAGATCCCATTGTATAAGTGATAGTTATTGAGAAAGCAGACACTGCTTAGAAACGAAATTAATGTAACAGTTCAGCCCAGGTCTTTGCATTTACTGCAAAGGCCGTGAGAACGCATAAAGGTTGAGAATACAAATTAATCATAAGAAGGAAAATGGAGGCAGGTATGAGCAGACGAGTAGTAGTGACGGGGATGGGCGCGATCACACCGATCGGGCTAAGTGTGGATGAATTTTGGGCCGGCGTGAAAGAAGGAAAGATTGGGTTTGACAAGATCACGAGATTTGACACCGCAGACTTTAAGTGTAAACTGGCGGCGGAAGTCAAGGGCTTTGAGGGAAAGAATTATATGGATTTCAAGGCGGCTAAGAGGATGGAACTTTTCTCCCAGTATGCAGTGGCGGCAGCGAAGGAAGCTTTGGAGGATGCGGGACTGGATATGGCGAAGGAGGACCCATATCGCGTAGGCGTAGCTGTCGGTTCCGGCACAGGATCGCTGCAGGCGATGGAGCGTTCCCATACCAGACTGGTGGAGAAAGGACCGGGCAGGATCGAGCCTCTGTTCGTACCGCTGACAATCTCTAATATGGCGGCGGGCAACGTGTCGATTCAGTTTGGATTAAAAGGCAAAAGTATTAATGTGGTGACGGCCTGTGCTACGGGTACGAACTCCATCGGCGAGGCGTTTCGTGCGATTCAGTACGGTGATGCAGAGGTTATGGTCGCAGGCGGCACGGAAGGCAGTATCTGTCCGATCGGTGTGGGCGGTTTCTCGGCGTTGACAGCGCTGTCTACCAGCGAGGATCCGGAGCGGTGCTCAATCCCTTTTGACAAGGAAAGAGGCGGCTTCGTGATGGGAGAAGGTGCGGCAGTGGTAGTCTTGGAGGAATTGGAGCACGCCAAGGCGAGGGGAGCGAAGATCTACGCGGAAGTTGCCGGTTATGGCTGCTCTTCCGATGCTTATCATATCACTTCGCCGGCAGAGGACGGCGCCGGGGCAGCGAAAGCTATGGAATATGCGATGGCTGATGCAGGTATTGCGAAGGAAGACGTTACTTATATCAATGCCCACGGAACAGGCACGCACCACAATGACCTTTTCGAGACGAGAGCGATCAAGTTATTGTTCGGTGAACATGCCAAGGATATCAAGATCAATTCTACGAAATCCATGGTGGGACATCTGCTTGGCGCCGCAGGCGCGATCGAGTTTGTGACCTGCGTGAAGGAGATCGAGGAAGGCTATATCCACAGAACGGTAGGCTATCAGGTGCCGGACGAGGAGCTGGATCTGAACTACTGTAAGGAGGCATATACGGAGGACGTGGAGTATGCACTGTCCAATTCGCTGGGGTTTGGCGGACACAATGCCAGCCTTCTGGTGAAGAAGTATCACGGTTAGTGTGAGAAAAACATTAACCAACTCTAAGGCAGCAAAGAACGCAGCCTAAGAGTTGGTTAATGTTTAAGAGAATGCCTGAAATACGGCATTCTCCCAGACAAGCTTGCTTGTCTTTGGATTTTGAGATTCCGCAGAGCGGAATCATGGAGGTTAGTGTGAGAGCAAGCTATGCACGTGCATGAAGGAGGAGATAACATGTCACTTATGACAGCGAAAGAGATCATGGAGATTATTCCGCACAGACAGCCTTTTATGCTGATCGATACGATCGAGGAATTGGAAGAGGGCAAAAGGGTCGTGGCGAAGAAGTGTGTTTCTTATAATGAGCCTTTTTTTGCAGGGCATTTTCCGCAGGAACCGGTAATGCCGGGTGTGCTGATCGTGGAAGCGCTGGCCCAGACAGGGGCGGTAGCCATCTTAAGTCAGCCGGAATTTAAGGGGAAAACGGCCTATTTCGCAGCGATCAATAACGCGAAATTTAAGGGAAAAGTGGTGCCGGGCGATGTGCTGATCCTGGAGACGGAGATCATTAAGATAAAAGGGCCGATCGGAGTGGGTGCGGCGAAAGCGTATGTGGATGGCAAGCTGGTTACTCAGGCGGAGCTGACCTTTGCGATCGGAGAGGCGTAGTTGTATAGAGCACTGCGTGCAGTGTATATGAACGGATTATAATCCGAGAAAGTAAAAGGGCAAAACGGATGGGAATTGTAAAATCTCTTGTAATAGGAAATCTGGTAGCAAAAGTGCCTTTGATACAGGGCGGCATGGGAGTGGGCGTGAGCCTGTCATCTCTGGCCGGGGCTGTGGCGGCGGAGGGCGGTATCGGTGTGATCTCGACGGCGCAGATCGGATACAGGGAGTCGGATTTCGATACGGATCCCATCGGCGCTAACCTGCGGGCCATAGGGAAGGAGATCCAGAAAGCCAGACTGATCGCGAAAGACGGTATTCTGGGCGTCAATATCATGGTGGCTACGAGGAAATACGAGGCGTATGTGAAGGCGGCTGTGGAGGCAGGCATCGATCTGATCATTTCCGGTGCCGGACTGCCCATGGAGCTGCCGAAGCTGGTGGGGAATGCCAAGACGAAACTGGCGCCTATCGTATCCAGTGTAAAGTCTGCGCAGGTGATCATGCGGTACTGGTGGAAAAAGTATGCAAGGCTGCCGGATGCAGTCATTATTGAGGGACCGTTGGCAGGCGGACATCTTGGTTTTCAGAGAGAACAGCTTGACGATATAGAGGCGCTTCATTATGACGAGGAAGTAAGGCAGATTATTCGGAAGGTTGGTGAGACGGCAGCGGAGCATGACACGGAGATTCCGGTGATCATGGCAGGCGGCATCTACACCCGGGCGGATATGGAGCATTATCTGGAAATGGGTGCGGACGGCGTACAGGTGGCGACGCGGTTCGTGACTACCTATGAATGTGATGCGTCGGATGCCTATAAGCAGAGTTACATCGATGCGAAGAAAGAGGATATTGTGATTGTGCAGAGCCCGGTGGGAATGCCCGGACGAGCGATACTGAACCCTTTTATGAAGAAGGCGAAGGAAGGGCGGATCCCGCATGAGAAATGCCATCTGTGCATCAGTACTTGCAAGCCGGATGAGACGCCTTACTGCATCACGGATGCGCTGGTCAATGCGGTAAAAGGTAAGATAGAAGACGGACTTTTGTTCTGTGGGGCCAATGCTTACCGAGCTACGAAATTGGAGCATGTGAAGGATATTATGGACGAATTTCGAGGTTGAGCATTTATCTATGGGTGAATTTTTTGCATGCCGGAGACAAAGGCGGAGGCTTTGGCAGAGCTGATAGGGCAATGTATAATATCGATAACGATAACTGTGAGGGAGAAGATGAGAGCAAGAATTATAGGAACAGGCAGCTGTCTGCCGGAGACTGTCGTGACAAACGATGATCTGGCTAAGATCATGGATACTTCTGACGAGTGGATCAGCAGCCGCACGGGCATTCGGGAACGTCATCTGGTGAAGGACGAGACGACTGCTGGTATGTCTGCCAAAGCAGCAAAGCGGGCTATGGAGGATGCAGGCGTGTCGGCGGCGGAGATCGATCTGATCATCGTGGGAACTCTGTCGGCAGACAATGTGACACCATCCTGTGCCTGTGAAGTACAGGCTCAGATCGGAGCGGTAAACGCGGTGGCCTTTGACATCAATGCGGCCTGTGCCGGATTTATGTTTGCGCTGAATGTTGCGAACGCTTATTTGCAAATGGGGACTTACAAGACAGCGTTGATCCTGGGGGCGGAGACGCTGTCCAAGATCATGGATTGGAATGACAGAAGCACCTGTGTCCTGTTCGGAGATGGCGCCGGGGCGGCAGTCGTGCGCGCGGAAGAGGGAACGGCGGGATTACTTGCCTTTGACCAGGGATCCGACGGGGTAAAAGGCGGCGTGCTGGCCTGCAGAGGACGTTCCAATAACAATCCACTGGTGGAGACATCGAAAGAGCTTTCCTATGTACAGATGGACGGGCAGGAGGTGTATAAGTTCGCCGTGACAGCGGTCCCTCATTCTCTGCAAAAGACTATCCGGGCAGCCGGGCTTATGGTGGAGGAAATTGACTTTTTTGCACTGCATCAGGCAAATATACGAATCCTGCAATCAGTGGCAAAGCGGCTTAAAGTGGCGGAGGATAAGTTTCCTATCAGCCTGGATCACTGTGGGAATATATCGGCGGCCAGCGTGCCGATCCTGCTGGATGAGATGAACCGGAAAGGATTGTTAAAACCGGGCATGAAAATTGCGCTGTCCGGGTTTGGCGGCGGACTGACGTGGGCCTCGGCTGTGATCGAGTGGTAGGCTATGGAGTGCCGCGAGTCAGCGGTTCTTAGTAATGGAAAGACATTTTGTGGCATCAGATCACGATAGGGATAGAAGAGAGTGCAAGAGGAAGGTAGATGAAGATTTATCCACCTTCCTCCTTTTGTTGTCTGATGCTATACTTATTATGATTAGAGTGTCAAAAAGGTGCGTTTGACACACTAATCTTATCAGGAAAATCAAATACTCAAATAGCATAGATGGCTGTGCAGGAATGGGGGACTAATATGAAAATCGGAGTGGATTATTATCCGGAACATTGGGACAGGAGTTTGTGGGAACAAGACGCGGATCTGATGAAGAAGAGCGGCGTCAAGCTGGTGCGGATGGCAGAGTTTGCCTGGAGTAAGATGGAACCCCAGGAAGGTGTCTATGACTTTGCATGGCTGGATGAAGCTGTGACGCTATTTGCCGAGAGGGGCATCGAGGTTATTTTGTGCACGCCTACGAGCTGTCCGCCATTATGGTCGTATGAAAAATACCCGGAGATGCTGTTGACAGGCAGGGATGGAAGGAAGCAGGAACCTGCGATCAGGGGGCATAGATGCTACAATGCACCGAAATATCGCGAACTGGTAGAAACATTTGTCCGTAAAATGGCAGAACATTACCAGAATGCGGTCAATATTGCAGCGTGGCAGATCGATAATGAGGTGGAGGCGGGATTTTGCTGCTGTGATGTCTGCGCGGAAGGATTCCGGGAATGGTTGAGAAACAAGTACGGCACTTTGGAAGCAGTCAATCAGGCGTACCACAATGAGGTATGGAGCGGCAGCTATTCCGCCTGGTCACAGATACATCCTCCGTTGGGGAACTTTCCGATCACGCAGTATAATCCGGCGTATTTGCTTGATTATCAGCGGTTCATGTCGGCGAGCACAGTGGACTACGTGGAGTTTCAGACAGAACTTCTCAGGGAATATTTTCCGGATACACCGATTACCACCAATACATGGTTTTGCGAGAGCATGCCTGATTTCTATAAACTGTTTGCCAAATTGGACTTTTGCTCTTATGATAATTATCCGGTTACGAGACTGCCGGAAGAGGGTTACTATTCGCATGCCTTTCATCTGGATTTTATCCGTGGCGTGAAACAGAGAAATTTCTGGGTCATGGAACAGCTGAGCGGTACGCCGGGATGCTGGATGCCCATGGCGCCTACGGTCAGACCGGGAATGATCAAAGGCTATGGGCTGCAGGCATTTGCGCATGGAGCGGACGCTGTGATCCATTTTCGTTTTCGCAGTGCGACAGGCGGGGCAGAGATGTTCTGGCATGGTCTGATCGATCACAGCAATGTACCAGGCAGGCGATACGGGGAATTTGAGGAATTATGCCGGACAGTGGACGCATGGAAGGACATGGAGGGAACTGCCGTAAGGTCCAGAGTAGCGCTGTTATGCGGTTTTGAGAGTGAATACGCATTTCGGCTGCAGTTGCAGACGGCAGGCTTCTATTATATGGAACAGCTGCAGGCATTTCATGACGCCTTTTCCCACTATGGTGTGAATGTGGACATCATCAGCCAGGAAGCTGACTTGGAAGGATATGATATTGTCGTCGCGCCTGCAATGTATGTCCGGTCCCAGAAAGCTGTGCGGCAGCTGCATGACTTCGCCTCCCGCGGCGGCATTGTGCTTTTGACGACCCGCAGCGGTGTGAAAGATGAACATAACAACTGCATCATGCGGCCGCTGCCAACTGACTATGCAGATATGACCGGATGTGTAGTGGAAGAATATGATGCGACAGGGACAGATAAGATAATGATCACAATGGACGGGGAAGACTATATGGGTACGCACTGGTGCGATGTGATCCGTACGGAGGGTGCGGAGGTTCTTGCTGTTTATAAAGAGAATTTCTATGCGGGCAGACCTGCGATCACACAGAACGCTTATGGGAAAGGAAGCGTATATTATGTTGGAACCGTGGGACTTCCTGCGCTTTGTCGCAGGCTGGCCGAAAGAACACTGCAACAGGCAGGAATCTCTTACATCACAAGTCTGCCGGAGCGTGTGGAAGTGACAACACGGGATAAAGAAGGCCGGCAGTTTATTTTTGTCTTTAACAACGACGGAACTGCGAAAAACTTTCTGTTTGAAGGGGAACAAATAGAACTGGATCCGTTCGAGATGAAGCGCTTAGAGAAGGCGCTATAGATATTCTTTGTTTCACAGAGGGAGGGTGGATGAAAATTTATCCACCTTCCTCGTCTTATCATTCGATGATATAATTCTACGAAAATGAACATGTCAGTACACTAAATATTCCGCCGATTGTAGATCAGATCGTACAGATTTAAGGAAGAGATCATCGCAGTGACTTCTTCTACGGATTTCTTGCCAAATTTCTTTAAGATATGGTTGATCTGTGTCTTCACGGTGGACATTTCCACATGGCGCAGAGCGCAGATCTCGCGTCGGCTTTTGCCGTCAAGCAGAAGACGCAGAAGTTGCAGTTCCGTGGTGGTCAGGGAGGATACGATGTCTACGGCAAACAGGAAGCTTGTCTCGTAGGTCTTTACCCGTTTGAATTCACCGAGGATCTTGGAGGCCAGCTCCGGGCGCAGTGGACTCTGGTTAAAATAGGCGTTGCGTATACTCTCCAAAATCTCCTGGGGAGGTGCATTTTTAATCAGGTAATCGGTCACACCGAGACGAAACGCCGTAAAAATCAAATCATCCTCCTCATAGACCGTTAGAATGATGATCTTAGGATCCTGCTTTGTGCCGAGGATGCTCTCCACGGCCCGCAGGCCGGCATCTGGTGTTTCCATCTCGATATCCATGAGGATCACATCCGGCTGTGTCTGCAGAGCAAGGGCGACGGCATCTTTACCGGTGTCGGTGTCGGCCACGACCCCCATATCGGTAGCGGCATTGATGATCTTCTTATATAATCTGCGGAGAGGTTCCGTATCTTCCGCAATCAGGACTTTGATCAGTGAATCAGACATTTTCGTTTCCTTTCCGGCGCTGTTTTGGCGTAGTCTCTCAGATCGGGAAGAAGAATCTGGAAAGTGGTGCCCTTTCCTTCTTTGCTTTCCACACTGATACGCCCTTTGTGCGCCTGTATGATCTGATGGGTAACCGTCAATCCGATCCCCCAGTGCTCAGCGATGGGGTGGGAGGTGAAAAACGGTTCAAAGATATGGGACAGGTTCTGCGGCCGTATGCCAAGACCGGTATCCGAGATCGAGAGAGCAATCCACGGCTCCAGGGAACGCAGCGTAAAGATCAGATTCTTCCGTTCGGGAGGAAGATCGGACATGGCATCCACGGCATTTGTTACCAGGTTATGGATGGCCTGCTCGAAGTAATCAGCATCCAGGAAGGCCGGCGGTACATTGTCCACAACATTTACGGATACATGGAAATCTGTCAGTTCCGCAGACATACGGGAGACAATGCGGTGGAGCAGGGCTTCTAAGTCGGCATTCTCCAAGGTCAGCGTGGAGGCTTTCGTGCTGCGGTGAATGACGTCCAGCCGTTGATAAAGGTTTTGACAGCGTTCATTGATATGGGTCAAGTCCCCGCGGTTCTCTTCCGGAACGTCCAGAAGTCTGATTTCCGCCTGAATGGCCAACAGTTCATTTTTCATATAGTGGCAGAAAGACTTTGACGTAGTGTTGGCAGCATCGATACGGCTGGAGATGGAGAAGTTCTCGGCGCTGACCTTGCGTGAAAAGCGAAAGAGCATGACAATGCTAAGGCAGATCGTCAGCGTGGCGCACAGTAGATACCATGGGAAAATGATATACAGCATGTTGTTGTCATACAGAGGCAGGGAGATATAGGTAGTATAGCCGGAAAATCGTGAAAACCGGATGGGATGCATCGGAAGCATGCCAAACAGGATCAAATAGGCGATCATGATCAGGGTATAGCCGGCGGTCTCTCCGTAGGCAAAATATTTAAAGTAAGGAAAAGAATAAATCTGGTTTCTGGGGCGGAACAGGTTTAAGATGCTTGCGATCACCGCCGCATTATTCACAAGGGCAGTCAAAAGATGGATTCCCTGAAGGAACATTTCGTAAGTCCCGGCGCTCATCAGATCTGGATAAAAGAACAGATACAGGAGCTTTTCTGTCAGAGGGTCATACAGGATCCATTCCAGCAGCAGGAAGATACCCAGGCTCCGCAGGAGCTTTTCCGATCTGCTTTTGGCGGAGCGGCTTGTGTAGACAACGGAGAAGCGGCAGCCCATGTAGATAGCAGACAGTGAGAACAGATTTAAGGCGCGCAGGATCAGATTTCTGGAAAGAGGAACAAACATCAGATCTTTCCAGAGACTCTCAGATAACAGGAAGTAATTACGGGTAATATTGTAGTAACGGACATCCTTGGAAAGATACAGCAGCATAAAAAGAACGGCTGCAAAATACAGCAGGCCGGTTCCCAACAGATAACGAATGGAAGCTCTTCGGTCTTTCTGGATAGAAAGAAAGACGATGAGCAGAATAAAAGCGGAAAGCAGGTATAGCATGGGGAGAATTCCTTTGTAGCAGACGATGGCATGTTTAAAATGTCAGTTCTAAATAAGTAACAAAAACGAGGACTGCGCAATCGCTGCGGTGTCCGTTGACAGTATACCATAGGAAAACAGAAAGGTCAAAAAGAGATGAAACTAAGCACTTCAGGAAAAAGGCATGTGAGGATTTGGGCAACGCTTCTACTGTTGGCGGCGCTGCTTCTATGGAAATTTTCCCCATGGAGTGTCGGAACTTCCGATCATGGAGAATCACTCTCAGAGGGTGATATTCCGCTTACACAAGCTACGCTGCAGTACTACATCTGGAAGGACGAGGAAGTATATGTGCGGGAAGTGGTCGATGCCTGGAATGCATTGCAGGGGCGAGAGGCCGTCGTGCTGCATGTGCTCTCAAACAGCGACCATGAAACGTGGCTGAAAGCCTATGACGGAAGTATGCAGGTGGATCTGATCGGCCTGCGGGGCAATTCCAACGTACTGGAGTTACAACAGAGAGGTCAGCTGCTGGGGTTGGGGTCTTATATACAGAAGAGTGGTCTGGATGTCAAGGCTTACGGTAATATGTTTAATGAGATCATCTGCGATGGAGAATACTATGCCCTACCCACCCGCAGTACTTGCTGGGCGCTATATTATAATCGAACCCTGTTCGATCGGAAGGGGATCGACTATCCGAAGGAGATGACGTGGGAGGAGTATCTTGCGCTTGCGAAGGAGATGACCTGGGAAGAGAATGGAGTACAGATCTGGGGCGGTTACTATCCGCCATGGAACTATAATATGATGGCCGCGCAGAACGGTTATTATCTTCTGGATGATAATCTGAAGCCTATAGAGCAGTGCTTGGAGATGCTCAATCGCCTGTATCGTTCTGGCACCCATGTCCCTTATGCAAAGATCAAGGATCGGGGAGACGATTGCAGGTATGATTTCGAGGAAGGCAATATCGCCATGATCATTAACGGGGAATGGCTGGCCAATATGCTTCTGGAAGATGAGGCGGCAGGCAAAAACGTTCCGGAATGGGATATCGCGCCTCTTCCTGTGCCTGCCGATGCAAAAGGTAAGATTTCGGTAGGACAGTATCAATTCACCGGGATCAGTGCCCACTGCGAATATCCGGAGGAAGCTTTTGCCTTCCTGGAATTCCTTTGCGGGAATCCGGGTGCCAAGATCTATGCAGGAAATGCCGTGATTCCAGCTTACTACAGCGATGAGATCCGGGAGATCTATAAGGAATCTTTGAGCGGAAAGAATACCAAGGTGTTCTTTGAAGCGGAGAGAATTCAGGAGCAGCCCATGTGGATCGGATACAATAATCTGATGGAAATCTATACGACAGTGGCAGAGGAATATCTTATGGGAGAGATTAGTCTTTCGGAAGCTATGGAACGGTTTGCGCAGGAGAGGATGGTATTGTTGGAAGAGCCGTAAAGCGTCCCAGGGCAGAGCACGTGCCAAGGAACCCCTGTCATGCACAGCCTGCCGCCTGGCGAGCCGCATGATGATCCATGCAGGGAGGTTGAAAAAATATCCGCCTATGCAGAGGGACGAAAGCAAATTATAATTGCATTGACTGATGGTCCTGCATGAGCAGGACCGGGAAATTATAACGAACGAGGGAGGAAAAACATCATGAAGAAAAGTAAAGTAATGGCGCTGTTTCTGAGTGCCGCGATGATCCTTGGTCTGACAGCCTGCGGAGGCGGTGATGCACAGACGAGTACCGATTCTGCAGAGACACAGACAGATGCAGTGGCAGATTCCGATTCTGCGGAAGCTTCCGATGACGGTGCGGAGGCACAGGCAGAGAATGTGGACGGGGAAAAGATTGTGCTCAACTTCTACGAGCATTCCGACGGCGAGGCGATCGCCAGACAGCAGGCGGATGCGTATATGGCACTGCATCCTGAGGTGGAGATCAATCTGTCCATCATAGCGAACGATGATTATGATGATAAGGTTAAGGTCATGCTGGCAGGTGATGCGGATATCGATGTATTGTGGGTGCGTAGCGGTAATATCAGACAGATGGGTGTTGACGGAGCGCTGTTAAAGATGAATGACCTGATCGATGCCAATGAGGTGGATTATTCCCTGTACGGTCCCATGGGGGAGACCTGTAAAGACGGAGAAGATATTTATGGTATGTGTGCAAAGAAAACATGCTGGCTGCTGTGGTATAACAAGGATCTGTTTGACGCGGCTGGTGTGGAGCTGCCTACGGATCTGACATGGGATGAATATGCTGATCTCTGCCAAGAGCTGACAACGGACGACTTGAAAGGCGGTCTTACAGTAAACTGGACTTATCTGATCGGGGCACAGACTCAGGGAGAATATCTGACAGATGACGATCTGACTTATACAAGGGAATATGCGGAATTCTTACATAGGATCTGGGTGGAGGACGAATCTAATTACAGTCTCGAAGAAATGAGCGGTTCTTTTGACGTAAACGGTGTTTTTGCAGAAGGAAATACCTATATGATGATCAACGGCGACTGGACTTTCCTGCTGTTCCCGGATGCAAATCCTGAATTTGAGTGGGGCGCGCTGCCGCTTCCTCATTCTGAGAACCAGGAAGTGAACGCTTCTATGGGCAGTGCAGATGCACTTTGCATCAACTCCAAGAGCAAAAACGCGGAAGCGGCTTTTGATTTCATCAAATTCTGTACTTATTCCGATGAGGGAGCTGCTATTTACGCGCAGAATGCGACTGTAGCTGCATATCCCAGTGAGGCGGCACTTGATGTCTACAACGAATACGTGAAGGTTCCCGGAACAGAGTATGTATTCTCATCCGTATGCAGTCCTGAGGATGGAGCACATCCGAACTATTCTGAGATCAAAGATGCTTACAGTTCCGAAGTGCAGGAATATCTTCTTGATAATTGCACCTATGACGAGTGTATGGAAAACTTCCTGGCAAGAAGGGAAGAAATTCTGGCGAAGTAGAAGTAAAGTCGTGTCCGGCATTTTGGCAGAACAGAATGCCGGACATTGCTTTCAGGACGAGGAGGTATTCATGAAAGAACGCAAGGAAAAAAAGACAAGACCCAGAGCGAACAGTCGTCTGAACAGAAAGGAATGGGTGGCCGGGTATCTGTTTCTGCTCCCCAACTTCATCGGCTTTCTGATCTTTACGGCGATTCCCGTCGTCATGGGTTTTTATATCAGCCTTACGGATTACAGCGGGTATGGGGAAAAGAATTTCGTGGGGATTGCAAATTATGCGAAAATGTTTAGTGACAGTGATTTTCAGGCTGCCCTGCAGAACAATCTGATCTACTCGCTGACGAGTGTCCCGCTCACGATTCTGTTTGCGCTGCTGCTGGCGCTGGCTCTGAACCGTAAACTGTATGGAGGAAAGCTGTTCCAGACCGTTTATTTTTTCCCGAATCTGACATCTATGGTAGCGGTGGGCTGTGTATGGCTGCAGATGTTTAACTCCAAGAAAGGCCCTATCAATCAGATGCTGACCGGACTTCTGGGCGTGGATAAACCGCCGAAGTGGTTTATGGGAACATCGACAGCGCTGATGACAGTGGTGATCGTAGTAGTCTGGAAACAGGCAGGCTATTATATGGTCATGTTTATGGGCGGCTTGAAGAATATCCCGGCGCATCTGTACGAAGCGGCGAAGATCGACGGGGCCGGACCATGGCAGTGCTTTAAGAATGTGACATGGCCGATGCTTTCCCCGACAACTTTTATGGTAACGATACTGACTTTTATCGCCTCCTTCCAGGTGTTCGATATCATCAATGTCACTACGGAGGGTGGGCCGGGGCGAGCCACAGAGGTCTTGGTCATGCGGATCTATAAGGAAGCCTTCAAATATGCCCGCATGGGATATGGTTCCGCGATCGGTTACTTTTTGTTCTTTATCATCTTCGTTATTACGCTGATCCAGTGGCGGGGACAGCGCAAATGGGTTGTAGAGTAGGAGGGAGCTATGAAGAAAAAAACGCAAGCAGGGAAAATAATTCTTTTTATTGTCTGCTGTCTGGTGGCGGTCATCATGGTGATTCCTTTTATCTGGATGCTGAGTGCTTCTTTTAAACTGAAAAATGAGATCTTCAGCGTGCCGATCCGTTGGATACCGGAAGTATTCCATGCAGACAATTATGAGACCATTATGCAGAAGATCAATTTTCCACGGTACTTTTTTAATACGGCTAAAGTGACGATCATCATCACGCTGCTGCAGCTTTTGACCTGTTCCATGGCGGCCTACGCCTTTTCCAAACTGCATTTTCCGGGGCGCGATACCATTTTCCTGGCGTATCTGGGAACGATGATGGTGCCGTGGCATGCGATCATGATCCCACAGTTTATCGTTATCCAGAAGCTGCATCTGTATGACAATCACTTATCGCTGATCCTGACAGGAGCATTCAGCGCATTCGGGGTGTTTGTGCTCCGTCAAAATATGCTGTCGATCCCGGACAGTCTCAATGAGGCGGCGAAGATCGACGGCTGCGGGCCGGTAGGCATCTATTGGCGGATCATCCTGCCGTTGACCAAGACGGGCCTGGCGACGCTGACGGTGTTGACCTTCAACAATGTATGGAACGACTATATGGGGCCGATGATCTATCTGGATAAGGACACGAACCGGACGATCCAGCTGGGTCTGGCGACCTTCAAGCGGCAGTTTGATACGGACTATGGCGCGATCATGGCCGGCACGGTGATCTCGCTGATCCCGGTGGTGATCATCTATGTCGTGGCGCAGAAATACATTGTGGACGGCATTGCCTACTCGGGCGTAAAAGGGTGACGGTGTGGGAGGACCGCCTGCGGGTGGTCCTTTTTCTATAGGAGATAGACCCGGCTCGCTTTCCATCTTCAAGCGGGAGTGTACGTTTTATAAAGTGTAAGGGTGGGAAAGCAATAGGCGGATCTGCTGTAATGTAGAGTGTCCGGGGACAGATTGGAGAAGTGGGGGCATGAACGTGAGAGAATTTGTAAAGGTAAGAGGTAAGAAATTTTATAAGGGCGATGAAGAAATCCTGTTTAAGGGGATCGGTATCGGATCCTGGCTGAATCTGGAACATTTTATGATGGGGATACCGGGAAATGATTTCCAGATCCGGCAGTCGTTTGCGGATGTATATGGAAAAGAGGCAGCGGACAGTTTCTTTGACAAGCTTGTGAGAGAATTTGTGTCGGAAGAGGACTTCTGCTTTATGAAAGAGCTGGGGATCAACCTGGTGAGGGTTCCTTTCAATTATCGGCTGTTTATGGAGGATGAGAAGCCCGGGGAATGGCGGCAGGAAGGATTTGCCTACTTCGACTATCTGTTCCGGATGGCGGAAAAGTATGAGATCTATGTGCTGCCGGATCTGCATACGGTGCCGGGCGGACAGAATCCGGACTGGCACAGCGATAATGGGACGGGGTATACGCTTTTCTGGCAGTATGGTATTTTCAGGCAGCAGATGGTCATGCTGTGGAAGGAGATCGCCGCGCGTTATCGGGATGAGGTATATCTGCTGGGATATGATATTTTGAATGAACCCTTTATCATACCTGACCGGATCGATACCGGTGAGGGGGAGGATATGGCCACAGGATTTGTTTCTGCACAGGCGAGTGATTTCCTGCCGGACTTCTATGCGCAGGTGACAGAGGCCGTGCGGAGTGTTGACAAGGAGCATATCATTTTCGTGGAGGGAGATCATTTTGCTTCGGATTTTGACTGTCTGAGGGGCATTGCGGATGAGCAGACGGCGCTGACCTTCCACTATTATCCTACGGTATGGTATGCGGATCTCTATGATAAGGACTATGACAGAAAGGAGCGCGCCGAGAAATTTGAGGAAGTATTTCGGAGACTGATCCGGATACGGGAGGAGTTTGAGCGGCCGATCTTGTGCGGAGAAGCAGGGTATGAGATCGCCACCAATGGGATGGAAGATACTCTCCCGCTGATCGAACTGACCTTCCGGCTTTTCCGGAAATATGCAGTTTCCTTTACCTTGTGGTCCTATAAGGATGCCTGTTTCATGGGGCTGGTCTATCCGCAACAGGATTCGGCGTGGATGCAGCTGGCAGAGAAGATCCGGGTAAGATGGGATCATCATCGGGCAGAGAGACAGGCGATGAAGGGACTGGAGGCGTTGCTCGACGGGGAATATACGGAGGCCGGCAAAGAGGACAGATATATCCTGGCATTCCGTCAGAGAGCCCTTTTATATCCGCTGGAGCAGAAGTATATTTTGAAACCGCTGCTGGCAGCGTATTCGGAGAATGAGATGCTGAAGCTGCCGGAGGCTTTTCGCTTTGAGAATTGTGAGTACCATGAGCAGTTTGCCAGAATTTACAAGGAGTTTGTCTTTTAGATGGAGGGAGAGAGACAATGCAGAATGACTTTTTGAAGGACGAAAAAGGAAATTCTTTTATGCCGGTGGGGGTTCAGGCCCATAATTCATCCACGGGAACACCGCTGCTTCAAAAGGCGATAAAGGTGGTCAAGGCGTATGGCGGAAATTGCCTGGAGGCCCCGGTTTACTGGTATCGGCTGGAACCGGAAGCGGGGCGGTATGATATGAGCCTGGTGCGGGGCCTGATCGATGAAGCGAGACAGGCGGGGCTTAGACTGATCGTCTTGTGGTTTGCTGCCAGTAAGAACGGACATCCGAATTATGCGCCGGAATATATCAAATGCAGCCCTGGCAAATATCTTCTGGCAAAAGGCCCGGACGGTGCGCCGGTGGCTTCTCTGTCTCCTCACTGCATGGAGACGCTGGAACGTGACAGGATGGCGTTTGAAAAGCTGATGGCCTTTTTAAAGGAATATGATAAGGCTGAACGTACGGTGGTTGCGGTACAGATCGAGAACGAGATGGGGTATGCCAACACGGATATGGATTATTCGGAGTATGTGCTGGCAGAGTATCAGAAGGAGGTGCCGGAGTGCCTTACAGGTGTCCGACTGGAAGACAGCGGCGTGGAGGATTTGCGGGAGGGGGAGATGTCTCCCTGGAAAAGAAAATTTGGCAGACATTCCCATGAGGCCTTTTCTGCATGGCATCATGCGAGATATATTGACAACATTGCGCAGGCGGGAAAGCAGATCTATGACCTGCCCATGCTCACTAATGTGATGATCGGGGAGACCGGCTATGAAGAACCGGGCAGATGCTATAATAGCGGCGCGGCGGTAGGGAGAGTGCTGGATATTTGGAAGGCGGGTGCACCGCATCTGGATCTGATCGGGCCGGATATCTACAGCCAGAACAGGCGTGAGTATACCAGGGTCTGCGAACGCTATGACAGAGAGGATAATCCGCTCTTTATCCCGGAATCACCGCTTGGTGGAACCGCGAATGCCATGAATGCACTGTTAGCTGTGGCGGATCATGGAGCGATCGGCGTATGCTGTTTCGGAGCGGAACATGCGTTGGACGAAGAAGGAAGGCTGCTGGAACAATACCATGATATGGCGGTCACCATGCGGACCATTGCGGGGATGATCCCGCTCTTGATCCGTTATAGAAAGACGGGAAAGATTCATGCTGTCGCTGAGGAAGAATTTGAGACCATTCGTTATATTAAGCTGGAGGAATATCATGTAGTAGCACATTTCATGCACACGGAAACAATGAGACTGGGTTATACGCAGGAGCCCTTAGACGAGATGGGCAAAGATAAGACTAAGATCAGGGGACGGGCGCTGCTCATACAGACCGGTGCACATGAATTCTTCGTGGGCGGCGCTGGGGTAGCTTTTGACTTCATCAGAAGGCCGAAAGTGGAAGACGAGCACTGTTACAGCCACTTGTCTTCCAGACAGTCGAGTCAATTGAATTTCCTGAGTGTGGAGGAGGGACATTTCGAGGCTGACAAGTGGGTGAAAGATATGGAACGCAACGGGGATGAGACAAACTTCTCCCAGTATGTACTGGATGGACAGGTGATCCGGGTGAGGCTGAATCCTGAGACAGGGATGCACTGAGTGACAATATCAGAGACAGGAGTTTTTTAGGGATATAGAAGTATAAAAGGCTGAGAGGATTCATAAGTTGTTATAATTAAAACAGGGATAGTGGATGTATGCTGAATTATATCTGGGCTTTTATGATCATGATCGGTGTGGTGTATGGCGCGGTGGCCGGAAGAATGGCGGAGGTGACCAATGCGGCGCTGGATTCTGCCGGGGATGCAGTATCGCTTTGCATTACGATGATCGGTGTGATGGCGTTGTGGGTCGGATTGATGGAGATTGCACAGAAGTCAGGGCTGATCGCCAAACTGACACGAGGGATACAGCCTTTTATCAGGTTTCTCTTCCCACGGATTCCGGAGGGACATCCGGCCAGAGAGTATATTGCGACTAATTTGATCGCGAATGAATAATTTATAATAGGACTAAATAAAGAACCTTTAACTATGAAGGCTTTATCTAGTCCTATTTTTTATGCGTGTAATGAGGAAAATGGCTGTCATGCGCATAAACAGTCATTTTGTAAATACCGCATTAATGGGGTGGTTTTCCACTCAACATATCTGCAGATTTTCTTATATCGTAACGTTACAACATGAATCATAACATAAAAGTGCTGGCACGGAAAGGGGGACAAGCTGTTTTAAACAGAAATTGTAAAGTAACTACTATCACAAACGATATTGTGGGAACGGTTTGAAAAATAATTATGATTTTGAAGGGGGAGGATATTTGTATGCAGGCAAAGGAATTAAAGATTTACAAGGGAAGCGGAAGAAACTATGCACCTGTTCCGCAGATTATCATACAGGGGAAATGGCTGAGACCGCTGGGATTTTTCGTAGGTGATAAGGTAACGGTCACACAGGAGGGAAACAGGCTGATTGTGGAAAAATGTAAAGACGGGCATGATACGGAGGAAGAGGCTGCCATGGCGGCAGAACCTGTCCGCAGATATGCAGGACCGTTGGGGAGGTGTGGGAGATGGAGCTGAGCATGGCATTAGTTCAGATGAAAGGGTTGAAATGCCGGAACGATGATATTTTAAGTGTTACCACTTATACTCATCAACGAAATTAAATGCCGTTTTGAGTTGCTATGAGTCCAACAA